>Ga0224512_10005052_pt1 | contig 10980 bp, 12 predicted proteins | sample SF_May12_sed_USG_4_FD_169103 | JGI IMG/M metagenome (GOLD analysis project Ga0224512, IMG submission 169103) | Sediment microbial communities from San Francisco Bay, California, United States - SF_May12_sed_USGS_13 | ecosystem: Environmental > Aquatic > Marine > Sediment | place: USA...
TGATATGCATTTGAGCGCTGGTGTGTTCGCGCAGGCACTGGTCCTCGCCATCGCGGCGGCGCTGGTGGCCGGATTATATCCCAGCTACAAAATGGCGCGCACATCTCCGGCCCGCGCACTTCGGGAGGAATGACATCAGGAAGTGGATGATCGCAAGCGTTGTGTTGCTCGCCGCCTTTGTCGTGCTGGTAAAGACGACGTCGCAAAAACGCGAACCCCAGCTGGATCGCTTACGCGTGAGCGAGCTTCTGGCCAGGACCGATACCACGGGTTTTGCCAGAGCCACGGCACTGCGGACATTTGTCTTTCCCACCGATCATGGTCCCCACAACGACTACAAGACGGAGTGGTGGTATTATACCGGCAACCTCGTTTCCGCATCCGGTGAGCGTTTCGGCTTTCAGTTGACGTTCTTTCGCTCGGCGCTCGACGCCCGCTACACCACCACTGCTTCCGGATGGCGGACCAATCACATCTTTATGGCTCATTTCGCCGTGACCGATGTGGCGCGCGCAAAATTCCACGCGTTCGAGCGTTTTGGCCGCGCGGCAAACGGTCTAGCCGGCGCGCACAGCCGGCCCTTCCGCGTGTGGCTGGACGACTGGTGTGCACGAGCGGATACCACGAGCTGGCAAGACGCCTCGCCGGTCATGCACCTGCGAGCCGGCGAAGGGAACATCACGCTCGACTTGCAGGCGACCAGCAAAAAACCGGTGGTTCTGCAGGGCGAGAAGGGTCTGAGCCACAAGGGAGAGGGTGAGGGCAACGCCTCTTACTACTACTCGCTGACGCAGATGGACGCCGTGGGCAGGATCGGGTTGTCGGAGCGGGAGGTCGAGGTGACAGGAACGGTGTGGATGGATCGTGAATGGAGTACGAGCGCGCTGGAAAAGGATCAGACCGGTTGGGATTGGTTTGCATTGCAGCTTAGTGATAGCACCGAACTCATGTACTACCGGATACGGCGCACGGACGGCCGACCAGATCCGCACAGTCGCGGCTCACTCGTGGATCGGCGCGGTGAGAAAACCGACGTAATGCCAGCGGATATCATTGTCGAGACTCGTGATTGGTGGCAGAGCCCAAGGGGAGGACGGTACCCGGCGCGGTGGCGTGTGGTCATCGATAAAGAGAAGCTCGATGTGGTCGTCGAGCCGCTGGTCGCGGATCAGGAGCTCGATCTTTCTTTTCGTTATTGGGAAGGCGCGGTTGAAGTGTCCGGGACGCGTGACGGCAAGCCGCTCGAGGGAGTCGGCTACGTCGAACTAACAGGGTATGCGGAATAATCTTTTTCCGCACAGCGCTTGGTAGTGGCGTCGTTCAGTGTTTATACCTGCGTTGACGATGCTCGCTTCCTCCCCTCGACTCATCTGTCAAAAGTCCAGTGACACCCCGAGCCGTCGCTTACTGAAGACGAGATGGTCAAGAAACTTGATCTTCTGGTTGCTCACCGCCCAGCGTCCCGCGGCCACCCCAATGGCGGCGCCAAACAGCACGTCGGACAGATAGTGGCGGTGGTCCTCCATTCTCGCGGCGGCGGTGACAACGCCCAGTGCATAGGCGGGCACGCCGACTTTCCAGCCAAAGTGTTTCTCGAACACGGGAGCCACCGCAAAGGCAGCGGCGGTGTGACCCGACGGAAAGGAATAGCTTCCGCCACTGGGCCGCGTTCGATTGACGCCAAACTTGAGTCCCCACACCACCGCGCCGCTGGCTAGGAGCGAGCGGGTCATATCTACACCGGCGGCCGACAGGCGGCCGTTGCCCGTGGTGTGTCCCAACAAGAGCATACCCAGGGTTGCGATTCCCAGCGTCACGCCGTCGCCGTAGAAGTCGCCGAAGTCCGAGAACCCATCGAGCCACGAATTGTCCAACACGGCGGCCGTTCTATCGGCGTTCTCGGCCTTCCAACTCATGGCAGTCGCCAGACCGCCGGCCAGGAGCAGAGCCAGAGGACCGCGGGGGACAAGCGAATCAAACCCGGGGTTCTCGACCGGCGTCCACAGCGGTGTCGTCGCGCCGCCGCCCGCCGCTATCGGGGACATCTCCTGGGCGTGGAGGCGACATGCAAATGACAAAAGAGCGATCACGGTGACAACATTGATGGAGAATCGAACGGAACCCGCGTGAGTCGTGATGCACGGCGGCACAATAAACGCTCGCAATGCGCGCCTTCTTTCCAGGGGGGTGTGTGTCGAACATGGGGAGGAATCCTCAGGGGATACAATACGTGCAGGCTATGTAAAAGAAAATAATTCGCCGCTCTCTTGTCAAGGGGTTTACTCGTTGGGGTACACTTGCGTATCACTACCGCTTGTTGATGAAAGATCGATGAGCGGGTGACGTTCCTGTCACAGGAGTCACCTCCGGTCATTTCTTTTGCGGCACGTCGAGATCAAAGGCGTACATAGTCCCCGAAATCGTACCCACTAATAGCGTCGAATCGTGTAATCCGAATACCCGCACTCCATCACCCGACCAGTCCAGGTCTTCGTTGACGGCGTGCGACCAGGCGACCGTCCCATCACCGCAGTCGATCGCGTAGATGTGTCCGGTTTGGCTGCCGGCGATGACCCACGGCCCCACGACGAAGGGCCGCGCGCTCACCCAGGTGGACCCGTCCGGCGCCTCGACTCGCCAGCGCTGACCCAGAGCGGCGTCAAACGCAACCAGTTCTCCCTCCCACCCATGGTCCCCCAGAAACGCGGTGAATAGCCCATTTGGCAACCTGATGAGATGGCTCCGAGCTCTCTGGGACACCTCGACCGAACCGACGACTTCGCCGTCTGTGGCTCGCATGCGATGGAAACGGGCATCTGCCGTCCCCACGATAATCTCATCATCCACGAGCAAGGTTGAGGTGACCACTTCTTCGCCCAGCGGGGTTTTCCAAACCGGTGTTCCGTTGTCGGCCGACAGACAGCGCACGGCGCCATCGAGTCCACCGACATATACATGGCTGCCCAGGACCGCAGGCGTCGATCCCATGGTGAATCGCTCGGGTGGATCGGCACCGGTCTCGACGCTCCAGCGAAGCTCCCCGCTGTCGAGCTCGAGACTAATGATGTGGTCGTCGAGCGTGACCGCAAAGAGGTGTGGGCCTTGACGGACGATGTCGGTCGAGACTCCACGCCCGGCAGGGAACATCCACCTCACCGACCCGCTGTCCTTCTCGAAGGCGTAGACATGCCCCTCACCCGCGTCCGTCCCGATGATCACGAGTTCATCGGTGATTAGCATGTCGCCGTGAAAACTGGTTTGCTCGCCGTCCAGCGTGATGTCATAGGTCCATATCGGCTCGCCGCTCTCTGGATCCAGACCGTAGAACACACCCGCGCACGAGCCGGCAAAGAGTCGTCCGCCCGAGACCTCGGGCGTCGAGAACAGTCAGCCACCGGTGTCATAGCTCCAGCGCAGCTCGCGCAGCGGGGAGTCGACGAGATGGGTGTCGCGGGGCACCTGCTGACAAAAGGCGGCGCCTGCCAACCCGGCAAACAGGGCTATCGCCATACTAAGAGATGCGCTCATCGATCTGATTCCGTGCATGTTGGGACCTTGCCGTCGGCTCAACTGCCAAACAACAGCTTTATCATTCCCCACGTTGACCGCTCAACCGGGACGGTATCCGTGATCTCGGCTACAACCGTGTAGTTCCAGTAGCAGATGTCCCACTCTTCACCCTCACGCCAATTCTGTGCGTCGCCTTCGGTGAATGTGGGGGTTCCGTCGCACAGCTCTATCGCGGCTTCCACAAAGCCGTGGAATTCCGTCACGTGCCATGACCACTCCGGTGTGCCCGGTGCCAGCATGTCTCGGTTGATCCCATCCGACCCCACCGTGACGGACGCAGAGACAATGCGAAAGCCTCCGCGCACAAGCTGCCGCGCGAACGCGATATCGTCGGGATCCGACAACGGAAGGACATAGGAGTCGCTCAGCCCGATCAGCATCAAATCTGGATTCGCAACCAGGAAGTAGGCCGTGGGCGTTTGCGAACCAACCGGGTTGCCGCCCCCGGCGAGGGTCGTGATCAGAAGAACGACTAATGAGACAGAAAACCCTTTTTGTTTCATCCCGGCACTCCTAGTGTCGTTATCTCACTCCCGCTGCGGGAGTGCTTATGCCGCACGTGCGAACGGCACAACCACCTATATTAGGATAACCGCTTTCTTCGTCTTTGAGAAGCCCGCCTTCGGTCGGGGTCGGTACAGCACTCCCGTGCGCCGAACTTATGAGGCGGTCTTTGACGGTGCTCTATGCTAGACTATGCGGTTAGCGGTATTCTCTAAGACGCAATGTGCGGGCCATGTTGCGCCAGAACCACACAGGGGAGGCGACCTGATGACAGCAATACGCGTGAGAACGCTTGCGGGAGGTGACGTGCAGCTCGAGCCGAGTGATGTAAACACGCTAGCGGCGAACATGCGCGGCACACTACTGAAGCCGGACGACCCCAACTATGATGAGGCGCGGACGATCTGGAACGCAATGATCGATCGGCGACCGGCACTCATCGCGCGCTGCATAGGCGCGGCCGATGTGATGAGTTGTGTGGATTTTGCGCGTGAACGTGGGCTCGAGCTTTGTATCAAAGGTGGCGGACACAACATCGCGGGCCTTGCCGTGAGCGATGGGGCGATGATGATCGATATGTCGCACATGCGCGGGGTCTGGGTGGACAAAGAAAACCGTATCGCCCACGCGCAGGCCGGCTGCACGTTGGGTGACGTCGACCGTGATACCCAGTTGCACGGGCTCGCCGCGGTACTGGGTTTCGTCTCTAACACGGGGATTACCGGGCTCACACTGGGTGGGGGTTTCGGCTATCTGACTCGCCGCTTCGGGTGGACGAGCGACAACGTGCGTTCGTTCGAGTTGGTGACGCCGGATGGAAGGTTGCGGCGTGCCAGCGAAGCCGACGAGCCCGATCTGTTCTGGGGGCTTCGCGGTGGTGGCGGAAATTTTGGTGTGGTAACGGCGATCGAGTACGACCTGTATGCGGTGGGTCCGGAGATCACGGGGGGCGCCATTGCCTGGCGCGCGGAGGACGCAGAAGCCGTGCTGGAGATGTTCCGCGAGGTCAATGACCAGGCACCGCCCGAGCAAGTCTGCGTTGCCGCCATTCGCCCCGCGCCACCGGCGCCTTGGCTGCCCAAGGAGATACACGGCAAGCTCATTGTTGCGCTCTTCGTATGCGATACGGGGCCGATCGAGCAGGCAAAGAAGCGCCTGGCGTCCATCAAGGCTTTTGGCTCGCCGGTCGGCGACATCGTCCAGCCGCGGCCGTACACGAGCCAGCAGAGTCTCCTCGATGCCACGCAACCCAACGGACGGCGATACTATTGGAAGTCCGAATATTTGCCCGGAGTCGACAAGGGACTCCTCGAACAGGTCATCAAGCACGGTGGGCGCATCGCATCGCCCCACTCGGCGATACTGCTTTTTCCGCTGCACGGGGCGCTCAGTGACCTCGCGGAGGACCACTCCGCGGTGGGTAACCGGAAAACGGGTATGGTATTCAACGTGGCCGGGTCTTGGGAAAAGCCGGAGGATGACGAAGCCAATATCCGTTGGGCACGCGAGGCATGGAACGACATGCGCGAGTTCTCGACCGGTGGCACCTACATCAACTTTCTCAACCAGGAGGAGGGCGACGACCGCATCCGCGACGCATACGGAACGAACTATGAGCGCCTGGTCGAGATCAAGACCAAGTACGATCCGGGCAACGTCTTTCGAACCAATAAGAACGTCGCACCGAAAAGGTAGCTTTCGAACTCCGGGGGCCGACTCCCGCGATCTAGATGCTCTTCAAGCAACACATCATGCAGGCGATAGCCGACGGTGCGTGCCGGGGGTGAGCTCAGAACACCCATAGGGGTGCTGGCCATTCGGGAGATCACGGTTGTTCGCGAGCGCGACATCACCGAGGCCGATGCGCGGCGGGCGGGGTTTGAATCCCGGGAGGAGCTTGTGCGCGAGCTGGGCCGACGACGCACGGGCGATCTGTATCGAATTGTCTTTCGGCGGGCGGGGCCGGATCCTCAAGTGAAGCTCCGACAGAAGACAACGCTCACCTCGAAAGGCGCGGCCAGATCCTTTTTGGACATCTGCGCCATCGCGGTCGACAGCGAGCCGATCAATACCAACGATAAAACCAACGTCCCGGCTGCAATCTTGAAACGAATCTAAACCCCCTTAGGTATGTGAACTCGCGCGCCTGAACGCTCGTCCTCTTGTGGAGCGAAAAGCGGCACGTTAATTTAGATTCGCGGCATTATATCAGGAAGCCTCAAACGGTGCAATTGACACCCATCGTCGGTCGCGCACCGCATTGGCTCGCCTCGCGTTACAGCGACACGGGAGTTGACACTACCCATACCAGGCCGGTGTTGGCCCGGAGGCTGATCTGTGGTATTATCCGGGCCGTTTTAGGGAGGGCCGACGATCGACATTTTGCGATGAACAAGGAGAGTGACCTCATGAAGACTCTGGTATGTGCGTTTCTCGTGCTGTGTCTGGCATCGAGTGTACAAGCAAAGATCGAGACCGAATCCGTCGAGTATAAACAGGGCGACACCAACCTGCGCGGTTACATGGCTTATGATGATGCCGCGAAGGGCGAACGTCCCGGCGTGCTTGTTGTCCACGAGTGGTGGGGGCTAAACGACTATGCCAAGATGCGCGTGAGAAAACTCGCCGAGGCAGGTTATGTGGCGTTCGCGCTCGATATGTACGGTGAGGGAAAAACAACCGAGCATCCCCAGGAAGCCGGCGAGTGGGCGACGCAGGTACGCATGAACAAAGAACTCGGCGCCGAGCGCTTCAAGGCCGCCTACGACATACTAAAGAAAAACAAGTCCGTGCGACCTGACAAGATTGCGGCGATTGGGTACTGTTTTGGTGGCTCCGTCGTGCTGACCATGGCCTTGCAGGGTGTGGGCCTCGATGGCGTGGTGAGTTTTCACGGGTCGCTTCCCACGGATTCTATCCAGGCCGACGTGAAGGCCAAGGTGCTCGTGTGCCACGGCGAGCAGGACAGTTTCACAACTGGGGAGCAGATAGACACCTTCAAAAAGAACCTGACGGCTGCCAGCGTCGATTGGCAGTTCATTTCATACGGGGGTGCCAAGCACAGCTTCACAGACCCAAACGCAGACGATCGTGGGCTGCCGCCGCTGTCATACAACGCGGCGGCTGACAGACGATCGTGGCAGGCGATGCTGAGCTTCTTCGATGAGATTTTTGGGTCCGAGTGACGTTGCCCTGAGGCGGATCCAAAACTCGATCAAGAACAGTGCCCCGCGTCACCTCAAGAGGGCCACAACCAGCCGAATGTGCCGGCCGTGACGAGCCCGTAGATGAGGCCGTCAAAGACCGACTTCAAGGTTGAGCTCCAGGCCCGTTTGTACCAGATCGAGTTCTGCAAGAGCGCCATCGCATGGCCGACAAATGCCGTGCAACCAGCAAACCGAAACACATCGAGGTAATGCGCCCCGGAACCCAACGCACGGCCGGCGATGTACGCGGAAAGAATCCCAACCACGACGCAGAAGAGAAACCACATCACCAGCTGCCCGCCCATGGCCGGTGGACCACTTCGCATCACGGTTATGAATGCGACCGGACCCTTGGTCGCCTTGTCGATGAACTCGGGCGACTTCATCTCCTTGGAGCTGCCCGGACACGGAATGACATAATCGCCGGGCGGTATACCCACCTTACGCAGAGCGTCCATTACCTGGTCTTCATCGGGGACCTTGCCGAAGTCGCTTCGATGGTAGGGGAGAACCATGTGGATGACGGAACTGACCAAGAACACGAAGACCGCCGAGAGCAAGATCGGTAGCCATAGCGACATCAGGGAAACCATTACTACCTCCTAGTGCTAAGCGCAGAACCGGTCCGCGCCGTGGAGTATCGGACAGAGCTGCCTACGAAGATAAGCGTAGGAATTTAAGTCTGTCTACACCTCTTTCAATAACGGCGATGGGCCGAGTCGCCGACCGGGCGGCCGGCTTCGCTACTCGTGGGCGAACCCGCGCGGAGACTATAATTCCTTGCCGTATTGGTCGAAACATCTCTCCAACGGCGCCTTTGCGCTGTACCTGGACTTGCGTTACATATTTCGGTATGACGCTCCTAACGTTTTTTCAGTTTAGACAAAAACGAGCAAGTCACCATTTGCCCGGGATCCGGCGCATACAGGAAATGTCAGCTGAGGAACGGGAGCCTAAGAGCGCAGTAGCTTTCCAGATCCGTGAGCAACTCAAGCGAATGGTTGGTAACACGGCGGCGGATCTTCATCGCGCTCTCGATGATTATGGGGACTGCCGTATCAGTCTTTCCCGGGGCGATAGAGGATCAGAGCTTCTCCGGTGATTTTCTCCTCGCCACCGTCCGTCGACCGGATGTTCGTCTGCACGCGGTACTTGCCCTTAGGTGTACCCTCCAGCACGATCATCTCTGCGGCCAGCGGCTCGTCTGGAAAAATCGGCGCCTTGAAGGACATCGTTTGGCTAAGGTAAACTGTGCCCTCGCCGGGAAATTCCATGCCAAAAATTCGTGAGAAGATACTGGCGCTCAGGAACCCGTGGACGATGGGCTTCGGAAAACCACAAGCCTTGGCATAATGCTCATCCAGGTGGATGGGGTTCTGATCGCCGGTAAGCTCTGCGAACCTCTTCACCTGATCGGAAGAGATAGAGAACGTCTTCTTGTAATTCTGTCCCTCTTGAATCTCCATTGTGTCATTCCTTTACCGTTAGATTCGGTGTCTTGTAAATCGTCACGCCCTCCGCGTAGAGCTTCTCCAGGCTCTCGATCATATCCTGAGCGAAGATCCACCACGAGATGGACTTGCCAACCTGGCCCATGTGGGCAACCTCGTTTGCCTGGAACCAGTCGGAGAAAAACGATTCGATATCGGGTGTCTTGTCGATTCGGTATCGGTGAAACGCCGGTGCATGGCACCGCACCGGGATCTCCTGACGCCCTCCCGGCAGCTCGATCATGGTCGTGAGCGGCTCGGGCAAATAGACACCCCGGAATTTATCCAAATTCAAATCCTCGTAGACGTGGTAATAGGTGACCGGCCCGAAATTGATACCTAAGCCTACAACTTTACCCCCGTGCTCAAGCATCTTGCCGAACGGGCTCCCGGCCCCGAAGTTCGTGCCATCCTTCAGATGGGTTCTCGTCAGCTCCTCAGCGAGTGGCCCCATGGCGGCTACCGAGTGCGTTGGATGATGACTTCGTCGAACCCCCGGCCGCCGGCGGAAGATTTCCGTTATTTTTCCAACCGTAGAAGGGGAGTTTACCGGGTCGAATATGAACTCCTCCGACGCCAAAGTCTCCTTCATACTCCCGTGTATGGTGAAGGTGGGAAAAAGCAACGTGCCCTCGTCTCCAACAACCTCCAACAGCGCCTCGATGACAGTATCAGGCCCACCCTCCACGAATCCGAGACTTCGAAGTGAACTATGAATAAATAGAAGATCCTCGCGTTTCAGACCAAGCGCCCGTAAGTCACGCACGAGCTGTTCCTTCGTCACAGATGTCTGAGATTTAATCCGCCTCAGTTCGAAGTCGCGCTTTACCCGTTGCATTCTTTGCCACAGGACGTTGGGCAGAACCCTTTTGATCGCTTCCTTCATATCGCTTCCTTCGTTGGTATAGTCCTCAGTCGACCACAGACACGATCGCACCGGGAAGCACCCGACCGGTATACTCCGCGATCGTCTCGAACCGGACGACATCACTGTGCTTTCGCCCGACTAAGTCGAAGAACCGCCTCAGCTCTTCGAGGTGATAGCCGTACGTATCCTTGGAATGTCCGTTCATGCAAACTGCAAAATCATTCGAGCGGCAATCGTAGTGCCTGAGATATGAATTCACGGTCGTTAGCATCGACTCGTGCGTGTCGGCGATATCGAGCACGCGAGGAACCTGTATCTTGTGATACTTTCCGACTATGCGGCTGGCAAGGCCCGATTTTACCTTGCTTCTCGTGATCGGATAACCTCGGGCGAGCTCACGCGACGAGGCGGCGCGTCTCTTTAGGCGCAGCTGGTTGATTATGTGTTGCCATGCCGGGAATCGTCCCCTGTACGATGCAATCGAGATCTCGAGTAAGTCACCGGTCCGACCCGAGTCGTGCGCCAGCCCCTTGCTCGGATCGATGAACCAGGTTGGCTTGTCGGGCACGTGACGAAAGTCGACGACGTAATCGGTCCGGGCGAGGGTCATCCCCGGAATGACGGTCGCGTCACAGCGCACGTCTTCCGCGAGAAGCGCTTTCGCGACGGGTCCTTCCGGTTGAATGATCCATCCGCCGGCGCGAAACGCGATGCACCGATACTTGGGATTACCGGGCGCGAGTTGTTCCTCGAGATAAGTCTTACCTCTTCGAATGAGTGAAGTCGCATTATGCGGATCATTCGAGGAGAATCCCAGATCGTGCAGGGAGTAGGTGCCACTCTTGAATATCCAATCGCCCTTACGGCGCTCCGCGGTGAGCCACTCGGGATGGAGATGAAGCTGCACATCGTGACCGGAGCCGCACACTTGCTTTATCTGGGTTTCAAACGTATCCGCATAATCGTCCACTCCAAGCTCGCGATGTCGCCAAACAGAGCACACGTCAGGAAAGAAGGTTGCATGTACCCCATACTCGGCCCACACACCAAGAAGCTTGCGCGTCGGCTCGAACAAGACCTCATCGATCGGAAGCAGGTTCCTTCCAAGATAGATCTCGTAGTCGACGGTTGGGCAGATCGTTAGCATGAGCTTTTCATGAACGGGTTGGGTTGATCTTCTTGGCGAGTCAGCGAACTGAGTATAACCTGCAAAAAGATTAGAAGTCAACCAACCGGAGCTAGGGGTGTGTGAGATGGGGTGCGCAGATCCGGATAGTCCGTGAGGCCAAAAGAGAAAGGGTGTGTTCTCCCAGGTCAGCTCCAAAACAAGAGGAGGATACAC
>Ga0224512_10005053_pt1 | contig 10978 bp, 7 predicted proteins | sample SF_May12_sed_USG_4_FD_169103 | JGI IMG/M metagenome (GOLD analysis project Ga0224512, IMG submission 169103) | Sediment microbial communities from San Francisco Bay, California, United States - SF_May12_sed_USGS_13 | ecosystem: Environmental > Aquatic > Marine > Sediment | place: USA: California...
CGAGATCATCGAACAACGTGACCGTCACCCCCGCCAACCCCGACTCACCGGCATCTTGGATCCCATCCCCATCAACATCGACCCACACCACATCCCCGACCGCCGGGAAGCGGTAGCCGAAATCGGCTGTGTTGTAGTCCTCTCCGGAAACAACATTGATATCGAGAGGTTCGGCGGCTGTGGTGAGGGTTGCGCCTAAGGGCACCGTCGTGTCATCGACGTCGACCCGGAAAAGTCCGGACGGCAAGCCGGTGAAGTCGTAGGCGCCGGATCCGTCGGTGGTTTGCGAGGTGTAGGAAACGTCGTCGGCGTCGCCAAAAGCTCCGTTGGGCCCCGCCCAGGTCAAGTCGACCGTTATCCCCGTCAATCCGGGTTCTCCTCCATCGACCAAACCATCTGCGTCCAGGTCGTTCCAGATGAGGTCGCCGATGGATGCCGAAGTGACCGCGGTGGTGGTCGAGTCCGAAACTGGCGCCGATTGGTCGCTGCGGGCGATGACGCTGTTGGTGGCATCGCTGATAGATGCAGGGTTGTCGACCAAGACGTCATACGTGACGGTGAGCGATTCACCGGCGCCCAGGCTGTAGCCGTTGAGCAGCGTTGGAGGATCGCCACCCGCCGACGTGGAAGTCAACGACAGGACGATGTTGTCGAACCAGACGCGGTCGTTGTCGTGGCTGAGGGTAGTTGTGATCATGCGAAGTGTGCTCGAAGCCGAGACGAAGCTGCTGACGTCAACCGGGCCAAAACTCTGGGTGGTGGCGTTGTTGACACCGTTCCCGAGAGCGGCGACCTGCTGATAGGTCGTGCCGTCGTATATCTCCACGTACACGAAGTCACCGACTTCGAGGTTGACGCTGCGGTAGTCGAACGACAACGTTGCGCTCGTTGCACCACCAGCGTCGAAAGGACGCTCAATCCAGCGGGGCTGGTTTGGTCCACCGGTCCGGCCTCCCACGCCGAGCCGCAGCGAGGCGTCGAGGTCGGTTCCGATCCGGATGTCGCCGGTGGTGGCCACCCCGTCATCGACAAACTCGACCCACGGCCCGGTCCATCCCGATCCGCCGGTGTAGTCGTTGGATTGGAAGTCGTCGGTCGTCATCGCGGTCTGTGAGATAACGGTGCTGCCCGGCACTACCGACGTTCCCGGGGGGAGATTGTCGGTGACCAGGACGCCGGTCTGGGTCCCGCCGCCGGTGTTGACCAGGTCGACGGTGTAGGTGATAACGTCCGCGGGCTCGACCGACCCCGGTGCCGCCGACTTGGTGACGGTCAATTCGGGGGTTCGCACGGTGTCGACGTCGGTCGCCACTTGCGGCGAATAGGTGTTCCCCAGAGGGTCGCTGTAGGTAAGCGTGGCCGAGTTGGCGATGGCACCGGATGCTCCGCCATCGACATCAATCGTGACCCGCACGGTCCCGCCCCCGCCCGGGAGGACGGGATTGTCGAGCGTGAAGTTGACCACGCCACCGCTCTCCGAGCATGTGCCGGTGGCTGGTCCATCGATCGAACAGCTTTGATAGGTGGTGGCGGCAGGGATCGTGTCGGAGATGGTCACATCGGTGGCCAGCCCTGGATTCAGTGTGACATCGGACGTGTTGGCGTAGGTGAGGACATAGGTGATGGTTTCGCCGGGATCGACCAAGGTGAGTCCATCGCTCTTAGCCAACGTCATCTGCGGGACGGCGGGGACCAGATCGAGGTACACCGGCTCGCCGTTCACGCCCTCGAAGATGTACTGGTTGCCGCTGCTGATACACACGTCGGCCGACCACCAACCCTCGTCGGCGCCTCCGACCACAATTGAGTCTCCGACTCGGGTGGCATTTGCGGAGTTGTTCCACCGTGCGTTGCCCGAAACGGTTCCCGCGTAGCCAGATCCGGAGGGGCTCAGGTAGTTGACCGAGCCGTTGCCGTCCATGTCGAAGTTGTGAAGGGTGATCGACGTGGTACCGGGGGCGACGAAGAAGTAGAACGTCTTGCAGCTCTGCCCGGCACCGCCATGCTGGTAGCTGGCCCGCTGGATTCCGATCGTGAGCTCGTCGCCGGTGCCGGGAGATGCGTCCGGATTGTCGATCTCGTCGCCGTCGAACAATGAGGCAGGCGCGCAGCTGCCAGGCGTGCCGGTCACCGCGCAGTCGGGGTCGTGATCGAAAGCGAGCCGCCACGAGTTGTCGTCGTTGTTCGACACCGTGGTTCGCAGCAAGTAGGTACCGGTGCCGTGCACGTCGGGGTCGAATGTTAGGAGCTCGCTCCATTGGCCGTTGGTCCCGCCATTTGGCGCGTAGGTGACTGAAGCTAGGACGGCCCCGCCCGGGGCCTCGAGCGTAAACGTGGCAGTGTCGGGGCCGCTGCCGCGGATCTCGTCGATTGCCGTAGGGGAAACCGGGTTGGGAGTTTGGAGCTCCGGATCGAAGAGGGCAACCGTCAGGGGAGTCCCTGAAGGCCAGAGCTGGGGGACTTCCAACTCGAAAAGGTGGTCGGTACCGCCTCCGGGTGGTGGGCTCGAATACCAGTCGCCGATTCCGATGCCGGCGTTGGGTCCGCTGGTCTGCAGGAAGAGCGGCGATCCTACCGGGGGGAGATCAACTGCCAGGGCGGGGTCGGCTTCGCCCACCACTCCGACCGCTACCACCAACGCGACCAGTCGCACCACGAGCAGCAGTGCCGTGATCGTCGAAGTCAGCTTGCGGCGGTGTCCGCCTTGTCGTTCGCTTATCCAACCCATCGATGCGTCTCGAACCCTCGCTCTTCCCTTTGACGGCCGGACGATTCCCGGCCCGTTGAAGTACCGTTGATCTACGGTATGTTTTCGGCCTCCGGGGGCGGGGTCCTTAACGTTTCACCCGGCCGAAAAGCGGATGGTTTGTCGGCACGATGGACTGACTAGTTATGAAGCGCTTCGACCGTTTCCGAGGGTGACCATTTACCACCCCTATGATGACCACATACATCGCATGTGTTTGTATTGTGGAGGACGTAAATGGCATAGTGGACGAATCAATGACCAGATTGACCAACACGATTGCTTTCGCCAACGGTAAGGGCGGGGTCGGCAAGACCAGCGTTGCCGCCAATGTGGCCGGGATTGCTGCGCTGAGCGGCTGGCGTGTACTGGCCGTCGACTTGGATCCGCAGGGAAACCTGGGAAACGACCTGGGCTATGCGCTGAATGGTAAGTCCGACCAGGGAGCCGGATTGATGGCAGCCATCCGCGACCGGGACCGGCTGGAACCGCTCCGCGAGGTGCGTCCCGGTCTCGACGCGGTCCCCGGGGGTGACTACATGGATGGGCTCATGACGGTTCTGGCCCCCCGGTTGCTAGACGAGTCGGCTCCCGCCACCGCCATTGCCGACGCCTTGGCTCCCCTGGCCGAAGGGTATGACGTGGTTCTGCTCGACTGCCCGCCGGCCGGTGGTGTCTTGCTGGAGGCCATCCTGATCGCCACCCGCTTCCTCGTCATACCGACCAAGCGAGATCTGGGCTCACTGCATGGCCTGGTACGAGTCGCCCGGTCCTTTGCCAGCGTGCGATCCCACGACAACCCGCATCTGGATGTGCTGGGGGTGGCACTCTTTGACTTTGCCCGTCAGGACACGAGGATCCTGGCGGATACGCGAGAACGGTTGGTTCGCAATCTGGCCGGAGCGGCACCTGTCTTCGAAACCGTGATCCGCAATGCCCGCAAGGCATCCACCGACATGCGGCGGGACGGCTTGCTCGCTTTCGAGTATGAAGAAGCGGCCGCCGTCGCTCTGCGCCAGCGGGTCGCGGATCGAGTTTGGGAACGGCCGGACCGACCATCCTCCAATGGGTATTCAAAGGCTGCCTCGGGGCTCGCCGAGGACTACCAGAACCTGACCAAAGAGATCCTGGCCGCTTTTGCCGAGAGGAGCGGTTCATGACCGACCAGGAACTCGACTTCAGTGGTTTTCAGGCCGAACGCAAGGTCGATGTGCCGCCGCCGTCTAAGGAGAAGACGCCCGGGAAGTCAAGAGCCGAGGGGAAGAAGGGCAAGAAGAAGAAAAAGAAGGAAACCGCACAAGAGGCCCACTCTCCCGAAGCTGAGGTTGGGGAGCCAGTGCCTCAGCCCGAGCCGGCCAAACCTCGTTCAGCAGCCTCTGCCCGAAAAGGTGCTCCGACCCGCGGCCGGAAGAAGCGGGTAAACATCTCTCTCCCGGTCGACCTCAGTCAGCGCTTCACCAAGAAGGCGGACGAGGAAGATCGATACCTCACGGATATGGTGCTCGACGCCTATCGGAAACACTACGCAGAGATGCGCGATGAGTACATGGCCGAGCGAGGTGATGCCGACCTGCCGTTCCGCCCCCGCCGACGCAAGGCTACGACGGGCCGTGTCACCCACATGCTCTACCTGGCGGCTCCGGAGATCGCCGTCATCGACGGATCAGCTGTAGAGGTCAACATTTCTAGGTCCGAGCTGGTCTCACAGCTCCTCGAGCGGGAGCTGGGATAGGAGGGCGAGCTACGCCCGCGTATCGTACTTCGGATTTCGGATTTCGTACTTCGTGCCTCGTATCTCGTGCTTATGGATAACTAATGGATGACGTATGGATTTTTTCGGAAATCGTCAAAGTACAAAGTACGCAGTACCGAGTACCAAGTACGGAGGACGAAGTGCTCCTTACTTCGCATCCACCGCCGTGATTGCCCAGGCCAGTTTGTGGGGAGGGTCTTCGACCGCCAGGTGCAAAGTCCACCCCGTCGGGGGGACTAGATCGGACCAGCAATACCAGTTCAGCTCGCTGATTGCTTCGCCCAGGTGATCGGCCGGAACGGGCCAGTCCTCAATCAGACCGGTGAGGGCAGCAGCCGCCCACCATGCGCTGTATCGGCCGGCGGCGGCGCCCGGTCGGCGTCCGTGGGCCCCACCGCTGGCACCGGCCCATGCCATCAACGCCAGGGCGATCTTCGGTTTGATCGCAGCAAGCCGGGCCCGGGAAGGACCGAGGGAACGGATGGCTCCGGTGGCGTCCCCATGGACGCTGACGGCTTCCGCCCTCCCGTTGGATTCGTCGGTCCACGTCCGGACCAGATTCAATAGTGCGTCATGGGACTCGGGTTCGGCTGACGGTGCGGCAGGGACGGCCGGGAGCGATGCTTCTTGCATCCGGGGAAGTGCCGGAGCCGGGAATTCGGCTTGGTCGGCGTGATAAGTCGCCAGTGGGTAAACCGGTTCCCACTCCATGAGCCTCAAGGGCAGTTCGATCATGAGCGGATCGATCCCTGCCGCCTGTGTCAGGTCTTCCCCGCGAACCACCCGCTCGTAGGCCGTCACTGTCCGGGCCGGGCCTTGGGGGAGATGCGGAGATAGTTCTTCCCATCCATGACCGGACGCCGCGACTTCGGGGAGGGGACCGAGGGTGAATCGTCCGGCCCCTTCGAACACCATGGGGCCAGCCCAGTTTCCCGGGGCTTCAAGCGCCAGCCTGTATTCGATATGGTCGGCGATGGCCCAGAGCTGCTTGCCCCGGTCGACTGCGTGACGACAGCGGGCCTTGAGGTCGACCAGACCTTCCCAGTCTCGCCCACCGCACAGGCCGTCGACGAGCTTGAGAAGCTTGGCGGGATCGCCCTCCTCGACGGCCTCGGCGAGAGTCTGTTGGTCGGCGATGGGAGAACTCCTCGGCAACTGGTGGGAGCGTAGCGGCGGGCCAGATGCCTGCGAGCCGTCTCATTCCCTCTCCTGCCGCCGGGAGAGGCCAGGAGAGGGTGGTGCTTCCCGTTCCTTGCACCGCCGTCCTCGAATCCACGTTCTCCGCTTCGCTGCCTTCGGCAACTCCGCGCCATCTCCCGCCGGCGGGAGAAGCAAAGGCGATTACGGTCCCGGGCCCGTGGCGATCGGCCTTCCAGCCGTCGTGCACCAATCGCTCCACGATCCTGGATATAGCAGCGGGGCGGGCAGACCGGCCACCACCGCGGCCAGGACGTTGGCGCAGGCGGTCACGCCGCTACCGCAGTAGGTGACCACCGGTTGCGGGCCTCCTAATCCCAACCCGGACAGCCTCTCGTGGAGCTCGCCGGCGGGCAGAAAACTCCCGTCTCCGTCGGTATTCTCAGCGTGTGGAGCAGAGATGGCCGAGGGTATGTGACCGGCCACCGGGTCGAGCGGTTCCTCGCGGCCTTCGTAGCGCTCGGGGGCCCGAGCATCCAGCAAGACGACCGACCCCAACAGGCTCGCCAGTTCCTCGCCGGTGACCCTATCGTCGGTTCGTTCCCGGCCGACAAAAGCCTCGGCCGGCCATGACGGCACCTCCGCGGAAGTGGGTAGTTCCGCTCTCAACCAGGCGCCGTATCCGCCGTCCAGAACCTGGACGGGATCATGACCAACGTGGCGGAGCATCACCACAATCGGGCAGCAACCGAGCCCGCCGAATCGTCGTACACGACCACCCGGTGCCGATTGCCGATGCCATGGCCGCCCAGTAGGACGGTGAACTCGTGAGCATCCGGCAGCGGATGACGGCCCGGTCCGTTGGGGGCACAGAGATCGGCATCAAGATCGAGGAAGATTGCCCCCGGGATGTGGTTTCGTGCGTATGCTGCCCGGCCCTCGGTGGGGTCGGCCAGATACCAGCGGGTATCAACCACGCGCAGATCCTCGTCCCCCAGCTGTTCGGCTAGGTCTTCAACGCTCAGCAGTGGTTTTGGCATGCATGTCAGTATGTCAGAGTCGCCGATGCCTAGCCGAAAGCGCGATAGTGACGTTTTTCGCGTTTCACGTGGCACGGGGACATCCATATGGACACTTAGTGGACAGATCTGTTTACCCGGCCACGTGCTGCCGGGCTACCAGGCCGTTGCGGTAGAGTCGCCGAACCGATTTGGCGAGGACGGGTTTGACTGGAACGACCGCAGCGGACCAGGTTGAGTGACCTACTTCGATCCCCTCGCTGCCCCCTTCCGCCTCGAGGGGTCGAATGGGGAAGGGGTGCTCTTGGTGCACGGATTCGGGGGGACACCTGCCCATCTGCGGATGCTGGCCGGGCATCTCAACGCTGCCGGCTACAGCGTGCAGGCGCCCTTGTTGACAGGTCACGGCACCAGCCTCGAGCACATGGAGAGCACCGGGCGTCGGGACTGGCTCGATAGTGCCAAGGAGGGCTACCGGGCGTTGGCGGAAGGCTGTGATCGGGTCCACCTGTTCGGGTTCTCGATGGGCGGTTTGCTCTGCCTGTCGCTAGCTGCTCAACTGCCGGCCGCCTCCCTGACCACATTGAACACACCGATCAAACTGCACGAACGACGAAGGCATTTGGCCCGGGCGTTGCAGTACTGGCAGCGTTTTCGGATGTGGGAGGAGGGAGACGCGCCCGAACCCAAGGGCGAAACCGCCCGTTATTGGGTCCAGTACGAGGGAGTCTCCGTGAAGGCGGCCGTCCAGTTGCTGGATCTGATCCGAGAAACCAAGGCGAAGCTGCCGCAGGTGACTTGCCCCTTGCTGGTCATCCAATCCCGAGTCGACGAATCGGTTCGGCCCGTGAGCGCCGAGATGATCATGGAGCGGACCTCGTCGTTTCGAAGAGAACTCGTCTGGTTGGAAGGTTCCCGCCACAACAGCCTGCTCTTCGACGAGCGTCACGTCATCGACCACAAGGTTCTCGAGCACCTACGACGCGCCTGATGGTTCCTCCGACCACCCGGCATCCAAACGGAAAGCGGACAGCGGATAGCGGCGACGTGGCTCTCTTGCCCAATAAGAGGTCAATTCTCACCGTCACCCCGTCGATAAACACTAGGTGAGCCGGTTTTTGCATCTCGTCTCAGGTCTGGGAGGCCGCGACCAAGAAAGTCGTGGCCGGTCCTCCTGGGATCGCGTCTTGGTGGTCACCTTCCTTTCCGCCCTTGCTCTTCTCGTCCTGTTGGGGGTCGTATTCTCGGTGGCCTACGGAAGCCGCCGCATCACCACCACTGCCACCGCCCTCCATAAAGCCGACGAGATGATGCGGACGTCGATGGTTGCGCGCGCTCAGCTCGGTCTGGCCGTATACCTGGCGGCCGTTGACCGAGAGGTCGGCACCAACTCGACGGATGCCATCGAGTTCTCGATCGATGAAGCGGAGACTGCGCTTCTTCAAATGCGTTCTGGGTTCTTCGGCGATCCTTCGGGCGAAACGTCGGGGCTCGCCGAGGACGTCCCGGCATCACTGAACGTGCTCGGCGACGAGGTCGGTGCTTTCACGAGGGCCAGTGAGCAGATCATCTTCCTGCTCGAGAACAACGATTCACGGGGGGCCCAAGACGTGGCCAACTCCCAACTGGACATCGAGTTCAAGGGAATGAATGCAGTGTTGGAGGGCATCCGCAACGACTTGCGCTCGGAGATCAAGTCATCCGATGAGTTCCTCGGCACGATGGGTTTGGTCACGCGGTTCCTGGTTGCCTTTCTCATTCCTGCCGCGGTGATCCTCATCTACCGCGAGCTAATGCGCCGTCAGCAGCGCCAGGCAGAACTCGAAACCCGGCTGCAGGCCGAACGGGATATCGGCCACGCCCGCGAAGAGTTCATCGCCAACGCCTCGCACGAATTGCGCACTCCACTGACCGGCATCCACGGACTGGCGATGCTCCTCGAGGAGGAGCCCGAGATCAAAGAATCCGAGATGGCCTCTGAGTTGATCGGGTTGATCGTCAGTGAATCGGCCGACCTGGGCCGCATGGTCGAGGATCTGCTCACCACCGCCCGCCTCGATGCCGGCGCGTTGCACTACACCTTCGAGGACATCCAAGTGCTCGACGAGGTGGCCGAGGTTGTCGAACCGATGCGGCGGGCCGGCATGTCGATCGAAGTTGAGTGTGAACCCGGCATGGTGCGAGCCGACCGGCTCAGGTTCCGCCAGGTCCTCCGCAACTTGCTCTCCAACGCTCGCAAGTACGGCGGCCCCAACGTTCGGATCCACGGGGTGCTGGAGACGGGCGCCTTCGTCTGTGCGGTAGTCGACGATGGTGTCGGTATCCCGGTCGAGCTCGAAACTCGCTTGTTCGAGCGGTTCATCCATCAAGGACAGCAGACTGCCGTCAAGGAGAGCGTCGGGCTCGGGCTCTCGATTGTGCGATCACTCATCGAAGGCATGGGCGGCAACGTTTACTACGAGCGTGAGGATGACGAAACCGCCTTCGTGATCGTCCTTCCGCTCGCCACCGGAGCCCCAGCAGAAACCCAGGTGGCCGTATCGCCCCTCCGACAAGCGGAGCAAGCCTCCGATGGTCAGGTAGGCGCGATGGCGTCCGACGGGCTGCACAGCCTGGCGGAGTCATGATTGGAAGAAGGGCCGGGGGCACAACGCGGTCAACGTGAGCGCCGTGTTGTTTCCAGATCATGGACCGGACCTGCCGATCTGTTGACCTGTTCGACTTATCCCCCGCCGACCAACATTGCATCCACCTAACCCATTCGCAACTAGGTGGCGCCGTCGAATGAGCTAGCTGCCTTGCTGGGCCGCAACTCAACCCAAACCGCCGCCATCTACCATCTCCTCGGATGGCGGCTTGGAGCGTCGACCAACACCTCGGTAGCCAAACTCAAAACCGGTATCGAACTGGCCGCAGGTCATTGATCCCACCAAGCGTCACTACGGGTCAGCGAGGTGACTCGGTTTCGGTCTTCCCGACGCGGGTTTGGGCAACGTGATTTGGGCTCGAGACGGACGCTCTCCCAACCGCCCGGCACCTCCTTCGGCCGAACCCACCGACCGATGCCCATAGCTTGAACGTCAATGCTTCCTTTCTCAGCGTGCGACCCGTCGATTGGAAACCGAACTGTGATTGCCCCTACCGAGTCCTCCCTGGCAGCCAGATTCAGGGTGGTTCCTTCCCCATTAGGCCCTCCATAGGGACACCCATAAGGATAAAAAGTGGACGTATCCACCCTCTCCGCTCGGCCCTGGCCTAGCGCCCTCCCGCAGGCGGGAGAAGGGGAGGGTTAAGTGCTGTCGCGAGGCTGACCAACACCGCATCGTCCGGAACGCAAGGGGTACTCGCTGGTGCCGCCGCGGCGACGGAGTTCAGAAGACTGGCAGAGTCGTGCCGCAGCGCGGCTGGAAGCACACTTGCTGTCGTCGATGGAACCCGATCGCGCCCTAGCTGGTGTCGCCCTTTTGCCGATGACTAGCCACTCCGGGCGGACCAAGAATGGTCATTCCTCCGGTTCAGATGGGCCCTCGACTTGCCGATCAAAACGGGGTGGATTCGTACGGTATTTCGACAATCTGTCGACCTTGCCTCTTTAGGCGCTTGTTGGGCAATGCGCCTCGTGTCCCGCAGGAGCTGATCGGCCGATGAGTTCCCGACCTGCTCCGAGCGCGGCTGTTTCTGGTAAAGGCAGGCCCCTCGTCGCTCCTGAACGGGCCCGCCTTGGTCCGGTTACCCGCCTGGGTGTGACCTTCGTGGTATTGCTCCTGGTGGCGATCGGGCTGCCTCCGCTGCCCTTCGCCATCGGCGGTAACAACCCGATCCAGGTCACCATCGTTGCCGACCCGCCGGGACCCACTGCCCCCGGCTCGGCCGTCTCTTACACGGTCTTTGTGCAGAACGAGGGCGACGAAGCCCGGACCGGGGTCCAAGTCTCGGTCCCCGTCCCGGACGGAACCGCCCTGGTGGAAGGGCGCACGCAGGTGTCGCTCAACCCGGCGGTCATCGCCGTCGTGGGGGATGATTTCGAGTCGGGCGCGTTCGACGGCTCCGCCGGCCTCAACCCCTGGGCGGGGCCGTGGACTCCGGAGGGCGACGCCGGTAGCGCTCGGGTGTTCGCCGACGACGAGGCAGGTTCGTTGGTGCTTTCGGTGGGAGCGCCGACCACCGCAGTGACCCGGAGCGTGGATCTCTCGGGCTTCCCGGCCGCCTACTTGACCTACCGGTACAAGCGGATCGATCTTCCGGGCACCGCCACCTTTGCAGTTGAGTTGAGCCGGGCCGGTGATGAGTCATTCGCCAGGATCGATGAGCTGGCCGGCGCCG
>Ga0224512_10005054_pt1 | contig 10974 bp, 7 predicted proteins | sample SF_May12_sed_USG_4_FD_169103 | JGI IMG/M metagenome (GOLD analysis project Ga0224512, IMG submission 169103) | Sediment microbial communities from San Francisco Bay, California, United States - SF_May12_sed_USGS_13 | ecosystem: Environmental > Aquatic > Marine > Sediment | place: USA: California...
TGCGAGACGAGGCGGACGCGGCCTTCCTCTACACCGAGCTCAGCCGGCAAGCGGCGGATCCCAAGCGCGCCGCGCTGTATCAGCGGCTGGCCGACGTGGAACAGCGCCACGTCCAAACCTGGCAGCAGCTGTTGCTGGCGGAGGGCCATCCCGTACCAGACATCCAGCCGAGTGCCCGCGCCCGGTTCATGGTCTGGCTGGCCCGGCTGTTCGGCACCAGGTGGCTGATCCCCATGCTGCTCGAAGAAGAGGGCCGTGAGGTCAAGAGCTATCTCCAGCTCTACAGCGATGCTCCGGAAGGAGCCACCGCCGTGACCGCGTTACGGTTGGCAATAGAATCGAAGGAGCATGCCGAGACCCTTGCCACCATTACGGGCGGCGTAGGAGAACCCTGGCATAAGACGCACGCCGGCGGGTTCCTCCGCAACGTCGTGTACGGCTTCAACGACGGCCTGACGGCCAACTTCGGCCTGGTTGCCGGCATGATTGGCGCGCAGGGCGGCCTGCACGTCAGTCACACCGTGGTCTTGGCCGGCGTCGCCGGCACGGTCGCCAATGCCTTGTCGATGGGGTCCTCGGGGTATCTCGCCGCGAAAAGCGAGCGGGAAGTCTTCGAGCACGAGATCGCCATGGAACGCGAGGAGATCCTCGTCATGCCCGATCTCGAGCGAGAGGAACTGAGCCTGCTCTACCAGGCCAAGGGCATTCCAGAGGCCCAGGCGTCGGAACTAGCCGAGCAGGTCATGCGCGATCCCGAACGGGCCTTGGCGGAGAAGGTGCGGGAGGAACTCCAGATCGGTGCGAGCACCGCGACACCGCTCAAGGAGGCCTGGCTCACGGGAACTGCGACCGCACTCGGGTCGCTGATTCCTGTGCTGCCCCTCCTCATCAGTGACTCGGCCGCGGCGGTCTGGTTTTCCTTTGCAATCGCGATGGCCTCGCACTTCGGCGTCGGCGCCGCGCGCAGCATCTTCACCGGTCGCGGCGTGATCCGGAGCGGGATGGATATGTTCTTGGTGGGCCTGGGCGTGGCCGCCGTCGGGTACTTGGTCGGCGACTGGTTGGTGACCCTGCTCTGATCCTCAGCCAACCACCAAGTTGATGAGGCGATTGGGCACATAGATTCGCTTCCGGATCGTCTTCCCCTCGAGGTGGCGCGCGGTCTTGTCGTCGGCCATGGCCGCGGCCAGCACCGCGCCCTCGTCGGCCTCGCGCCGGACCCGTACCGTGGAGCGCGTCCTGCCATTCACCTGCACCACGACCTCGATGTTGTCCTCGACCAACAGCGCGGCATCCCAGGTCGGCCACGAGGCAAAGAAGATCGAGCGGTCGTGCCCGAGCCGCTCCCAGCACTCCTCCGCGAAATGTGGCGCGAACGGGGCCAGCATCACCAGCATGTCCTCAATGATGCGCCGCTCGTGACATTGCACCTCGCGCATGGTGTTGAGCAATTCCATGAGCGCGGCGATCGCGGTGTTGTATTTCAATTCCTCGATGTCGCCGGTGATTTTCTGCTTGGTCTGATGCCACTTGACCATCACCGTGTGTTTGACCTCACCGACCGCGTCTTCCGTCACGCAGCGCTCGACGAGGCCCCACACCTTATCGAGAAACCGTCGGGGTCCACTGATTCCGGCATCGCGGAAGTCGCCTCCTTCCTGGAACGGCCCCAGCGACATCAGGTACATCCGAAACGTGTCCGCTCCCCAGCGCGCAATGTATTCGTCGGGTATGACAACGTTGCCGCGCGACTTGGACATCTTGGCCCCGTCCTTCACAATGAGTCCGTGGGCTCGGAACTTGAGGAACGGCTCGTCGAAGTCGAGATGGCCCAGCTCGTGGAGCACCATGGCGAGGAACCGGGCGTAGAGCAGGTGAAGCACGGCGTGCTCGTTCCCACCGATATACGTGGTGACCGGGCACCATTTCTGCGTCCGCGTCCGATCGAACGGCCGATCATCGAACTCTGTGCTCGGGTAGCGCAGGTAGTACCAGCCTGAATCGAGAAACGTATCGGAGACGTCCGTTTCCCGCCGCGCGCGCTGTCCGCAGCTGGGGCATGGAACGAAGAACCACTCCTCGTTCCGAGCGAGCGGTGACGTGCCGCTGTCGTCAGGTCGGAAATCTTCGAGCGGTGGTAGCAAGACCGGCAGATCCTCTTCCGGAACAGGCACCGTGCCGCACGCGTCACAGTAGATCACCGGAATTGGCGGTCCCCAGTACCGCTGCCGAGAGATGCACCAATCGTACAGTCGGTATTGCACCTGGCCGTGCCCCGTGCCGCTCTGTTCCAACCACTGAATGATGGCGCGGAGCGCTACCGACGCCGGCTGACCGGTGAACTGACCCGACGCGAGGAGCCGATCATTCTCGTCGATGACCCGCACCACCGATAGGTCGTAGGTCTCAGCGAACTCGAGGTCGCGCTCGTCATGGGCCGGCACCGCCATGATGGCACCGGTGCCGTATTCCATGAGAACGTAGTCCGCGATCCAGATCGGAATGTCGGCGCCGGTGGCCGGATTGACGGCGTACCCGCCCGTGAACACGCCCGTCTTGTCGCGTTCACCCACGCGCCGGGAAACGATGTCCTTGGCCGCCGCGGCACGGATGTAGCTCTGGACAGCTTGCCGCTGGGCGTCGGACGTTACCGACGCAACCAGGGGATGCTCCGGCGCGAGGACCATGAAGGTGGCGCCAAAAATGGTGTCGGGTCGGGTGGTGAATACGGCGAGGACGTCATCGCGTCCCACGAGCCGGAACCGGATCTCCGCGCCTTCGGACCGACCGATCCAGTTGCGTTGGGCCGCAGCGGTGCTCTCCGACCAGTCCATCTTGGCTGGGTCGTCCAGGTGGCCGAGCAGTTGTTCGACATACTCGGTGATCCGGAAATACCACTGCTCGAGGGTCCGTTGCTCGACCTGCACATCAGGATGTCGTTCGCAATACCCGTCGATGACCTGCTCGTTGGCTAGAACCGTCTTGCATTCCGGGCACCAATTGACCGCACCGAGTTTCTTATACGCTTTGCCGGCCTTGTACAGCTGGAGAAAGATCCACTGAGTCCATTTGTAATAGGCCGGGTCGGTGGTCGAGACCTCGTGTCGCCAGTCGAACATGCCTCCCATCCGCCTCAGTTGGCGGCGGAAGGTGGCGATGTTTTGGGGAATGAGCTGGGCCGGATGCGTGCCCACTTTGATCGCGTAGTTCTCACTGTGAATTCCGAACGCGTCGAACCCGATGGGTTCGAACACGTCGAACCCCTGCAAACGCTTGAAGCGCCCGTAGACGTCGCTCCCCGTGAAGGCGAACATGTTGCCGACATGGAGCCCCTCGGCCGAGGGGTAGGGATACATCATGAGGTTATAGAATGGGCGCGCGGCACGGTCGAGATCGGGCTCATTGACGTGCTCCGCCGCCCACCGCGCCTGCCACTTGGCCTCCACAGCCTCCGGATCGTACACCGCGGCTGCCGGTGCAGGCGGGCGTTTGCTTGCGCGGTCACGCGGCTTCGTCCCCATTGACTCTCCCATGCTCCCTGGTGGAAGTGTGAAATGTACCCGCGGGTTGGGGACTGACCAAGGCGGTTCGCCCGCCTTGCCGCCCCAAACCACCTCCCCTAGTTTTGCCTCACCCGCCGATGCTCACCCCGCATCCGGAAGCCCATTGAGCGATCTCAGCACGCATCTGACGCACCGCATCCATGCCATGGGCATGGCGGCCATCATCTTCCTCGGGGTTCTGGTCGCCACGGTCATTTCGACCGGCGAGGCCCGCTATGTGCGGCGGCGGACCGACGCGAGGCTCGAAGCGCTCGCGAGCCGCGGGGCCGCACTCCTCAACCAGGCCCTGGCTGAACGGCGCCGTGAGCTCGACCTCCTGGCCAGTATGCCGGTCGTACGGTCGGCCGCGACTGCGGCCGCCGGCCAGAGCCGACGGCTCGGCCTGGCGCAGCTCCCCGCCACCGTGCTTGACGCACGCTATGCCGAGGCCGGTATCCTTGGAAGCACTCCGGCTCTCGCCACGTTCCTACAGGAGTGGGTGGCCCGGAGCCCCTTTCAGGATGTCCTGCTCGCCGAGGCCCACGGCCTCACCGTGATGTCCACTACGCCGGCCGGCACGGTCTATCATGCCCGAGAACCGTGGTGGCGAGCCGTGACCACGGCCGGATACTTCCTGGCCACCGGGCCGAACGATGTGCGGGCGCGAGCGACGCTGCGCCTGGCGGTTCCTGTTCCGAGCCCCGACGACTCCGCGACGATCAGCGGGGCGCTCCTCGGCACCCTTCCACTCGACTTCCTCACCGAGTTCCTGCCCACCGAGCGCACCGAGACGGGCTTGGCCGAACTCGCACTGGTGCACGGTCCCGACTCACTCGTGTGGAGCAGCAATCCGGGGGCGTCACTCGGACGCCCCGTTGCGGGCATCCCGCTCGAGACGGCCCGGCCGGGCCTGCGTCTCGCCACCTCCGGCGACGGCCAGCGTCTCGCGGTCATTCCGTTGGCGTATGGGGACTGGAGCATCGTAGCACGCACCGCCGCGCCGGATGCCTTGGTGAGCGCCCGCGGCAGCCGGGTTTGGATCACGGCGGGATTCATCATCATCTTTGGTGTCACCATTCTGTTCCTCGTCAGCCGCTGGATCGAGCAGCGCCTCCTGACCCCCCTCGTGCTAGCGGAAGACGTCGCTGCCCGCGTTGCAGAAGGCCATCTCAACGAATCGCTCGCGAGGCTGAACCAGGAGGGCCCGAAGGCCGACCGGCTCATCGCGGGCATTGCGACCATGGTTGAGGCCCTCCACTCCCTGGTGGGGGCAATTCAAGCGGCATCGAGTGAAGCAGCCGCTATGGCCGAAGAGATTTCAGCCTCGACCGAAGAGATGACAACGTCGACGCACCAAGTGGCCAGCACCACCAGCGACTTGACCAATCGAGCCACGCACCATGCCTCCCTGGTGCGGGCCGCGTCCAGCGACGCGACACGCATTCTGGGCATTGCCGAAGAACTCGACGTGGGATCGTCGGAGGCGGCCGACCGGAATGCCGCCCTTGCCGAACTCGCGCGCTCGCACAAGGAACGACTCGACAGGAGTACGGTCGAACTCGAGCGCCTGTCCAAGGACATCGTGGAGGGAACGGTCGAGGCTGAGGCGCTCGCCGAAGCGTCCGGGGAAATCGAGAAGTTCGTGGCCCAAACGAAAGCCATCGCCAAGCAGACTCACATGTTGGCCTTGAACGCCGCCATTGAAGCGGCACGCGCCGGCGAGGAGGGCCGCGGCTTCAGCGTGGTGGCCGACGAGATCCGCAAGCTGGCGAACCAGGCGGCCCAGGCCGCTACGTCCACGGCGACGACCGTGCACGGGGTGCTCGACCGGGTGCACTCGGCTCGGGAGCGTTTGCTGCAACTCGGCGCGGGCGGGGGCCGGGCACGCGAGGCCGCCGACGAAGCGGCCAGCGGCCTCCGGCGGGTGGCCGAGGAGGCCGCCATCAACAACAGCTGGACCCAGGCCATTTCCCAATCGTCCGCGGACGTTCGGGCGCTGGTCGCCGGGATCGTCGACCGGATGGTCGAGATCTCGAGCGGCACCGACGATGTCGCGGTGGCCGCTCAGGAAATTGCGGCAGCAGCGCAGCAGTTGAACACGTCCACTGAGGAGGTGTCGGCCTCGGCGGCGCGCCTTGCTGAAGCGGCCGACCAGCTCACCGCAGCGGTCGGTGGGTTTACCTTGAGGCCGTCGGGAACCGGGGCTCGGGAGCCTCTCGCCGAGTAGTCACTGCGCGGGTACGAGGCGCGAGAGTTGGCTCAACAGCGCCTCGAGGTGTGTGATCTGCAGGTCGCCCATGTGCCCTATCCGAAGCAACAGGTCGGCGTCGCCATCGAGGCCGGTTCCGATGATCCACCCTCGTTGCTTCATGGTCTCCACGATGGCCCTCGCGGACTGTCCTGCCGGCATCGCGATGGCCGACACTGTCCAGGACCGACACCCGTCAGGTGAGAGGAACCGGAGAGCCGGGTGAGCATCGACCCAGGTTTCGACGCGCCGCTGCATGGCGGCATGCCGTTCCCAGCGCGCCTCGACTCCGCCTTCGGCCTCGATGCGCTCTAATTGGGCATCCAGCGCGAAGAACATGGGCACGGCAGGAGTTTGCGTCGGTTGATTGCTGCGCACCGCTTCCTCATGCAACGACAAGTCGAGGTACCACCCGGTCACGGTCAGGGTCCGCGCGCGCTCCAACATGCGTTCCGACGCGACCGCAAGTGCGATCCCCGGTGGAAGCGCCAGCGCCTTTTGGGATCCGGTGAAGACGAAGTCGAGCCCCCACGCGTCCGTCTCGACGGGAGAGCCGCCGATCGAGGTTACGGCATCGACGAGGATCAAGACGTCAGGGGCAGACCGGACGACTTGGGCCAATTCGGCGAGCGGGGCCAGGGCTCCGGTGGACGTCTCCGAATGCACGACGGCGACCGCGTCCGCTCCGCTCTTCGCGAGACCATGGGCCAGCTGCTCGGGTGAGATGACATGGCCTGCCGGAATCGGGATGGTCGTGACGGTCTTGCCACAGCGTGCCGCCACCGCCGCAAACCGCTTTCCGAAATAGCCGCTCTCGACTACGAGGACGTGCTCGCGCACTCCCGACCGGATGGCCGCTTCCATGAAGCCGGTTGCCGAGTGGGTACCGACGTAGACCGGTCGACGGGTCCGGAAGAGTGCCCGGAGACGAGGTTGTATCCGTTGGAGCAGCGCGGCCATTTCGGGGCCGCGATGGGAAAAGATCGGTCGGCCCAAGGCCCGGGTGACCTCGGGGTGGACATCCACCGGGCCGGGTAGAAACGAGCGGCCGAATGTCATCGCGCCGTGGGCACAGCTATGGCGTCTCGGTAAGATACGACTCGAGAATGTCGTTCTCGAGGATGTCCGTCGACGTAATCAGCCGCACGCCTTCGTCGCCCCACTCCCGCATGAGATGCTCGGCCACGTGAGCATGAATCGCTTTCGCGGCGTCGGTCACGAAGTAGAGGCGGGTCTGAGGACGGTGGCGCAGGAGGCCCTCGATCGCATACTTATTGCACACGTCCAAGGCCACGCCATACAGCACGATGACTTCGGGGTCCAGGACCCGCAACACCGTATCGACGCTGGCGTTTGTGAATACGTCAAACCAATGCTTCAGGAACAGAACGTCGCCGCGGTGCCGGCCGACTTCCTCGGCCAAGCGATCGACATCCACGGGGTCCGGCTGGATGACCATCGGGTCGATGAGCGTCGTCTCGGAAATCTTCCGTTGTCCCGGTGTCCCGCGCATGCAATGCTCCGGAAATGTCTCATGAAAATCCGGCGTGGCACTCAGCTCTTTGTGGCCAGGGACATGATCGTCCGCGCTGGCGACGATTCGGATGCCGCGGTCGTGGGCAAAGTCGGTCAGCCGTTTGAGCACCGGCATGATCTCCTCTGCGCCCGGCACGTAGAGCTTCCCGGTGGGGGTCATGAAATCGACTTGGGTATCGACATCCCAGAATATCAAACGCTTCATGGTCCAGAGCCTCGGGGTGAGAGCGTAGCGGACGCCATCGGTCTTATGTGACCGGCTCCAGACGGGGGTTTGGCCGGTATTCGCGGCCTACCTTGGCGCATGGTACGCCATCTTTGAGCACGACATCCGCGGTGAAATCGTAGCGGCCCTGAAACAGCGAGGATCCGACGCCGTAGGCATCGACCGGAACGCCATGGGATTCGAATTCTTGAATCTTCTCGACGTCGAAGCCGCCGGAAACGACAATCCTAACGTTCTGAAATCCCGCGCGGTCCAGTGCGCTGCGGACATTCCACACGAGCTGCGGGCACACGCCGGTGGGCTTGAAGCGCCCCATCTGCGGAATCACGGAGCGATCGACCAACTTCTCACTGGTATCCAACCGCACGCCGTACAGCCGATCACCCATGGCCCGCGCAGCCTTGAGCGAGGTCTCGACGCAGTCATTCTCGAAATCGACCAGGGTCACCACCTGCACGTCTGGCGGACAGTACTCCGCGAACTTCTGCGTGGCCAGGACCGTGTCGCCATCATACGTGGCGATGAGGGCGTGGGGCACCGTCCCAATGCCTTCGCTGCCCCACCAGGACGCTTGGGCGTCAGTGGAAACCCCGATCGCGCCAGCGACATGCGCCGCGTAGCCGTCACCGGTTTGAACCAACCAGTGATCGTGCCGGGCCGGGAAGAACATGATTTGCTTCGGGGCGGCGGCTTCGACCACGCGTCGCGTATTGGTCCCGACCCTGGTGCGGCGTGACAGGACGCCAAGATAGAGCGTTTCGAGGTGCGCGAAGGCGTCGTACGGGCCCTCGACGAGGAGCACGGTTTCCCAGGGCTCGACTTCGTCCCCGTCGTACAGCGCCTGCACGGTCAACTCCTGCCAATCTGCGGAGCACAGTTTGAGAATTGCGATCGCCTCGTCGACCCCGCCGAGAAAGGCGTGCGTCTTGCCGAACACCTGCATGGTCACCCGGGGCCGATAGTGATCTGCCAAGAGGACATCGCGGGTGCGGACGAAGTACTTGTCAGAGTAGTAGCCCGACCGCATGCGCTCGACAGGCAGGTGAAAGATGCTGGGGTCTAGACGTTGACGACGCGGCATGACAGGTGTTCTCCGACGGGAAGGCCGTTACCGGCCGAAATGGGCTGCCTTCAGGGCGGCCAGCACGCTCCGCATTTGGCGGATGCGCCGAGAATGAGGATACCGATCGATCAGCCGGCGAAGCTCGGCCATGGCTCGACCAGGGTCGTGGAGACTGAATTCATGGATGTCCGCCAGGGCAAGCCCGATACGGATATCGTCGCCAGCCGAGATTCGGGTGCCGAGTTCCTCACGCAACCGGTTCAGTTCGAGGACGGCCCCATCGGCGGTCCCGAGCGGGCCGGTCAAGAGGGCTGCCCGGCGGAGCGTCGCCGCGACTCGGTCGCGTCGCTCGCGGGCCCGCTCCCGATAGGCCTCGGCGGCCGCCTCGTACTGGCCGCGGGCAACCATGGTCTCGATCGCCGAGTACCCTCCGCCAGCTCGCATCAGCCCGACGCTGCTAAAGGCCTCGGCCGCAAAATCGATCACGGGCTCGAGCACCCCGCTGATCAGGGCCGTGACGAAGCCGTATAAGGCCCACAGCGCCCCCGCCAGCAGGAGCGCGCGAGGGGCGACCCCGGTGACGGCAAACAGCACGGCCACGGCGGTACCAGCCAGGAGCAGGGTCCCGACCACGACACGAAGGAACCGCAGCGGGTCGTGGCCGACTTGGTACTGCTCGGCAGCCGTGCGCAGGAGTTTGGAGGTCCGCAAGCTGGCAAGTTAGGAACGCCGCGCCGGGGCGGCAAGTTGACACCTTGCAGGCAGGCGCCTTAAATCCCTCACGCCTGAGCACCTCAACCACTGCCTGGAGAGCGTGCCGTGATCGAACCTGTGACCCGTCGTGCCTTTCTCGCCGTGACCGGCGGTGCGGTTGGCGCCGCGACTATCCACCCGTCTCTGCGAGGCGGCCTCGCAGCTCCGGCGATACACCTGCGCGGAGCCGCCCGGCCCGTTGCGATCAGCTCCGCTAACAGCCTCGCACCGGTGTCGCGGGCACTCGCACTGATGCTCGAAGGATCGGATACCCTCGATGCGGCGGTCGAGGGGGTGAAGATCCAGGAACTCGATCCGGAGGACGCCTCGGTCGGGTTTGGCGGCCTCCCAAACGAGCAGGGCGTGGTGCAGCTGGATGCATCATGCATCCACGGGCCGACCCGGCGCGCTGGCGCCGTCGGTGCACTCGAAAATATCAAGACGCCAAGCGAGGTTGCGAAGTTGGTCCTCAAATACACCGACCACATCATGCTGGTCGGCGAAGGGGCCAAGCGGTTCGCGCTGTCGTACGGATTCAAAGAGGAAGATCTTCTGACTCCGAGCTCGCGCGAGCGATGGCTCCGCTGGCGTGCCAACCGGGGCAAGGATGACGACTGGCTCGATGTGCCGGACGACGAGCACATGGTGCGGCCCACGGGCACGATCAATCTCAACGTCATCAACGCGGCGGGCGACATTTCTTCGGTCACCACCACCAGCGGATTGTCCTGGAAGATTCCCGGCCGGGTCGGCGACTCGCCCATCATCGGCGCCGGCCAGTACACTGACAACGATGTCGGTGCGGCCGGCTCGACCGGCCGGGGGGAATCGAACATCATGGTGTGCGGGGCGTTCCTCACAGTGGAGCACATGCGGCGCGGCATGGCGCCGGCCGACGCCTGCCTCGAAACCCTGCGCCGCGTGATGGCCATGACCCCGGCACGCCTGATCCTTCCGGATGGGCGACCTGCTTTCGATCTCAAATTTTACGCGGTGAATAAGCTGGGCGACTTCGGCGCAGGCTCCTTGTACCCCGGCGGATTCGCCGTTCATGATGGGCGCGAGGCAACCTTTCGAGATGCCGCCCATCTCTACGAGCGAGCCGGCTAGTGCGCCGTTCGATTCTCCTTGCCGCGCTCGTCCTCCTGGGGGTCGGTGCACCCCTCCAAGGCCAGAGCTGGGGGGCCAGCTATTTCCCGTACGTTACGAGCCGCTCGAGCGAATTCCCGGTCTTCGCATTCCGGTATCTCTATGCGAAACCAGCCGAATGGGACGCTCCCTACGTCGCTGCCGGCGATCTCCGAGCGGACGTGGGTGTGGGCGTACGGGGGGGGTGGCTGGCAGGGGTGCGATTCCGAGCACCAGGGCTTTGGGACGGGTGGCGTCTGCAAGCCGAGGTCTCGGCCGCCCGCGCACCCCGCCAACACTACTTCGGACTCGGCAACGCGACGGTGGTCGATGACCAACTCGCAAACAGCGAGGAATTCTTCTACCGCGTCAAGCGTGCGCGCTACCGGGCCAGCGTCGAGGTCACTCGCCGCCTGGCCGGCCGGTTGCATCTTGCCGTCAGCCCAACGCTCTCGTTCGTTAGGTATTCCGCGCATCC
>Ga0224512_10005055_pt1 | contig 10972 bp, 8 predicted proteins | sample SF_May12_sed_USG_4_FD_169103 | JGI IMG/M metagenome (GOLD analysis project Ga0224512, IMG submission 169103) | Sediment microbial communities from San Francisco Bay, California, United States - SF_May12_sed_USGS_13 | ecosystem: Environmental > Aquatic > Marine > Sediment | place: USA: California...
ATAAACGCTCTGGTCCGGGTACATGTGACCCGCCGAGTTTGCGTCCCCCGCCACCTGCCACCCGCTCACGTAGATCGCCTTGAGGCCGGCCTGCACCTGCTGGACCGCCTGATTGCCCGTCAGGGCGCCGAGAGCAGGAACGTAGGGCTCCGAATGCAGCAGTTCCCAGAAGCGCCTGGCGCCTGTTTCGGCAAGCGTGTGGTGGACCCGGAGGGAGCCACGGAGCCTGACGACTTCTTCGGCAAGGTAGGGTCGCTTGACGTTCTTCCACCGCGGATCTTCCTTCCACGATGCCAGCAGTGATGAGATTTGCTCCTGTCTTCGCTTCTCGAATTCCCGCATGGCTTCCTCCTGGAAATCAGGTCCGGATTCCTTAGGACCAAGGATCGCCAACCGGCCGAAGCCGTATGGACCAAAGGACCCGTGATTATCGGATGCCGGGAAAGGGGAGTTCGGTTCGGCGAAAGGCAACGCCCGGAAGGGCTTCCGGGACGTCCCGGCCATCTCCGGAAAACGGGAAATTCCGATCGGAAGGCACTATACTGTCTTAAAAAAAGGATTTGCCTCATGAAAAACCTTGAAAAAGTAGCCATTGTCACTGGCGCAGGGTCGGGCATCGGGAGAGAGACTGCGCTTGCCCTTCTGCGTGAGGGATACGCCGTTGCCCTGGCCGGGCGGCGGGAAGAGCAATTGCGGGCGACGATCGAACGGGCAGGACCGGCCGGTGCGCGCGCGCTGGCCGTACCCACCGATGTGACGGATCCCGCCTCCGTTCGGGCCCTTTTCGCCAAAACCACGGAGACATTCGGCCGGCTCGACCTGCTGTTCAACAATGCGGGGACGGGCTCTCCGCCGATCCTCCTGGAGGAGCTGTCGTACGAACAGTGGAAAACCGTGGTGGATACCAATCTCACCGGCGCATTTTTATGCACCCAGGAAGCGTTCCGGATCATGAAGAGCCAGAAGCCCAGGGGCGGCCGGATCATCAACAACGGTTCCATCTCGGCCCACGCTCCCCGGCCGAACTCCGCCCCCTATACGGCGACCAAGCATGCCATGACGGGTCTCACGAAATCCACCTCGCTCGATGGCCGCAAGTACGATATCGCCTGCGGCCAGATCGACATCGGCAACGCGGAGACCGACTTGACGAAACGAATGAAAGACGGCGTGCCGCAAGCCGACGGGACGATCTCCCCGGAGCCGACCATGAAGGTCGAGCACGTGGCGGAAGCGGTGGTGTACATGGCCGGCCTTCCCCTGGATGCGAACGTGCAATTCCTGACCGTCATGGCCACCAAAATGCCCTTTGTCGGGCGAGGGTGATCCCATCCGAGTCATTTGGCAAAGCCCGGTTCCACGGAACGGATGCGAGGCAGCCAGTCGGTTCGCCCGCCCACGGCTTGATGCGCAAAGAACCTCCCGCCCGGGGGGAAACGGAATTTTTTCTTCGGGCTCCGGGATTTCCCTGTATCATTCCAAGAGATACGTTTCGAGTGTGTATCACGAGTCCGGCAAGACAACGCGGAGGTGGGAATGAAGCCGAAGCTGAAGAAGATCGGTCTCGAAGTGGAGGAAGACCGTCTGGCAGCCGATCTGCAAAAGTATCAGGAAAAGGCCATCGAAATGGGGGCAACCCGGGCCAAAATCGTCAGAACCGACGAAATCCCCGTGGATGATCGGGTGACGATGAAGTGCCAGATCCCGATCTGCTTCGGGTACGGAGTCGGCGCAAACTGCCCACCCCATACGGTAAAACCCGCGGAGCTGAGAGCCCTGCTCGAGAAGTACCAATGGGCCGTTTTCTTTGTCCAGGAGATTCCTTCCGCCGTCGTCGTCCGGGACAAGGCCACGATCAAAGAGAGAGTCGCCGCGTATCAGGACGTCTACAAGATCGTGAACGGGATCGAATCGGCAGCCTTCTATGACGGGCACTATCTCGCGTTCGGTTTTGGCGCAGGTTCCTGCCGGCACACCTTCTGCGGCCAGCAGGAAGATTGCGCGGTCCTGAAAGGGACGAAGTGCCGGTTTTCCCTTCGCTCCCGGCCATCGATGGAAGCCGTCGGGATAGACGTCTACCGGATGGTCGCCTCGGCCGGGTGGAACATCTATCCCATCGGCAGCGATGCCAAACCCGATGACATACCGTGCGGGGTTCTCGCGGGAATCGTCATCGTCCGATAGGAAGCGCAGCGCACCCTCGAACGCAGTTCGCTCCGTGCTTCCCGTTCGTCCGCATACCCCCCCGGCCCCTGTCCTGCGAACCTGCCGGGAACAGGGGACCTACCGGAGATCCACTCCCGCCACCCGGGTAAGCCGCTTGCCGGTCGAGACATACGTGTCGAAGTACGCCTTGAGGGCGGCGGCAATCACCTCCGGACTCTCTTCATCCAGCACGACGTTCAGCGGATCGGAGATCCAGGGGATGAGCTTCTTGGCGGTAGTCGTCCACCGCAAGATCTCCTTGGCCGTACCGGCCGACTTGCTTTTGATCTTTCCTGCCTCGTCGTCCAGGAGTCGCAGGAACACCTCCTCGGTCAGTCGCTTTCCGGCCAACGGTCCCTCCCCCTGGAGAACGCCCCCGGCGTGCAGACGCTTCCAAAGGGCGGCCCGGCGGATCTCCGCCGTGGCCAGATCCTCCATCAGCTGCAGCTTGAGCTGCGGACTCGTCACGGCCGCCGCGGCGCTTCCCTGGAGGTAGGAGGCCATGTACTGGAGTGTGATCGTGATGTCCTCCCGGATGCCGTCCTCGGTCATCAACCCTTCCGGGAACGCCCGGAGCCCGGCTGCAAGCTCCTTGCTGTACCAGTCGGTCCGCTTCGGAGCGGTGTCCAGCGCAGCCAGGAGGCCCTCCTTGGCGGCCTTCTCAAAGACCGGCTGGATGACGGCGACCATGTCCGGCGTCGCCACCCAGGCGCCGTAGTAGCAACGGCGGCCGCCGTCTTTCGCCAGCCGCAACCCCGATTCCCGGGTTTTGTCGTCGCTCGCCTTCTCGTGGGCGACCTTGTTGTTGTAGGCCCGTGCAACGAAGGCCTCCAGCATCCCGATGATCTGCTTTCGTTGAGCCTCATAGGACGCCGGCAGGCCGGGCAGGGTGTCCGTCCCCGCCTGGAACTTCCCGGTTACGCTCCCCTTGGGATCGACATACCCCGCTGCCTGAAGGGCGCTGAGCAGGGCCGGCGCACCCTCCTTTCCCGCGATTTTTTCGAAGTCCCCCGGGCGCAGGGTAGCCCGAAGCAATATGTTGGCCGACATGCCGCCCCAGGGGACGGCGCCGCGCCGGCGCGCCATGTCGGAGACGTACTGTTCGTACACCGCGAGAAACCCTGCCCCGTCCATCGTCACGAGGTTCGTGTCGGGAGGAATGCCCGTGAGGTCGGCCCGGGTAGCCCGGTACATGCTGGCCATATAATCCCAGCGGCCGACATTCGGCCCGACGAAGCGGGAGGCAGAGACGGCCTTCCCGGTCTGCGAGTCACGGATCGGCCGGGTGAAGGCGTACATCATCTCCTCGAGTTGATAGGTGGCGTTGATGATCTCCACAAGGAGGTAGACCTTGACCGTCCCGGGCGCAAGATCCAGCGCCTTCTCCGCCTCGTACAGGAAGGTGTGCCAGAGGTCGGCATCCTCCACGCACTCCAGCTTCGGAAGATAAAAGGCGACCGGCAGGCCGCGGTCCAATAGCGCCTTCGCGTTATGCCGGAGGAACAACCAGGCGTCCACGAAGCCCCCGGAAACGGCTTGTCCGTCCACCAGGAGGTGCCGGTCGTCGAGGTGCAGGCCCCGGGGCCGGTAGATCATTATCGCCACCTCGTTTTCGGGCTTCAGGCGCTTCCCGCCTGCTCCATCGATGGCGCGCTTGCCCTCGGGCGTCCAGGTGCAGAGAAGCTTGAGGGAGCGCTGGGTCCGTAGCGGGCTGTCGGTGGACTGCGCGGCGGCGTCCTCGCTGTCCGCCATCCACTGCTGCCCCGTGTTCATGGCGCCGATCGCCATGGCGGGTTCCGAGCACGGCCCGGTGAGCTGGACGCGCCGCCCATCGAACTGCGGCGGCTGCCCGTCGACTTTCCAGTCGGCCGCGCGGATCTCCTTGACCGTCATCGTGGTCCCGTCGAGGAAAGTGATCACCTCGTTCTCCGGAAGGAAGTCGAGCGGTTCGCCGGCATCCAGCCGGGCCTGCTTCGCCGGCCGGGCCTCCACGCGGTCCCGGCGGACCTCTTCCAGGGTCCGGCCGTCTGCGACCTTTGTGCGAACGAGGTCGGCAAACCGGGTCAACGTCTCGGATGTGAGGATGTCTTTCGTGAATTCCTGGGCGAGGTTTGGGCGGATGAACGTCACTTCTTTCATGAGATACCTCCTCGGCCGGGGCCTCCGGAAAACGGCTCCCGCCATGGTTTCATTCTTCCCGAATTCGGTGTTCCGTATGCATGATAGTGTAGCATCATTCGGCAGGGGCAATACCCGGGGAGGAAAAAATTGCCTGCTTTGGTTCCCGATGGTCTTCCCCGCTTGCCAGGGGAAACGTTCGGGACTCTCTTCGCCTCCAGGCCTCGAAACGGGGCTCGCTTTAGAATACGATAATGTCCAGTTTCTCCGGGCCGTGGACCCCGATCGCGAGCGTCAACTCGATGTCTGCCGTCCGGCTGGGGCCGGTGACCAGGGTAATGTTGGTGGGCGGTCCTTCCGCGAAGGAGGCGAAGCATTCGTCCAGCGTGGCGAAAATCCTTTCGCGGGAAACAATCGCCACGTGGTGGGAGGGGAGCAGTCCCGCCTGGACCGCCCTCCCGCCGGAGCTTACACAGACAAGGCTTCCCGTCTCGGCGATGGCCCCGTACACCTCTTCCACGGTCGCCGTTGCACTTGCATAATCCGCCGCGCGACATGGCAGGAACGGCGCCGCCGCCTTTTCCTTATCCGTCAACCCCGGACAGAACACCGGATCGGTGCCGGGCACGATCTCGGACAGGACGCGGCGCAAGCCCGGGGCGTCGAAAACGACATGCGTTCCCGCGGCGGCATTCCCTGCATTCTCCAGGAACCGGCGGAGAAGATCGGGGGAGGTCATGGCACTCGCCGATGGAACGGAACTTTTGCGGGGCGAGGAAGGCGTCCTGCGACGTCCTTGCCGCCGAATGCCCGCACCAACGGCCAGAAGGTGCGTGACAGGAACTGCCCTGCCGAGAACAGCGACGGGGAGGCCGCAGCCTTCCCGAAAACGCGCATTCCTTGTTTCTCCATCGGCTTGGAGAACCCTTCCCGCACCCTGCGCTCCCGCAACTTGAGGAAAAGGTCCACCAGGGGAATCCGGACGGGGCACACCTCGACGCACGCCCCGCACAGGGTGGTCGCGTCCACGAGGGGGTGGGATTGGGCCATCCCGGTCAAAAGCGTCGTAAGGACGATCCCCATGGGTCCCGGGTACGTCCATCCGTACGAGTGCCCCCCCACCGTCCGGTAGACCGGGCAGACGTTCATGCAGGCGCCGCAGCGGATGCACTTGAGGATCTCCCTGCACTCGCCGGAGAGGATCTCCGACCGTCCGTTGTCGAGCAGGACGATGTGGAGCTCCTTCGCCCCCGTCGCCTCCCCGGGCTTCCTCGTCCCGGTGATCACCGAAACGTAACTGGTGATCGACTGCCCCGTCGCCGATCGCGGGAGCAGGCGGATGAACGTCGGAAGGTCGGCAAGGGAAGGAATCATCTTCTCAAGGGAAAGGATTGCGATGTGCAACGGCGGGATCGTCGTCACCATCCGGCCGTTCCCCTCGTTGGTGAACAGGACGAGGCTCCCCGATGCCGCCGCGGCGAAGTTTGCCCCCGAAAGGCCGGCATCGGCTGCGAGGAACTTTTCCCGCAGCGCCTTCCGGGCGATCTTCGTCAGTGCCTGCGGGTCTTCGGTATATTCGACCCCGAGCTTCTCGGCGAAGAGCCTTCCCACCTGCTGGCGGTTTTTGTGGATCGCCGGGACGATGATGTGGGAAGGGGTCTCGCCCACGAGCTGGATGATGTATTCCCCGAGATCCGTCTCCAGCGCCTCCATGCCCTGCTTTTCCAGGTGGGCGTTGAGGTGGATCTCTTCGGAGACCATCGACTTGCCCTTGACCACGGTTCTTGCGTTGCGGTCTTTCAGAATCTTCGCGATGATTTCCCGTGCACTGCCGGCATCTCTTGCCCGGTGTACCGTCGCGCCGGCCTTCGTTGCCTGGAACGCAAACGTATCCACATATTCCTGCAGGCGGTCGAGTACCTGCAACCGGATGGCGGAGGCCTTGTCGCGAAGCGCCTCCAGATCGGCGACGGGCGCGAAGGCGTCGGCCCGCTTGGTGCCGAAGGTGTCGGCGGCCTGCCGCATCGCGGAACGCAAGGGGGCGTCCTTAATGGCCCTCGCCGCGTTGGCGCGAAAGGTGAGGCTCGTCTGGACGTCGCTCATAACCCCTCCGCAAGAACCTGTGCGATGTGCTTTACCTGCACCGGATTTCCCCGTTTTTTCATCGCGTCGGCAATGTTCATCAGGCACCCGGCATCGCACCCGGTCACCGTGTCGGCGCCAGTGGCCACGATGGAATCGGCTTTTTCCTCGGCCAGGGCGCAGGAGATCTCGGGAAGCTTCGCCATGAACATCCCGCCGAACCCGCAGCAACGGGATGCGTCGGGCATTGGAACAAACCGGACCTCTTTCATCGACTGCAACAGGATCAGCGGCTCGTCTCGGACACCAAGGTCCCGGGTAAGATGGCAGGAGGAATGGTAGGTAATGGTCCCCTTGCCAGCCATTCCCGACCCTTGTGCGTGGAGAACGCGGACGAGGAACTGGCTCAGCTCGAAGATTCGTCCCGCCATGCTTTCCGCTTTCGCGCGCATCTTCGGGTCGCCACGGAAAAGGTCCGGGTAGTGGTGCTTGACCATGGCCGCGCAGGAACCCGACGGCGTGACGATCGGGTCGTCACCGTCAAACACCGACAGGAAATGCGCGGCGGCGACCCGGGCATCGTCTGCGTACCCCGCGTTGAACGCCGGCTGGCCGCAGCAGGTCTGTTTCTTGGGGAAGGCGGCGGTAACGCCGAACCTCCGGAAAAGCTTGAGCATGGATTCCCCCACCTCCGGGAAGAAGGAATCCACGAGACAGGTGGCGAACAGTTGGACGCGCATATCGGTCTCTCCGGACGCCTATGCTTTCCTCGCCGCGCACCGGTCGACCAGGTAGGCGATGGACTGGTACGGCAGGCCGCTTCGGAGGGAGAGCCCGATCTCGCAGGCGCGGCTGCTGGAATACCCGGATCGGCATCCGGCAGGCAAGCCGTCCCGGAGCGCCGAAAGCGCCGATTCGTTGAGCTCCGGGAAGAAAAAGATTCGGTCGCCGGCAACCCCGCAGCACCCCACCCGATCCGGGACCACCACCGTTTCCGCGCACGCGCCCGCCACCGCGAGGAATTTCTCCCGGAGACCCAACTTGACCGAGCTGCATGGAACGTGCACCGCGATCGTCTCCGGAATTTTCGTGAACTCCAGGACATCCAGGAGGAACGAATGGATGAACTCCACCGGCTCGTAGATTTGAAGGCGCGGGTCCGGGTTCTGCTTTACCGTGTAGAGGCACGGGCTCGTGTCAAAGAGCACCGGGTATTCACCGTCCCGGCTGCATGCCAGTAGGGCCGCTTCGAGCTCCCTGCGCTTCCGCTCGGCCTCCTCGAAAAACCCCTTGCTCCCGAACGGCATGCCGCAGCACAGGCCGGCCATGCCGGGGGGGTGCAGGATTTCGTACCCGCCCTTCTCGAGCAGCGAGCAGATGGCCTCGAAGAGGGCGCGTTGGTCCGGGTCCCTCGGGGAAGGCCCCATGGTCCGCACGATGCAGCTGGGGAAATAGACCACCTTGCGGGCGGAGCCGTTGGACGTCTGCCGGAACGTTTGTGACGGGGCCGCGTTCGGCATGCAGGAATTCCATAGAGGAAGCCGGTCCCCCGAAAGGGCCCTTGCTCCCCGCGCCACGGAGCCCAAGGCACGGTCCCCGAGCATCGTCCGAGCCGCTCCCAACGCGGCAAGACCCCCCCGTACCCCGGTGGTGACCGTTGCGTAGTGGCCGGCTGCCCACCGGGCCGCGGAACGGCCGAAGCGGCCTTTTTGCAGGGACCGAAGCTCCTTCGTGTGTTCCCCCGTATTGATCGACACGGGGCAGGTCGTGGCGCACAATCCATCCGTCGCGCACGTCTGCTCGCCCAGGTACCGATAATCGTCCTCGAATCGGGCACGAACCTGGTCGTCGCCGCCTCCGGTCCGCAACCGGGAGATCTCCCGTTGGATAACGATTCGCTGACGCGGCGTCGTCGTGAGGTCCTTGGAGGGACACATGACCTCGCAGAACCCGCACTCGGTGCATTTGTCGATGATCTCGTGCGCCTCCGGCAGGGGCTTTAAGTTTTCCAGGTATACATTGGGGTTGTCGTTGAGGATCACGCCGGGATTGAGGAGGCATTTCGGATCGAAGGCCTGCTTGATCCGCTTCATCAACGCATACGCCTTTTCCCCCCACTCCATCTCCACGAAGGGGGCCATGTTCCGGCCCGTGCCGTGCTCCCCCTTGAGCGACCCGTCATACTTTCTGACCACCATGTCGCACACGTCTTCCATAAACCGCTGGTAGCGCGGCACCTCCCCGGGGTCGCTGAAATCCTGGGTGAAGACGAAATGGAGGTTCCCCTCCAGGGCGTGGCCGAAAATGATCCCCTCGTCGTATCCGTGCTTCTTCATCAGGCCTTCGAGCTCCAGGGTCGCGTCCGCGAGCGTCTCGATGGGGAACACCACATCCTCGATGACCACCGTGGTTCCGATCTGCCGCGCCGCCCCGACGGCGGGAAAGAGCCCTTTCCTGACGTTCCAGAGCTTCTCGCACTCCGCCTTCTGGTCCGTGAAGGCGGCGGGAAACACCGTCGGGACATCGGAAAGGAGCCCAAGGACCTCCTCCACCTGCCGCGCAAGGGAATCCGCGTCGCCGGCCCGGGTCTCCACGAGAAGCCCCGTCGCGGAATCCCCGAGGGTTTTCAGATAGGCCGGCATCCCTTCCTTCTCCTCGACGGACCGCAGCGAGGCGCGGTCCATCAGCTCGACAGCGGACACCGGTCCGGGCTTGAGCTTGATCGTCGCCCGGCACGCGTTCCCGATGTCCGGAAACAGGATCAGGGCCGAGGCATTGTGCGCGTGCTCTTCCACGGTCCGGTACGTGACTTCCGCGATGAACCCCAGGGTTCCCTCGGACCCGACCATCAGGTGGAGAAGGATGTCGACGGGGTCGGAGTAATCCACGAAGGCGTTGATGCTGTATCCCGTGGTGTTCTTGATGCGGTACTTGTCCCGGATCCTCTGCCGGAGAACGCTATCCCCGTTGATCTCGTCCCGGATTTCCTCGATCACCCGGATCATCTCCCCGTGCGACGCCAGGAAGGAGCGGCGGGAGTTCGGGTCGGCGGTGTCCAGCACGGTTCCGTCGTGGAAAATGATCTTCATGCTCTCGACGGTCCGGTAGCTGTTCTGCGCCGTCCCGCAGCACATGCCGCTCGCGTTGTTGGCGGCGATCCCCCCGATCATGCAATGATTGATCGACGCGGGGTCCGGACCGATCTTCCGCCGGTACGGCGCGAGGCGGGCATTGGCCTCGGCTCCGATGACCCCCGGCCCCAGCGAGATTTTCTCCCCGTCCCCATGGATGGTGCAGTTCCGCCATCCTCCGGCCAGCACCACCAGGACGGAATCCGTCACGGCCTGGCCGGAAATGCTCGTGCCGGCGGCACGAAACGTGACCGGAATGTGCAAGGGGCCAGCGGTCCGCAGGAGATGCGCGACCTCCTCCGGGGTGTTCACCTTGACAACGATTTTCGGGACGAGGCGGTAGAAACTGGCGTCCGTGCCGAAGGCGAGCGTCCGGGACGGGTCGCAGAAAATTCGTGACGGGGGGATAAGCGGGGAGATGCGATCATGAAAAACCCTGTACGCTTCCGGGAGCGCAAGGATATCCTCTTTCCTCGATCGTAACGTCATTGCGATGGTCCTTCCCGAAAAAACTATTTTCCTATTGTATCGCCCTGCGGAGAAACGGATAGAAGAAAAGAGAACCGATCAAGGTTTCGCCTGTCTTCCCCGCACCGGTCGCGGGGGAACGATGATCGCCTCGCCTTCCAGCACAACTTCCTCGCGCTGGTTTATGCACAGTGTCCTGAGTTTCAGCCGCTTCCCGGAGATCACCTCGACTACCTCCGCCCGGGCCGTAATCTCGTCCCCGATCTTCACGGGGGCCAGGAAGGCAAGCGTCTGGGACACATACAGGCACCCGGGCCCCGGAAGCTTCATCCCGATCACCGCGGAGATGAGCCCCGCCGTCAGGATCCCGTGGGCGATCCGTTCCCCGAACCGGGTCTGCGCCGCGAACTCCTCCGAGATGTGGACGGGGTTCCTGTCTCCGGTGATCTCCGCGAACCGGAGAATATCCTCCTCGGTGATGACTTTGGTCAAATCCGCCGACTGCCCTCTTTCGTACATAACGATCCCCGTCACATTCTCTGGCTTGTCCGTCTGTCGTTAGGAGCGGGCCCCGGACCGCAATCCTTATTGTACTCGCAACGCCTCCCGGTTTCCCGCTTAGGGTGGAAATCCCTCTTCCCGGAATGCGGGGTTGCAAGGATCCGCTATAATGGCAGCGACCGAAAGAACCGGCCGGGGAGGGAAGCGATGCGCGAGCGCGGGGAAAGGGATGTGCGGGCCTTCCTCGAAGGCGCAGGAATCGAAAAGGAGATCCATTCTTTCGAGGAATCGACGCACAACTCGGAACTGGCGGCCAGGACGCTCGGCGTGGAGGTCGGGCAGATCGCGAAGACGATCCTGCTCCTGGTGGACAATTCCCCGGTGGCCGTGGTGATTTCCGGGGACCTGCGGGTGGATCTGAAAAAGGTAAAGGTAATGCGAAACGGCCGCAAGGTAAGGCTTGCGGG
>Ga0224512_10005056_pt1 | contig 10971 bp, 11 predicted proteins | sample SF_May12_sed_USG_4_FD_169103 | JGI IMG/M metagenome (GOLD analysis project Ga0224512, IMG submission 169103) | Sediment microbial communities from San Francisco Bay, California, United States - SF_May12_sed_USGS_13 | ecosystem: Environmental > Aquatic > Marine > Sediment | place: USA...
CAACGGGCAACAGTTCAGTGCTCACGCCCGCAGACTACGAATTCTGCTTGAGAGCGGTTACCTCGATCTCGATCTTGATTCGAGGGTCGAGCAGGTCACAGATCACCATGATCGCCGCCGGCGGGGCCGCACCGAAGTAACGCCGCAACGACGGATAGCCGACCTCTTGCTCGAAGGTACTTCCGTGGGTGATACGCCACCGCTGTGAGTCATTCATAGGCGGACAGTAGGCGACCGTTCAGCGCCGATTGCCAACCGCGCGAGACTGTTGCCGTGGCTTTGCTAGAACTGATAACGATCGTCGTCGAGGACTACGACCCGGCGATCGATTTCTTCGTCGATGTGCTCGGATTCGAACTGGTCGACGACTCACCGTCGAGAACCAACGACGGTCGAGCAAAACGATGGGTCGTCGTCCGACCTCGCGGCGCCGAGACGGGAATCCTGCTGGCGCGGGCCGACGGCGCAACCCAGCAACCCGCAATAGGCAACCAGGTCGCGGGACGCGTCGGGTTCTTCCTCCGCGTTGATGACTTCCAGGAGACCTATGAGCGAATGCGCGCCGGCGGTGTCGAGTTCGTGACCTCTCCCCGCACCGAGGACTACGGACGCATTGCAGTCTTCGTTGATATCGCCGGCAATCGCTGGGATCTGCTCGGGCCGGCTTGACGCCGATCGGGTGCCCGCTCGCCCGCCCGCGTGGGCCCGGTTAAGCTCGCGCCAGTTCTGGCACATATCCCAGAACGCTGGCGGTGTCAGCGAAGTCCGGTGTGAAACCGGCGCTGTCCCGCAACTGTGAAGCCACCGCGAGGTGGTCAAGCCAGGTCGCCTGCCCGCCAGCGCAAACCAGTCCTCGGAGGAAGGGCAGTTTGTGGCATGAGCCACACAACTCTCTTCATCCTCCGCCCACTTTGGAGGATGTTTTTATGCGAAAGATCGCCGTCGCGCTTGTGCTCGCGCTCCTTGTTGGAGCATGCGGCGACACCGCAGAGCCAAACACCACCGATGCGACGACCGCCGCTCCGACATCGAGCGCGGCCACGACGACGGCGACGACAGAGCCACCCGTCACCGCGGCCCCCGCCTCGACCGTAACGACCGAACCGCCGCCGATCACCGAGGGCTACCCGGTGACGATCGCCCACGGCACCGGTGAGGTAACTCTCGATGCTCGGCCTGAAGCGATCGTGTCGATCAGCCCAACGGCCACTGAGATCCTGTTCGCTCTCGGCGCCGGCAACCAAGTGAAGGCGGTGGATACCCAATCGAACTTCCCGGCGAACGCGCCAATCACCGACCTCAACGCCTTCGAGCCCAACGTGGAGTCGATCGCAGAACTCGAGCCCGACCTTGTTGTCATGAGCTTCGATCCGGGCGACATCGAGTCCGGCCTGACCGCGCTCGGCATACCGGTGATCGTCCAGTTCTCTGCCCTGTCGATCGCCGACGCGTACGCCCAGATCCAGCAACTCGGAGCCGCCTCCGGTCATCAGGGTGCGGCCGCGGAACTGGTCGGCGACATCGAAGCGACGATTCGAGAACTCAACGATGAGCTGGCCGGACGCGACGAGCCTCTGTCCTACTACCACGAGCTCGACAACACCTTCTACTCGGTGACGTCCGCTACGTTCATCGGAGAGCTGTACGCCGTGGTTGGCCTCGACAACGTTGCCGACCCAGCGGACTCGGAGGGGTTCGGATATCCCCAACTATCTCCCGAGTTCATCCTCGAGGTCGATCCTGATCTGATCTTCCTGGCCGACACGAAGTGCTGCGGCCAGGATGCCGCCACGATCGCAGAGCGACCCGGCTGGGATCAGCTATCTGCCGTGCAGAACGGCACAGTCTTTGAGCTCGATGACGACGTCGCCAGCCGATGGGGGCCGCGCATCGTTGAGTTCCTGCAGACGATCGCCGCCGCCATCGAAGAGTACGAAGCGAACCGGACGGAATAGTCGCATGACCGCCCAGCCCGACACCGTCCGGCCAGCCACCCTGCGGTGGGGCTGGATGGCGGCCGGGCTGGGACTCCTGATAGGTGCAGTTCTCCTCGGGGTGGTCGTGGGGCCCGCCAAGATGGGTGCCGGTCAGGTGCTACGTGAGCTGTTCGGCTCGCTGATCTTCGATAGCCCTTCAGACCTCACGGCGACCGAACAGGCCATCCTCTGGGAGCTTCGGCTGCCTCGAGTGGTGCTCGGCGGCCTCGTTGGGGCAATGCTGGCGGTGGCCGGGGGCGCCTACCAGGGCGTCTTTCGTAACCCGCTGGCCGATCCATATCTCCTCGGAGTCGCCGCTGGTGCCGGCCTCGGCGCAACCATCGTCATCGTGTCGGCCGGAGACGGCTCGACTGCGCTCCTACCGCTGGCGGCGTTCGTCGGCGGCACCGTCGCGGTGGCGGCCGCCTACGTCATCGGACGCTCGATTGGCGGTCGCAGCGCCACAACGATCATCCTCGCCGGCGTTGCTGTGGCGGCGTTCTTTACCGCAATGCAGACCTATCTTCAGCAACGCAACCTGGACACGGTGCGCCAGGTGTACTCGTGGATACTCGGGCGCCTCACGACTACCGGATGGCGAGAAGTGCTGATCCTGCTCCCATATGTGATTGTCAGCGCCGCGGTGCTGCTGTTCCACCGTCGGCTGCTCGATGCCCTCTCGGTGGGCGACGCCGAGGCGGATGCCCTGGGCGTTCCCACGGGACGAGTGCGAGCCATCGTCGTGATCTTCGCCACCCTCGGCACTGCCGCTGCCGTTGCAGTCAGTGGCCTGATCGCTTTCGTCGGACTCATCGTCCCCCACACAGTGCGTTTACTGGTCGGTTCAAGCTATCGATCGCTGCTGCCGCTATCGATGGTGTTCGGCGCCACGTTCTTGATCCTCGCCGACCTGGCAGCCCGCACCGTGGCCTCCCCCGCGGAGCTCCCTATCGGCGTGATAACTGCATTCGTCGGTGCTCCGTTCTTCGGCCTGATCCTGCGGACCTCGCGCCGGGTGATCTCGTGAGCGTCGAAATACGCAACGTCACCGCGGGCTACGGAGGCGACCCGGTGCTGCGCGATGTCAGCCTGGCAGTGGCCGAGAACGAGTGGGTAGCGATCCTCGGGCCCAACGGAGCCGGGAAGTCGACCTTGATGAAAGTCATCGCCGGGCTGCTGGACCCAAGTGCCGGCACGGTAACGGTAGAAGGCGGCTCTCCCGGAGATCACGGACGGCGCCGCATGGCCCAGCTGGTGGCCTACCTCCCCCAGGATCCGTTCTTCCCGGAATCGATGACGGGGGGCGAATACGTACTCCTCGGGCGCGCACCCCACCTGGGCTACTTCGCCGTCGAGGGCCCGGGCGACATTGCAGTGGCCAATGAGGTGCTGTCACTTCTCGACGCCGGCCACCTGGCCAATCGGCCGCTCGGCGACATCAGCGGTGGTGAGCGTCAGCGTGTGCTGCTCGCCAGGGCGCTCGCCCAGGAGCCCGAGGTTCTGTTGCTGGACGAGCCCACGACCGCCCTCGACGTGGGCCACCAGGTGGCGGCTCTCGACATGATCGGGTCAATACGTCGGGAGCGACCGCTGACAATCGTCGCCGCCATGCACGATCTGTCGCTGGCCGGCCAGTTCACCGACCGCCTCATTCTCCTCGCCGCCGGCCAGGTCGTCGCCACGGGCACCGCCAACGAGGTTCTCACCGCCCCCCTCATCAAGCAGCACTACAACGCCGACGTCCAGATCGTCCAAGTCCCCGGAGGCGTAGCCGTAGTGCCCCTACGCCCGACATAGGGTTTTCGAGCCAAGCCTGATTGGCTCAAAACCTACAGCCTGCCTGCTTCGACGATGCGTTGCAGGAACTGTTGGGTGCGGGGTTGCTGGGGTTTGGAGAAGAGCTGTTGGGGCGGTGCCTTCTCGAGGATCACTCCGTTGTCGAGGAAACACACCTGGTCGGCTACGTCGCGGGCGAAGCCCATCTCGTGGGTGGCGATGATCATGGTCATGCCGCTGTCCTTGAGACCGCGGATGACGCCTAGGACCTCCGCGACCAGCTCCGGGTCGAGCGCCGAGGTGACTTCGTCGAAGAGCATGAGCTCAGGGCGGGTCGCCAGCGCCCGGACAACTGCCACCCGTTGCTTCTCACCACCGGATAGGCGGTCGGGGTATTCGTGGATCTTGTCGATGAGGCCGAACTGGTCGAGCAGAGCGGCCGCCTGCTCCTCGGCCTCATCCTTGGAAACGCCGTGAACCCTCGTCGGACTCAGGGTGATGTTGTCCAGAACGTTCATGTGGGGAAACAGGTTGAAAGCCTGGAACACGATGCCCATCTTCTGCCGAACGTCGTTGGGGTTGACATCGGGGGCAGTGATGGCGCTTCCGTCGAGGAAGATGTCACCGGCATCGATAGGCACCAGCAGATTCACACACTTCAGCAGGGTCGACTTGCCCGACCCGGACGAGCCGATGAGGCACACGACCTCATGGAGGCCCACCGCCAAGTCGACATCACGGAGAACAACCTTTCCCTCGTATGCCTTGCCGACATTGCGCAGCTCAACCTTCGGATTCATCGGCACCACCTCATCAGACACCCACCGCCTGTTTACGTTTTCGATCCCGGTCCGTGTACCAATCGGTGAACCGGGCGACCGGCACACTCACCAACAAGAACAGCACGGTCGCCGCGATATAGCCCGTGTAGTTGAAGGTGCCCGCAGCGTAGATCTGGGCCTCACGCACGCCTTCTCTGACGCCGAGAATGAAGACCAAGGCAACGTCCTTCTGCAGGCTGACGAAGCCGTTGAGTAGCGCGGGGATGACATTGCGGATCGCCTGCGGAACCAGCACGTAGCGAAGTGCCTGCACCTGGGTGAGGCCCAACGACCGGGCCGACATCCGCTGACTCTCGTGGACCGACTCGATCCCGGCCCGATACACCTCGGCGGTGTAGGCGCTGTAGCTGATCACAAGCGTCGTCACGCCCCAGAAGAGCGGACTGTTCGGCACTCCGCGAAGCTGCAGAGCCGGAATGCCAAAGCCGAGGACCAGGATCAACAGAATGATAGGGATCCCACGAATGAGGTCGATGAAGACGATGACCAAGGCACGAAGCGGGAAGAACGCGGGCCCCCGCAGAGCCCGGATCATGGCGAGCACCAGCGCGAAGGCAAGGATGAGGACCTCGGCCACAAGGAACATTCGGATGTCCAGCCAGAACCCGCCGGCCACGTCGGGCCACACTTCGCGGAAATTGGTCGGGTTGAAGAACTGCTTCTGAACGGCCGGCCATGCCTCTGAGCTGAGGATCCACCACAGAGCCAGTGCGATGACAACAACCGTCGAGGCGGCTGCGATGAGCGCGCTGCGCGCTCCCTCCTCGCGCATCCTCTGTCGCGGCCGACGGGTCGGCCACAAGCCCGGGCTGCGGAGGTCGTTCGGTGAGGAGGTCAAGGCCGAACCATACCGCTTGGCCATCGAGCGCTCCGGGCCATGACGTCGCCCGGCGGCGTCTGCCGTGCGTGCGCGCTCGGTATGGCGCGTCGCAGGCGCAGCAGACGCCCCGTGGGTAGCTGGGCTACCCGCCGATCACCGGAATGGCCCCGTCCTGTGTGAGCCACTCGTCCTCGAACTCCTGGAGCTTCCCGTCGCTAATCAACACGTCAAGCGCGGCATTGATGCAGGACACCAGCGGGTTACCCTCGGCAAACAGCATGCCGTAATCGTCTGGCGCTGCGGCCGACTCCTCGAACTGACCGACGATGACCGAATCGGCCACCTGAACCGCAGTAACGAAGTAAGCCGTCGGCAGGTCGACCACTAATCCCTCGATCTGGCCGGCGATCATCGCGGCCTCTGCCCCGACATTTTCGTCGTAGACGGCCACCTCGGTGTTGGGCTTGATGACGTCTTCGACGAAGTCCAAGCTCGTGGTTCCAATGGCCGCACCAAGCTTGGCGTCTTTCAGATCATCGATTGAGGTGGCAGTCGCAAACTGCGATGTCGCGAACGTCACCAGCGCCTGGCGGGTCGTGTAGTAGGGAACGCTGAAGTCGACGACCTGGTCGCGGGCCTCGGTTATCGAGTACTGCTGGATGTTGAAGTCCCAGTTCTTGGGCCCCGGCGCGATCACCTCGTCGAAGCCGGTCCGCTCCCAAACGACCTGATCATCAGAGAAACCCAGCTCCGCTGCGAGCGCATAGACCAGGGCACCTTCGAATCCGGTCTTGGACTCCGGCACATCGAAGTTGTCGTCGCCGACGCCCATCCACGGCGGAAACACAGGCTCACCCGTTGCCACAGTCAGCACGGCGGGGTTAACCAGGTTGAGGTCACCAAACTCACACGAGACATCGGGATCGACTCCCTCCGCTTCGCCTCCACAAGCCGCGGCCACGAGCGCCAGAGCCATCAGCAGTCCGATGAGCCTTGCCAAATTCGATCGGGAAACGAGCATCTGTTCCTCCAAAGGTGGGTCGCGAAAACCCTAGTGGAGTAGACGAGGCCAGTCCCATCGGCGGTGCCCCCAGACGCCTGGGTCGGGCAGGGATCGACCGCCGGGGAGCGCCTCTAGGCTTCTCCGATGTCCACCGCACCACCTCGGGCCGTCGAGCCGCGCCGCAAGTTCTACGGCTGGCGCATCGTGGGCTTCGCCACCATTACGGCGGCACTCACCGGGCCCGGACAAACAGTCGGTGTCTCGGTGTTCATCGACCACATCATCGAAGACCTCGCCCTCACCCGGTCGCAGGTGTCAACCGCCTACCTGATCGGCACCATGCTCGGGGCGCTGACGCTGCCCCAGGTGGGGCGGTGGATTGATCGGGTCGGGGTCCGCCCCGCCATAACCGCCATCGGCATCGGATTCGGCATCGCGTTGATAGCGATGAGCGGTGTCGGCAGCTTCATCACCTTGGCGGCCGGCTTCACCTTCATCCGCCTGCTCGGACAGGGCTCCCTGACGCTGGCGAGCACCGTCGCGGTGAGCCACTGGTTCGAGAAACGCCGCGGCCTCGCCATCGGTCTGTTCGCCACATTCACCGGGGCCCTGATGGGACTGACGCCGGTGCTGCTCAACTTCGCGATCGAATCCACGACGTGGCGAACTGCATGGATCCTTGCCGGCATAACCATTCTGCTGGTCGTGGTGCCTATCGGCAGGTTCGGCATCGTGAGCTATCCGGCCGACCTCGGCGATGCGGCGGACGGACACAGCGGCTCTACTGAGGCACAAACGACTGCACCGCCGCGGCGGCAGTCACGGACGCGGGCCGAAGCACTGCGGACCGTTGGCTTTTGGGTCCTGCTGGCGGCGAGCGCTTCTGCCGGGATGCTCACAACCGCTCTCAACTTCCATCAGATCTCACTGCTGGGCGAGGCTGGACTCACCGCGAGCGCGGCGGCGCTGATGTTCCTACCGCAAGTTCTCGGGTCCAGCCTGGCGGGCCTGGCGTTTGGCGCTCTCACCGACCGGGTGTCGGCGAGGTGGCTGATTCCGGTAACGATGGTTTTCCTGACTTCGGCGCTGCTGTTGGCCGCCGTCGTCTCTCCCGGCTGGATTGTCGTCACCTTTGCACTGAGCCTGGGTCTAGCCGGCGGCTCGGTCCGTTCGGTCACGGCTGCACTTCTGCCCAAGTGGTTCGGGGTCGGCCATCTCGGATCCATCCAGGGGTTCATGTCATTCGGAAACGTGGCGGCATCCGCCTTGGGACCCGTGACGTTCTCCCTGGGCCGCGACTGGTTCGGCGGATACGGCTCCACGTCGGTCATCTATGCAGCCATCCCAGCAACAGTCGCCATCGCCGGGTTGCTCGTCATCAGGAACGGTGAGGGATAGATTCGTTCGTTGTGCTTAAACCGACCGTATACGGGTCGTTTAAGCACAACGAACAGCTACAACTCCAAACCAGCGACCAGTTCGGCGGCCCAATCGAAGTCGATGTCGTCGATCGATTCTTTGCCGTTGGTTAGCTCTGCGAGCACGGTGGCTTGGGCCTCGGCCCGGCGTTGGGCCTCGGCATACGGGATCGTGTGAAACATGACCATCGAATAGCGGGGTATGAACACGTCGGGGAATCGGCGCTCCAGCTCCAGGGCGAGCTGGCGACGAAGCTGATAGCCCTCGTCGCGCACGGAGCTGCGCATCTCGACGTAGTTGTCGATAGCCATGTCGGCAATGGCGTCGGTGTTGGGCTTGCGCACCCGCTCGAACACCTCGAATGCCTCCCCCCAATCCTTGGGGTACTCGTCCAGGCAGGCCACGAGCACCTTGGCCGACTCCAATGCGGCGTTCATCCCCTGGCCGTGGAAGGGCACGATGGCGTGGGCGGCGTCGCCGACGAGCACCGCCCGATCGCCCAGCTGCCACCCGGTGCATCGCAATGTCGCCAGCTGTCCTTCCGGGTTGGCCAGGTACTGTTCCGCCAAATCAGGCACGAGTGGCACGAAGTCGGGGAAGTGGGTTTCGAACAGGTCCAGCACAGCCGCCGCGGTTGTAAGGCTCTGGAGGTTGTGCGGACCATCACCGGTTGGTGCAAAAAGCGTACAAGTGAACGAGCCGGCGGTATCGGCCAGCGCTATCAGCATGAACTCGCCGCGCGGCCAGATGTGCAGGGCATTGGCGTCGATTTCGTGGGCGCCGTCCGGGCCCGCCGGGAGTGTCAGCTCCTTGTAGCCGTGCCCAAGCGCCTCGATCTCCTCCACTGCCAAGTTGTCCACTTGGATCAGGGCACGAATCTCCGAGCCGAAACCGTCAGCTCCGAACACCGCATCAACCTGGACGTCGTACTCCGTGTCCGTCAACGCGTCGTGGAAGCGGAGCACCCCCTCGCTGAGGTCCCCGCCCACGCACCGCTGGTTGAAAAGGATCGTCACGTCCCCGCTGGTTTCGGCCGCGTCGAGCAGCAGTCCGTTGAGCTCGGAGCGACTGACGGAGTGGATCACCTCATCTGGCTTGGTTCCGTATGGCTGCAAGGTCTGCTCTCCGTCGAGCGGATGGATCATGCGGCCCCGCATCGGGATCAGCAGTGGCTCGACTGCCTCCATTGCGCCAAGCTCTTCGAGAACCGCGATTCCCCTGGCAGCCAGCGCCAGGTTTATCGAACGGCCTGCGTCGATATCAACCTTGCGCAGGTCGGGTCGTGACTCGTAGACGGTGACGTTGTGGCCGGCCCGACCCAGGTAGGCCGCCAGCGCCGCACCAGCCGGGCCGGCACCCACGATGGTGATCAGCCTGCTCACCCCAGCACCCCGCTGAGAATCGACACAAATCGATGAATGTCCTCAAAGGAGTTGTACAGCGGCGCCGGGGCTATGCGAATCACGTCGGGATAGCGCCAGTCGCACTCAACGTCGGCCTGCTGCAGCCGCTCGAATACCTCGGGACCCTCGATCCCGGCCGCGACGACGCGCAGTGACAACTGACAACCTCTCTGGGCCATGTCGTGCGGCGTGATGCTTTCGACCTTGCGAGACAATCGCTCTGCCAGCAGGAAGTCCATGTAGGCAACCATCTGTTCAGACTTGGCGCGTATCGGCACCATTCCGCCGGCTTCGTCGAAGAGAGCAAGAGAGCCAACAAGCGGGGCCATCGCAAGAACCGGAGGATTGCTGATCTGCCACGCCTCAGCGGTTGGGATCGGCACAAACTCGTTGTTCATCTCGAACCTGGTGGCCTTGTCGTGGCCCCACCATCCGTGCAAGCGCATCATGTCGGGGTCCGTCAGGTGCCTCTCGTGGATGAACACGGCGGCGGTCGAGCCGGGGCCTCCATTCAGGTACTTGTACGTGCACCAGGCGGCGAAGTCGGCGCCCCAATCGTGCATTTCGAGCACAACGTTCCCGGCCGCATGGGCCAGGTCCAGGCCCGCCATCGCCCCCACCTCGTGGGCGGCGGCGACGATTCGCTCCATCGGCATCACCTGTCCGGTGTAGTACTGCACTCCGGGCAGCAGCACCAAGGCCAACTCGTCCCCGTGTTCGTGGATGGCGGCGACGATGTCGTCCGGGCGCAGCACTTCCTCGCCGCTCCGGGGAGCGATCGTCACCAGGCTGTCGGCCGAGTCGAACCCATGCAGCCGAAGCTGCGATTCGACTGCGAAGTGGTCGGAGGGAAAAGCGTGATCCTCGACGAGGATCTTGTGGCGCTCGGCTGTGGGCCGGTAGAAGCTCACCATGAGCAGGTGGAGGTTGACGGTCAGCGAGTTCATCACCACGACCTCGTCCGGAAGTGCGCCCACAATGCGCGCCATCGGTTCGGCGAGATGTTCGTGATAGGGCGCCCACGGCCGGTCGGTCTCGAAGTGGCCCCGAACACCCAGCCGTGACCACTTGTCGAGTTCCTCGACGACGACGTCCCGAGCGCCATGAGGTTGCAGTCCCAAAGAGTTACCAACGAAGTAAGTCACTTCGCCGCCATGGGCAGCCTCCGGGAAGGAGAAGCGCTCGCGGAAGTTGGCCAGCGGGTCGGCGGCGTCGAGTGCCTTGGCGAAGTCCAACCCGGATTCAAACACTGGCCATCCGTTCGATGCCGAGCCACTCGAGCGCATTGCCGCCAAGCATCGCCGACTCGCCTGCCGGATCGAGGCCGGCGCCACGAATCACCTTTCCCGGCTCTGGTTCCCCAAGCGGGAACGGAAAATCGCTACCGAGGCACACTCGATTGTGCCCAAACAGGCCGGCGATGCTCTCGAGCTGCTCGGAGCTGTGGACCAACGAGTCGACCCAGAACCGGCCGAGGTAGCTCTTCGGAGGCACGTTGTTGTCGACCGCGCACAGGTCGGGGCGCACCTCAAAGCCGTGTTGAATCCGGTCCACCGTGCCGGGGAACGAGCCGCCACCGTGGGCGAAGGCCACGCGCAACGATGGAAGGCGCTCGAAGACGCCGCCGAAGATCATGGAGCAGATTGCTCGCGACGTCTCTGCAGGCATACCGACGAGCCACGGCAGCCAGTAGTCCACCATGTCGTCCATCCCCATCATCGCCCAGGGGTGC
>Ga0224512_10005057_pt1 | contig 10971 bp, 6 predicted proteins | sample SF_May12_sed_USG_4_FD_169103 | JGI IMG/M metagenome (GOLD analysis project Ga0224512, IMG submission 169103) | Sediment microbial communities from San Francisco Bay, California, United States - SF_May12_sed_USGS_13 | ecosystem: Environmental > Aquatic > Marine > Sediment | place: USA: California...
TTGAAGCGGCGCACGCGATAAGACCCTTGTGCGAGTCGGCGTAGGCAATCCGGCGAGTCTCCACCTGACGGACTACAATAAGCGTATACAGACGCTACAGGAACAAGTGTCATGACGTACCGATCAGGCGCCCGGCTATTGCCGCTGGCAGTCCTGCTATTGGCTGCCTGCCAAGCCGACGAAAAAGCTGCACCAGACGTCTCCAGCGATGACCCGTATCGACTGGCGAGCAATGTCGTACCCGTCGCGCAGCAATTACAGCTGCGCATCGACCCCGACGCAACGGATTACTCCGGCTCGACAACGATAACGATCGAGGTGTCGAGTGCCGCGGCAGAGATTCGGCTGCACGCGAAAGCAATGCAGATCGATTCTCTGCGACTCGTGACCAACGGTGCGGAGCTTGCCGTGGTCCACGAACCGCTGGAGCACGGGCTACTCTCGATAACAGGCCCCGAGCCATTTGCGCCGGGAACCTATTTGCTCGACGTCGAATTTACGAACGACTTCAACACTGACGGCGAGAGTATTAACCGCACAGAAAGCGAAGGGCGCAACTACGTATTCAGCCAGTTCGAGGCCGACCATGCGCGCCAGGCCTTTCCTTGTTTCGACGAACCCGGTTTCAAGTTTCCGTGGCAGCTGACGATCAGCGTTCCCGGCGATGTTCTGGCAATTACCAACACCCCCGAGGAATCGGTGAGCCGCGACGCCGGTTGGACCAAGACGGTGTTCGCAGCAACACCGGCACTGCCCTCGTACCTGATAGCCGTTGCGGTCGGGCCGTTCGAGATCGTGCCCATCGAAGGCATGTCCGTGCCAGGCCGCGTCATCGTCCCACAAGGAAAAAGGGACCTGGCAGCTTTCGCAGTCGAAACCACGCCACCGTTGCTTGCCTATCTGGAGGACTACTTCGACGAGCCGTATCCGTTCAGGAAGCTGGACCTGATTGCCACCTACCAGGCGTTTTCGGGCGCGATGGAGCACCCGGGCGCGATTACGTATTCCGATTTCTACCTGCTGCTCGACGAGTCGGCGAGCCAGCGGCAGAAAAGCCTGCTTATCAGGATCACCGCCCATGAGTTGGCGCACCAGTGGTTCGGTAACCTCGTGACGATGAAGTGGTGGGACGATCTCTGGTTGAACGAATCGTTTGCGGACTGGATGGCAGACAAGACAACGGCAGCGGTCTACCCGGACTATGGCGCAGGTGTCGACGAGCTGCGTACCACGTTTCGGATCATGGATATGGATGCACGGCCGACGACGAAGCCGATTCGTCACGATTTCAAGGCCACTGACAATTTTTCGGCTGGCGTGTTTCTTTCCTATTACAAAGGCAAGGCGGTACTCGGCATGTTCGAGAAAGCCGTGGGTGCCGATATATTTCGCGACGGCGTTGTTCGCTACCTGCGCAAATACCGCCGCAGCAATGCGGAGGCCGCCGACCTCTGGGCGGAAATCGATGCGGGCGCCGAGTTTGACCTTGCGGGCGGGCTGGCGAGCTTCATCGATCAGCCCGGTATACCGCTGATAGCCGTCGCCGCGCTTGGCGACGGCCGTTACGAATTTTCGCAAAGCCGCCTGGTCACGGGGGGCGCTGTCGCAGTCGATCAATCCTGGATCATTCCGCTCAGGTATCGATACCGGAGCGGTGATGACATCGTTGTGGCCGATATGATTCTGGACGATGCAACACGTGTCGTCGATCTGGGTGCCGATGTTGATTGGATTCTGCCTAACGCAAACCAGGATGGTTATTATCGATGGAGCGTCCCCGGAGGCATGCTGACACGCCTCGGCGAAGACGCTGCGACGAGTCTCTCTGTTCGTGAACGCATGGGCACGCTGACCAATCTCTGGTCATTGCTTGCCACCGCCAGGATTGCAGCGGCAGATTTTCTTGCCGCGCTTGAAGATATGTCGGCCGATACCGAACCCGCGGTGATAGCCGCCATGCTCGATCAGTTGCACAGCGTCAGGCAGACATTCATCACTCCGGAGCTGCGCGATGCCTTCGCTGGCTATGTACGTGACGTCTTGACGCCGACACTGCAGCGTATCGGTACAGAGTCGCTGCCGGATGACGGCCCGGAGCTGGCATCGCTGCGGCCGCAGATAATGCTGTGGCTTGCCGACTACGGTCGCGACCCGGCTGCCCGCGCCGTAACGGCGGATCTGACCAAACGTTACCTGGCGGGCGAGATTCAGTTGTCAGACTACGTCAGCGTCGCGCTGCGCGCGGAAGCCCGGCGCGGCGACCAGGCGCTGTTTGAGGCACTGCGTGAGCGTTTCGAGGCAACCACCGCCCCCGGCGCCCGGCAGAGTTACCTTAACGCCATCGGTTCGTTTCGCGATCCCGAAATCGTCGCGCAGGTACTCGACTACCTGCTGGAAGGGCCGTTTCGGCCGAATGATATAGGCACTGCTTTCTATCGGCTGACGGGCTGGACAGACAACAACACGATGTTGCTCGGGTGGCTGATGGACAACGACGCGGTACTCCGCGAGCGACTGCCGGCCGGGGTCATGGCCCGGATCCCCGACGCGCTGACCGTGTGCTCGCCCGACATCCTGCCCACGATCAAGGCTTTCTATGGCGACCCCGAGCGCGCCGTGCCCGGCATCGAGAATGAGCTCAGGGATGCGGAGGCCGAGGTCATGGAATGCTGGGAACTTCGGCAACGCGAGCTGGAGTCGGTCAAACGCTATCTGCAGGGCGTTGTCTAGGCGCCGCAGAATAGCGTCGAGCAAAGGAATGGCGCCGAGCGCGCAAGGTACGAACCGGAGTCCCAGCCACTCTGTCACGCTCTCCTGACGCTGAGCAACGTGGCGCGTCGCCGGTCGGCCCGCAGCACCTCGATACGATATCCATGCCAGCGTATCGAATCGCCGGCAACAGGTATCCGCTCGAGTTCCTCGCTGATCAAACCGCCGATGGTAGCTGCCTCGACGTCCGACTCCCAGGTAACGCCGAGTCTTGCGGCGAGCCTGCGCAAGTCGACCCGGGCACGTACGACGAGCGAACCGTCGGCGCCTTCATACACATCATCGACCGGCACGTCGCTTTCATCATGAATGTCGCCGACGATCTCCTCCAGTACATCTTCCAAAGTAGCGATGCCTTCTACGCTACCGTATTCGTCGACGACGATCGCCAGGTGCCGACGGCTGTCCTGGTAGATCCGCAGCAACTGCAGCAATGGCACGCTTCGCGGCACGATCAGCGGCTCCTTCTGGATCGCCTGCCAGTCGACCTCGGCAGCGTCGTGCTGCAGCAGCCAGTAAAGCAGGTCCTTCGCGAGCACTACGCCGATCGCGTCATTGAGGTCGCGGGTCGGCGAGAACGGAAAGCGGCTGTGGCCGGACTCGCGCACCAGCGCTATCGCTTCGTTTCGATCCATGGTCGATGACAGGAAGCACACATGCTCCCGCGGTAACATCACATCGTAAGCATCGAGGTGCCGCAAATGCGTTGCGCCAACGATTATTCCTGCAGTAGTGCTGCCGACGACGCCTTCGCTGTGTCCCAGTGACGCCAGCAGCCTGATCTCTTCCAGCGAGGTGATGGGAGCGGCAGCGTCGCCACGGAGGGAACGCGAAATCTTCTCGCTCATCGTAACCATTGGTCGGAGCAGTATGGTCAACCAGTTAATACCGTGTGCAACCGGGGCAGCAAGCGCCGCTGCATGGCTTACGCCGACGGTCTTGGGAATGATTTCCGTAAACAACAGCACGGCAATCGTAAAAACGATTGAAAAAGCCCACAGTGTGCTTGCATCGAATACGTTGGAATAACTGGCGCCCGCTACCGAGGCGCCGATCGTGTGTGCGGCAGTGTTGAGAATCAGGATCGCGGCAATTGGCACGTCCATATTTTCCTTGAATTTCGTCAACAACATGCCAGCTGCCTTGTTGTGCTGCGTCATCATTTCGACTTGCGGGCGCGTCAGGGACAACAGAACCGATTCGAAGATCGAACAAAGAAAGGAGATCACCAGCACAACGGCTACGGCGGTGACAAATATCAGCATGGGGCCTCCGCATGAATCAATAAAGCGACGGTCAATCGCAGGTCATGAACAGTACTGCACGGCCGTCAATTTTGCATGTCGGCGCCACCGCGATGTTACCTTGGCGGGCCGGCAGACCGCGTGAACAGCCGCCGCCGGGTTGCTCGGACAGCTACGCTGCAGCGAATTCCGCAACGCCTGAATTCGCGAGTAAGGGATTCTTCTGATTCTGCATTCGCCGTGCTGTGACTAATCTGGGACGGTGATCACACCACAAGCACAACATGACTGGCATGCAATGCAGGTGCCCGACGTATTGGTTCTGCTCGACGCGCATCGCGACGGACTCGATACGAATGTCGCCCGGGCCCGGATGGAAAAGTTTGGTCCCAATGCAATGCCGCGCCGCCCGCCGCCCACGCTTGCCGCAATCGCCCTGCGCCAGTTTCGCAGTCCGCTGATCTACCTGCTTGGCGCTGCCGCACTGATTTCGGCTTTGCTGCAGGAGTACAAGGATGCGGCCTTCATTGCCGCCGTGCTTGTCATCAACGCCATTATTGGCACGGTCCAGGAAACGCGCGCGGAACAGGCGAGCCGCGCCCTGCAGCAGCTGTTGCGTATCCGCGGCACCGTGCGCCGGGATGGCGAGGTGCAGGAAATCGATGCCGAGGCCATCGTCCCGGGTGATATTGTTTTTCTCGAGTCCGGCAATCGCGTGCCTGCCGACATCCGGCTGCTCGCTACGCAGGGTCTCGAGGTCGACGAATCATTGCTTACCGGGGAATCGTTGCCCGTGATCAAGCACGCCGAGCGGGTCGGCGAACACGACACACCGCAAGCGGATCGTCAGAATATGGTCTATGCCGGCGCCATGATCGTGCGCGGCCGGTCGCAGGGAGTGGTCGTAGCGACAGGCAGCCACAGCCTGGTCGGTTCACTGGCGCTGGATGTGCTGAGCGCGTCGGCATCCGGCGGCAAGCCGCCGCTCGTCGAACGCATGGAGCTTTTTACCAAGCGCATCGCGCTCGCCGTCCTGGTCGCGGCCGCCCTGATCGGCGCAACCGGCGTAATGTTTGGCGGATTCTCGCTGCACGATATGTTTCTGTTCGCGGTTGCATTGGCGGTTTCGGCCGTGCCCGAAGGTCTGCCGGTTGCGCTGACCGTGGCGCTGGCGATCGGCGCGACGCGCATGGCGCGACGTGGTGTCATCATCAGGCAGCTGGCGGCCGTTGAGGGGCTCGGCAGCTGCACGCTGGTAGCCAGCGACAAGACCGGCACCCTGACGTGTAACGAACTGACGGTGCACCAGGTACGCTTGCCGGACGGCACGATTTTCGATGTCACCGGCCAGGGATTCGTGCCCGAAGGGCATTTCCTGCTTGACGGATTGCCGTTGCAGCCCGATGTTGCGAGCAGCCTGGTGAGCCTCGCCCGTGTCAGCGTGCTGTGCAACGAAGCCGAACTGCATCACCACGAGGACGGCTATGTCTGGCGCGGCGATCCGACGGATGTCGCCATGCTCACGATGGCGCGCAAGCTCGGCTGGAAGCGCGAGGACTCTCTCGAGTATCACCCGCAAATCAATGCCATAGCGTTCGAGCCCGAGCGCCAGTACGCAGCCAGCTATCATCGGGTTGACGGCGAGCTGCGTGTCATGGTGAAAGGGGCTCCCGAGCGTGTATTCGAAATGCTTGCCGATGACACTGCGATGCGGCACAACCTCGCACAGATGGCCGAAGAGATGGCGCGATCCGGCTTCCGCGTTCTCGCGCTGGCCGAGGGCGCGGCCCCGTCGCATCTCGACCGGCACGTTGCGCCGCCCGAGCCGGCGGGGCTGACCTGCCTCGGCCTGGTCGGCATGATCGATCCGCTGCGCGAGGGCGTCGCGGATGCAATCGCCGACGTGCGGCGCGCGGGCGTCAAGACGATCATGATTACCGGCGATCATCCGGTGACGGCCCTGGCGATTGCGCGACAGCTCGGCCTCGCCGATAGCCCGGAACAGGTTGTCACCGGCCGTGAGCTGCTGGATACGCCCGAAGAACAGCTGCCAGGCAAGATCGAAGGCACGCGGGTGTTCGCTCGTGTCGCACCGCATCAGAAGCTGCAGATAGTGAACGCGGCGCGAGCAGCCGGCCACTTTGTCGCCGTAACGGGCGATGGCATCAATGACGCTCCGGCGCTGAAGGCCGCGAATATTGGCGTCGCCATGGGTCGATCGGGAACCGACGTTGCCCGCGAGGCCGCTGAACTGGTGCTCGCCGACGATCACTTTGCGACGATTACGGCTGGCGTTGAAGAAGGACGCATCGCCTACGACAATATTCGCAATGTTATCTATTTACTGATATCGACGGGCTTTGCCGAGGTCGTACTGGTCGCGTTGGCTCTCGCGACCGGCACACCTCTGCCATTGCTGCCGGTACAGCTGCTGTGGCTGAATCTGGTCACGAATGGCATCCAGGACGTGGCTCTGGCGTTCGAGCCCGGCGATGCGGATGTCGTGCGACGCAAGCCGCGACCACCAAAAGAACCCATCTTCAACCGCTTAATGATCGAGCGAACCGTGATCGCAGCATTGGTAATGGGAGTCATCGGCTTCGGCCTGTTCCGCTGGGCGCTGGCGCATGGCTGGAGCGAGCCCGCCGCCCGCAACGCACTGTTGCTGTTGATGGTGCTGTTCGAAAACGTGCACATATTCAACTGCCGCTCTGAAACTCGCTCGGCTTTCAGCCGCTCGCCATTGCAGAGCCCGATTCTGATGATCGGCATGCTGTCCGCATTCTCGTTGCATGTGGCCATGCTATATCTGCCGCTCGGCAATACCCTGCTTGGAACCGAGGCGGTGTCGGCGGATAACTGGGCGTATATTTTTATGCTCAGTTTGCCGATTCTCCTGGTTATGGAATTGCACAAGCTGAGTTGGCGCCGGCGCGATCGTGCTCGGGAATCCGCATAGAGACAATTACGTATTTGCGATCGGTTGCCTCATCCCAAAAACAAACGGCCGGTATGCGAGTCTGTCTGCCGTGGCCCGGAAAACGGTGCAGAAGCCGCAACGACGTATCGCATCGAGACCGTGCACGGTCGCTTCTCGAGGGCTTTACGCTGCAAAGCGATGCTGACGCGGTAAAGATCTTCGCCAGTGCAAAATGATGTGCGCAAGGCGTATTCCCAAGATGAAAACTGTCAAGGAGAAGGCTGTACGAGTGGCAGCAACTGAAAGCAAATAATGTCTGGCCGCCGTTTCACTATGGACGGCGCCCTGTTACGCTCCTGCGCGTATATGAGCAGGGTTTTTTACAGAGATCCCACGCACTCCTATCCCCTGGCCGTACGCGGGGAGGGTGTTTACCTCTACGACAGTACGGGCAAGCAGTACCTCGATGGCAGCGGCGGCGCCGCGGTTAGCTGCCTTGGTCACGGCCACCCTGTTGTCATCGAAGCAATAAAAACGCAGCTCGACAAACTGGCTTACGCACACACGGCGTTCTTCACTACGGCAGCGCAGGAACAGCTTGCCGAGCAGCTAGCCCGACGCTTCGGCGAGCTGGACGCTCGCGTGTATTTTCTTTCGGGCGGCTCCGAGGCGAACGAAACAGCGATCAAGCTTGCGCGTCAATACTGGGTCGCGCGCGGCCGCAGCGACAAACAAATAATCGTCAGCCGTCGGCAGAGTTATCACGGCAATACGCTCGGCGCGCTGTCGGCCTCCGGAAACCCCGATCGCCGCGAGATCTTTGCGCCGCTGTTGCATGACTGGCCAAAAATCGATGCGTGCCATGCCTATCGCCAGCGTCGGGAAGACGAGTCCGATGCCGACTACGGCTTGCGCGCGGCACAGGCACTCGAGCGGGCGATCGTCGAGCACGGCGCCGCCAATATTGCGGCCTTTATCGCCGAAACGGTCGTTGGCGCGACGCTGGGTGCGGTGCCGGCGAGCGCCGGCTATTTCAAAGCCGTTCGCAGGATTTGTGACGAACACGACATCCTGTTGATTCTCGATGAGGTCATGTGCGGCAGCGGGCGTTCGGGGACCTACTTTGCATTTGAGCAGGAGGGAATTCGGCCGGACATCGTCACGATCGCCAAAGGGCTGGGTGGTGGATACCAGCCCATCGCTGCAACGATCAGTCGCGGTTTCGTTCACGACACCATTGTCGATGAACACAAAACCTTCGCGCATGGTCATACCTATGTTGGTCACGCAACGGCGTGTGCGGCAGCGCTGGCCGTGGCCGGCGTTATCGATGCCGACGGCTTGCTCGACAAGGTAACCAAGACCGGCAATCGACTCATGAGCGAGCTGGAGATCGCGTTCGAGCGGCATCCGCATGTGGGCGACATCCGCGGACGCGGACTGTTCGTCGGCATCGAGCTTGTCGTCGACAGGGACACCGGGCAGCCGGCACCGGCATCACTCGCGGCCCGGCTCAGGGCGGACGCCATGGCGAACGGGCTGATCGTTTATCCGGGTGGCGGCACGAGCGATGGCAGACAGGGTGCCCACATTCTGCTCGCACCACCGTTTATATACGATACCAGCCATGTCGACGAACTCGTCGCCAAGCTCAAGACGATACTCGCCGATATCGATGTCAAACCGTGACCGCTGAAGCATGCAGTTTTGCCGAGGATCGAATCATTATCATGGCGGCGCCCAACGGTGCTCGGCGTAGCCAGGCAGACCATCCGGCTCTGCCGATGACGGCCGCGGAACTGGCAGACAATGCCGTCGCGCTTCGCGATGCAGGTGTTTCCGTGCTGCATTTGCACGTTCGCGACGACAACCGCAGACACACGCTCGACCCCGCAACGTATCGCACAGCGATCGCGGCCATTCGCGAATCCGTCGGCGACGACCTGGTGCTGCAAGTGACAACTGAGGCGGTCGGCCTCTATACGTCCGGGGAACAAATGGCCGTCGTCCGCGCGTTGCAACCCGAGGCGGTCTCCATAGCATTGAGAGAGATTTGCCCGACGCGTGCTGCCGAGCCCGCCGCCGCGAAGTTCTTCGCGTGGCTGCGCAAGAAGGGTATCTGGCCACAGGTAATTTTGTACTCGATTGCGGATGTACGACGCTTCGACGCGCTGCGTCAGAGCGGCGTCTTCGCAGACGCCAGCCCGTTCGTGCTGTTTGTGCTCGGTAATTATGCCGACGCCGTTGCCGGGCGAGTCGCAGACCTGGAGCGCATGCTGGCCGCAGCAACGCCGGAGGCCTGGCCCTGGGCGGTTTGTTGCTTCGGCGCAGAGGAGCATGCCGTCATGTGCGCCGCGCTGGCAACGGGCGGCCACGTCCGCATCGGTTTCGAAAACAATCTGCTGCTCAGCGACGGTACGACAGCGCCCGATAACGCCGCCCTGATTCGCCAGTTTGTTGCTGTTGCCGATAAGGGCCGGCGCCGGCCCGCATCGGCAGCGGAAATTCGGCAGTGGCAGGGGCTGTAGTTTGCACCAGCGGCGAAGAATAGTGGGTCTGCTGGGTGGTCTGGGTCCCGACGCAACGATCGATTTCATGGCGAAAGTGATCGCACTGACGCCGGCAGACACGGATCAGGACCATGTACATATGCTCGTTGACCACAATCCGGGTGTTCCGGACCGGCAGGATGCCATTCTTGGCTGCGGAGAAGATCCAGGGCCGGAACTGGCAGCGATGGCCAGGCGACTCGAACGTGCTGGCGCCGAATTCCTCGTCATTGCCTGCAATACAGCGTACGCATTCAAGGACGCGATCGTGAAAGCGACCAGCATTCCACTGGTATCGATCATTGACGTCACCGTTGCTGCGGCTGCAGGACATGCGCCGGATGCAGTCGGCATACTGGCAACCGAAGGTTGCCTGAGGGCGGGCATGTATCAGCGCGCGCTTGCGAATACCGGTATCGCGACGGTACTGCCGAGCGCCGATGAGTTCGAAAAACTCGCGGAGCTAACCTACCGCATCAAGGCCGGCTACCGTGGCGAGACGATTGCGCGCAGCATGGCGGCATTGGCTGCAGCACTGGTCGCTCGTGGCGCGCAGTTGCTCATTGTTGGCTGCACGGAAATTCCGCTCGTCCTCGACGCGACCGCGGTCGGCGTACCGCTGATATCATCGACCGAAGTGCTGGCACAGGAGACCGTTGCGCTCGCGCTCGGTGTGAAGCCGTTACCCGCTTAGGAGTCGCAAGCTATGCTGTCTGAATTTCCGCGCGTCACTCTCGGCCATCTGCCCACGCCGCTCGAGCTCATGCCGCGGCTCAGCGCTTATCTCGGCGGCCCCGAAATATGGGTCAAACGGGACGATTGCACCGGGCTGGCGACCGGGGGTAACAAGACGCGCAAGCTGGAATTTTCGATGGCCGACGCGCTGGAGCAGGGTGCCGATACGATCATCACGGTGGGCGCGGTGCAGTCGAATCACGTTCGGCAGACAGCGGCGGCGGCCTGCAAGCTGGGGCTTAAATGCGAGGTGCTGCTCGAGCACCGCGTCAGCGAACCGTCTGCACCCTACGCGACTTCGGGTAACATCCTTCTCGACCGAATATTCGGTGCAAACCTGCGCGAGTATCCGGGCGGCACCGATTTCGATGCAGCGATGAACGACGTCGCAGCCGAGATCAGCGCTGGCGGCGGCAGGCCGTATATCATTCCCGGCGGCGCTTCGAACAAAATCGGCGCACTCGGTTACGTCAATTGTGCGCTGGAACTTCTCGCGCAGGCCGATGCGAAGGGACTCGTGATCGACCACCTGATCACGGCGACGGGCAGCGCCGGTACGCAAGCCGGACTCATCGTCGGACTCAAGGCGCTGCAAAGCGGTACGCCGCTGCTCGGCATCGGCGTGAACGCGCCGCAGGACGTGCAGGAGGCGAGGGTATACAGGCTGGCCTGCGAGACGGCCGAACTGATCGGCAGCCCGGGCATAGTGAAGCGTGACGATGTCGTCGCCAACTGCAACTATGTCGGCGCGGGC
>Ga0224512_10005058_pt1 | contig 10968 bp, 8 predicted proteins | sample SF_May12_sed_USG_4_FD_169103 | JGI IMG/M metagenome (GOLD analysis project Ga0224512, IMG submission 169103) | Sediment microbial communities from San Francisco Bay, California, United States - SF_May12_sed_USGS_13 | ecosystem: Environmental > Aquatic > Marine > Sediment | place: USA: California...
GACCGTCAGATAAAACGGGTAAAATGCCTGCCCCAGATCTAATTGCAGAGGTAATACCGATGGACGAAGAAGCCCTGAACATGTCGATTCGCAAGTTCCTGAAAAAAGTCGGCATTACGTCGCAACGCGAGATCGAACGCGCCATCGACCAGGCCAATACCGAGGGTCGTCTGGACGGCAACCCGGTACGGGTCAAGATGACGCTCGAATGCGATTTGATCGACGACGCCCTGTCGATTGAAGACGAAATCAAGTACTGAAGCCCATGAGCCAGGATCGCGAATTCGTCCCGCTTAACATCGCGGTGCTGACGGTATCGGATTCGCGCGACGAATCCAGCGACAAGTCCGGACCCCTGCTGGTCAGGTTTCTGACCGAGGCCGGGCACAGGCTCGTGCACAAGGCGATCGTGCCGGACGACAAGTATCGAATCCGCGAAGTCGTGTCGCGCTGGATCGTCGATGAAGACCTGCAGGTGGTGCTGACAACGGGCGGCACCGGCGTTACCGGGCGGGATGGCACCCCGGAAGCGGTCGTCCCGCTGCTCGACAAGGTGATCGACGGATTCGGTGAAACTTTCCGCAGCCTTTCCTACCAGACCATCGGCACTTCCACGCTGCAGTCGCGTGCGGTCGCGGGCGTTGCCAATGGCACCTACATTTTCTGCCTGCCGGGCTCGTCGGGCGCCTGCAAGGACGCGTGGACGCAACTGATCGCTACCCAGCTCGACTATCGCACCCGCCCCTGCAACCTGGTGGAACTGATGCCAAGATTGCGCGAAACATAAACGCTGGCGGCGCGTTGACGGTTACGAGTTCTAAGGACTCATCCGGTCCCTGTTGCGGGCGTATCCCCAGGTCACCAGCATCGCTGCAACGCCGCCGAGAAAAGCGAGTAATGCGTCTTTCTGGGCATCCCATTCGTCGCCCTGCGTGCCAAGGTAAGCGGCGCCCAGCTCGGGGCTGACGATGACCGCGGTGATGGCCTCGATAATTTCATAGATCGCGCTGAAAGCCAGGATGCAGTTGACGGTAATGAAATACGACCAGACCGGCTTCAGCCCGGAACTGCGCAGCAAGATTTCCCGCATCGGGTAAGCGATCAGCAGGCCGAAGCAAAAGTGAACGATGCGATCGTAGTGATTGCGTTGGAACCCGAGCCATTCCTGCAACCAGAATCCGAACGGGGTCTCGGCATAGGTGTAGTGAGCCCCTACCAGGTGGAGGCTGAGAAAAAGAACAAACAGTCCGTAAGATAAATTGGAAAACTGGAACCAGCGGTAGCTAATCGTCAGTATAGCGCTCCAGAAAAATACCATTAGATTTTCGAGCAGCCAGTCCCGCGGATAGAGCGGATTTATCGCGGTGACGATCCAGATCAAGAGCAGCCAGAGTATCAGCCCCTGCAACACACGGTTTGAACGAAATTCTTGCCCCGTCATCCCGACATGCTATCACGAGCTATGCTAACTGCCAGTAAATCAACGAGTTACCAAGTACTGATTTTCAATTTAGCCGGGAATACATGATGCAGGTCAACCCGGCGCGTGCTTACCTGATTAAAACTGCAAGTAAATAACGAGAAACCGGAACGATGTACAAGGATATTATGGGTGGCTTTAAGGTCAGGTCCGTGTGCGATGATTCTGAGCGCGACGCTGTCATTGATGCTGTATTCATAGACGCGGGCACCCGCCACGTGCGGTTGCAGGCCTGTGCTCGCGACGGGTCGATTTGCTATGACCGCGTGGTTCCCAGCAACAGCGATCTAGGCGGGCTACTGTCGATGCCGGGATTTTCCGGGGACAATGCCGTAGGCGCCGGTCCGTCGCGTTATTTCCTGACCGGCAAGCTCGCGGCTGCTGTTAAGCAGCGACTTGGCAGCGGGACGCAGATTCTTCCGAGTGCCGCCTTCTGGACAGCGGCCCAGGACCTGATCGGGCTGCCCGAGAATGCTGCGGTCGACTCGTTGGCGATTATCGATCTATCGGCATCCGGATACCTGATTATCGGCGTCGACCGCAGCGGTAAGCTCAAGGACGACCTGCTGTTGACCAATCCGCGCTGTGGCGCCGGTACTGGAATCAACCTCGATCGGGTGCTGCAAAAACTGGATCTCGCGCACGGGCAGGTCGACGAGCTTCTCGGGCCCTATCTGGGGGAGGCCGGGCGCGCCCGGCGCGAGGCCACGACGGTGCGCGTCGACCGCTGCGGCGTGTTCAGTACCTCGGCGACGATTTCGGATAAAAACCAGGGTATCCCGCTGGACGCGGCGCTGGCGACAACGTTGAAATCCGAGGTCGAAAAAACCGTCCACAAATTACCGGCCGGTTTCGACAAGGTTTACCTGACCGGGCGCATTTTCCGCTGGCGCTACGCGTGTGACTGTGCCGAGGACCTGCTGCGCTCGCAGGATGTCGCCGCAGTGGCTTACGACCCGGAAAACACCCAGCTGCTCAAGTCGATGAGCAACCTGGTTACCAGGATAGGCACCGACAATCTTGCCCAGCCCGATTCGCGCCTGCAGAGGAGTAGCGAGCCCGAAACCTTTCCCGCTTTTGCCGAGTTGCGCGCAAGCTACCAGGCGGACGGCCTCTACCATCGCCTGCCCGACAAAGCGCTCGCTGAATGCTCGCCGGCGAGCCTGGCGCGGTGTGCGCTGATACTGGCGCTGGATGTCGGCTCGACGATGGCGAAGGCGGTGCTGGCCGATGCCGGCACGGGGGAGATCCTGTTCCTCGATGCCTTTAGCAACGCCGGCGATACGATAACGACGGTGAAGAAACTGTTCGAGAAATTGCAGGACCTCGGCATTAAACGGCTACCCCTGCAAAGCGTCGGTATTACCGGTTCTGCCCGTTACCAGGTGCAGCAAGCGCTGGCGAGTATTTATCCCGACCTGGCGGGGCGTATCCAGGTGCTGGTTGAAAACTATGCGCACGCGCGCGGCTCGATCGACTATGCCAGGCATCACGTCAAACTGTTGCGTGAACGGGGCGTCGAGAATATCGATCAGGAGCTCTGTATCCTGGTGGATATTGGTGGCGAGGACACAAAGATTTCCACCATCGTGCTGAACGAGGCCGAACTCTTCGATAACGCAATGAACACCAAGTGCTCGGCGGGAACCGGCAGCCTGATGGATACGCTGAGCGCCATGTTCGGTCTCAACTCAGTGGCCGAGGCACAGGCGCTGGCCTACGGCGCGCCGCGATCTTTCGGAATCAATGCGACCTGTGCCGTGTTCCTGATGGAGAATGCCAGCAAGTTACAGGCACAGGGCGTACCCCGGGAGGAGATCCTGGCGTCTGCGAACTGGGCGATCGTGGAAAACATGGCGCGTACCCTGTGGCGCCAGCTGGACTTGCCTGCCCATGCAGTGGTGTTGCTGCACGGTCAGACCATGTTGTCGGATCCCCTGCCACTGGCCGTGACTCACAGGCTGCGCGCTTATCTCGGTGCTGATGTGCATGCCCTGTTGCCCCCGAATCCGGGCCATCGCGCCTGTATCGGCCTGGTGCGCAGTCTGCAGCAGGCCGCGGTGCCCGGTGTCTTCGACACCTGTCTGCAGGATTTGCTCGACGCCCATTTCGCCAGACGCGTGATCCAGTGCAAGGGCAAGGTCTGTGGCGATCCACAGGCGCGCTGCAACCGCTGCGCGCTGCGCTGGCAGGGGGATGACGGCCGCAAGATCGCGTTCACGGTCGGGGGCTGCACCGCGATCAACGAGCTCATCTCGCACAAGGGTCGGAAGCAGGCAAAACAGCCACGCGACACCTACCGGGAGATATGGGAGTTTTTCGATAGCCATCACCCGCACAGCGAAGATCCGCGGCGGCTGGTCATCCCGCGCAGTTTTGTTGTCTCCGAGTGGGCCTATTTTCTTTCCCGGATTTTCACGACGCTGGGGATACCGGTGCACGTGGACAACGTGCGCGACGCCGACCTCGCCGCTGCGCAACCGCAGTTCAATGTCGATTGCTGCGCGCCGCAGATGGGAGCCGTGGGACAGTATCAGCGACTCGCTCGCGAAGCGCATGGCATCATCCTGGCGCCGCAAATCGAATGCCTGCCAACCGGCGGCGCGAGCAGTGGCCTGACCTGCACCACCAACCAGGGCGGCGTCGCGATCGCCAGGTCGCTGGCTCTGGACGCATCGCCCGGAGCCCGCTTCCACCTGTTTCACTTTCGTATCGATGAGCTCGACGCGGGTTTGCTGTGCGATCAGTTTCGACGCGAACTGGCGCCCGTTTTCAACTATTACGAAATCGATCCGGACGTCGAGGCGCTGCAGGCTGTCGTCGCCAGCGCGATCGACTACCACCTGCAATTGCGCCGTAACGCGGCGGACTTCGCCACGAAACTTGCCGAGGAGGCGCTGGATCAGGGGCACCAGGTGGCGCTGGTCGTGGGGCGCGAATACGTGTTGAATCCGGGAATCTACGACAGCCACATTCGCCGCTTGCTGCGTGATCGACAAATGGCCGTCATCCCGTCCTACGTGCTGGACGTGGATCTCGATCCGGAGTACGACCACATCTACTGGCGCAACCCCCATTTCATCCTGACAGTTCTGCAAGCGGTTGCGCACCGGAACCTGCATACTCGGCTGCGGCACCCGGGATTACGGTCCCTGTTTCAACGTATCGAGAAGGATTCGTCGGGCAGGATGTTACCGGTCGTCCAGGTGTCGACCTTCAGCTGCGGCCCCGACAGCATTATCACGCATTACGTTGCCGAGATCATGAAGCAGAGGCCGTTCCTGCTGCTGCAGTCGGATGCCGTACTCAAGGAACTGGCGCATCTCGAGAATCGCGTCAACACGTACGTCATGCAGCTGGAGCAGGGATTGCACGACAAGCTCGGAATCGACAGCCAGCGGCCGTTCGAAATCCGCATGCTGGACGAGCTGGTGTCGAGCGCGCCGCTGAATCCCGAAACCGATGTGCTCTGCCTGCCGACCCTGGGTGACAATCGCGCGGTGACGGCAGTGCTGCGCGCCGCGGGCTACACTTGCCTCGAGAACTATACCGACGAGGCATATGATTTACAGGCGCTGGTGAAAAACGGTCGCAGGGATGCGGGCCAGCAGGTATGTGCTCCGCTCGCGGCGGTCTATTCGGATTTGAAAAATGGCGTTGACGAGTTCACCCGGCGCATGCAGGCCGGAGATCCGGTATTTGCCGGCAAACGGCGGCTGGTACTGATCGATTCCCAGGGTCCCGGCCCCTGTCGCCAGGGCCAGTATCCCGGATTGCATCGTCTCTTTTTCCAGCGCTCGACGACGGATGTTGCAGACGACAGCGGTTGTAACAATCTGCCCGGAGGGGCATTGTTCGAGTTCCTGTTGCTCGAGGAAAACGAAGGTTATCGCGGTGATTTTCCGGACTGGGTCATGCTTCGCATTTACCAGGGATTGATTCTGAAAGGAGTGCTGCAAGGCATTTTGTTCAAGACCGGATCGGCCTGCCGCAATTACGACGAATATCAACGCATGATGCAGGACTACCGGCTGCTGCAAAACCGGATCTACGCGCTGTTGCAGGACTATACCGGTCCGGGTAGCGTCGGACGCTGGCTATTGCGCGTTTTCGATCGGCATCCTGTAGCGGGCCTGCCAATCAAGTATTTCGTGTATCGCATGCACGGCCGCGAGTTCGTCAGGCCTCTCAAACATTTCGTCAGGCGATGGATGGATCCGCAATCCGCGCACCGCGACCGGCTTGAAATCCTGGTCTCAGGCGAGGGCTACCTGCGTCTCGCGCAGGCGGAAGAAATCTTCCGCGTGCTGCTCGGCGAACTGGGATTCAGGCGCTTCGAGCTCGAGGTATCGCCGGCCCTGTCCTTCCTGGAGCTTCTAATCGAGGAAGCCGGGGAGCGATATCGAGACACCCTGCAGTCCATCCTGGCACGGCAGTCGCGCACCGGCAACGCTAATGCCGACGCGTCTGAGGCCAGTCGGGAACGGCAAAAACTGCGCGGCGTCGGCCTGCTTCGCTTCATGTTGCGCAAAGTGCTGGCGGGGCCGCTGTACCGGGCTAGCGGACTGGAAATGCCGATGCCGGCCGAGCAGGTCATCCAGGCGTCACGCGAACTGTTGCCAACCTATCGGCCGATCGGCGAACTGGCGCCTTACCTCGGCGAAGCGCTGGCCGAACTGCGCCAGGGAGTCGACATCGTCCTCAACGTCGCGCCCAACGGTTGCATGGTGTCGACGATGGGAGAGATACTGACTCCCTGCATTATGCACGCGGCCGGCGTCGGACCGGGCCGCATCCAGACGCTTTTGTCAGCCGAGGGCGACATCGACGAAGAGGCCCTGACGCTCGCGGTACTGAAGGCCACGGGACCGCTACGTTACTATCGGCGCCGCGATCCCGGGATCGCGGGCGTCAGCCATGTAAAAACGGGAGATCCCCCCGGGCTCCCGCCAGGGATCCGTGGTGGTAACTGAACCTGGTTCAACGATATGCCGGCGTAACGGGAAGCACGCGCGCAGCCCTGAACCCGGTTCAGAATGATTCGAATTACCCAGTGGAATTCGTAATGCGACTAGTACCTGTAATTTTATCGATATCACTGTTTTGCGGTATGGTGGCTTGCACTAGCCGCAGTTATTTCGCCGATGCGGAAGAGGCTCTCGACACGTCCGGCTACTTCAACCTGCTGGATCATGTTTCGACCTATTACCCGAGAGGTATCGCGCTTAACTTCCCGGGTTACATCGTCGGCTTCGAGGAAGCCCCGAGAAGCCGCGTGACCGACGGCCCGGACGATGTCTTACTCGACGAGTCGGTATATGCCGCCGGCTACACGGTAAAATTGTTTGCGAAATACCTCAGGTTTAACCTGCCTTTTATCTCCCACGTAATGCGTTACGAAGGTCGGCTCTATGGGGAAGGCAATTGTGCGCTGTACAGCCTGTACCACAATCAAGGCAAAGTGGTGGTGGATTATTGCGGCGATTATGCCCGTAACGGCAACACGGGTAGCCACGATTATGGCTATGCTTTTAGCGGCAGCTGGGATGCGGTAGACCTGCTCAGGGAACGTCTTGCCGACGACATCGCGTCGCACGGATATAGCCACCTCGTGGTCGCCGTAATGGGCCTTGATACGCCGCAGGAAGAGGCGATTCGCAACTATCGGTCGCTGGTCTCCGCCGTCCGCAGAAATGCCGGCAGTGACTTCGAACCGCTCTTCGTGGGTATTACCTGGCCGAGTTTCTTTGCCAACCGCTGGTTCGACCCGATGTGGGAAACCTTTGCTTATTCGCCGATAGCCGACCGGTCCGATATCCTGGGATTAACCTGGTTGGGTGTGTTGTTTAACGAGGCGATCCTGCCGTTGGCGGACCGCATCGAGATTAACGTGATTGCCCACAGTTTCGGTGCGCGGGCCGCGTCCATCGGACTTTGCGTCGGACCGGTGATTTTGCGTGACGGCAAAGCCGGGGCGTCGCTGCAACCCACGGGACAGGTAGACGATTTCATCGGCCTGGCGCCGGCTTTTTCGTTACGGCGGTTTATCGACGAAAATCCGTTGTTCTACGAAAATGTCTACTACCGCGATTATTGCCCGAAGATACGCCGATTTATATTTACCGCGTCGAGAAATGACAACGCCTTCAGCCCTATCTTCTGGAGCAGTCCGGTCGGTGAGCATGAGGAAATGCGGGATTTTTGCGGGCAGCAACAAACCGTTCATTCTGTCTGCGCCAGCGTCGATAGTAACGGCGACATAAACGGTTACGATACGTCTGCGAAAATTTCCTATATCGATACTTCCGCGCTGATGAAATACCGGGTGCCGGGGACCAAGGGAACGGGCCATTCGGATATCTACCGGCCTGAAGTCGGAAAGTTCTTATGGCACCTGATAAACAGTTCGCCGCAATGATGATCGGTTGGTCCTGGAATGTCGCGAGGCCCGGGCTGGATACGCAGTGACCGGCCATGGCATGCCCATAAAATTCGTTTCAGGTTGCCGCCGTTGTGTGCTGCTGGTAATCACGATGCTGGCCTCGGTGCCTGCAGCGGGCGAAATGCACCTGGGTGTCACGACCGGACGCATGTCGGTCGACGTTTCCTCAAGCTCGGCGCCTAAAAACATGGCTCTGTCCCTGGGCTACGAAATCGACACGCGGCTCGCGAATCTGCGCCTGGTGGGGGAAATCAATCGCACCGTTAGCCGCGGGAAAACCCGTGGCGGAGAAGGCCTGGAGTTCGAATCCGATGGTATATATCTCCTTTTCAAGACCAACCGCCCGCTTTACTTCACATTGCGCGGCGGCGTGGTCCAGGATGAAATCATAACCGGCGCCACCACCAGCAAGGATCGAGGTTTTGCCATCGGCGGCGGGATCGGGGTCATTTCCGGACGGGCCCGCATAGTCATCGAATATACGAAAATAGCCGGCGATGCCGATTACCTGAGCCTTGGGCTGGAATTTTAAGTTGCCAAATTGTGGGGTTTCGTTTGCGATCCGAATCGCCCGCGGGGAAGTGGCCTTAAGCGCGCCATGCCGGCTGACTAATCCGGCGCCTGGCGCGTATCCCTGCCGCGGTGTTGGGCGCGCGGCGGCGGCAAATCGTCGTATTCGATCAGTTCGCCGCCGTGGTAAACGAGGAAGTGCCGCCCCTTGGCGCGCGCGATCAGCGTGACGCCGACCTTTTGCGCGATCTCGAGCCCCATCGCGGTGATACCCGAGCGCGACAGCAATACCGGGATCTGCATCAGCGCGACCTTGATGACCATCTCCGAGGTCAGCCGGCCCGTGGTATAGAAAAGTTTGTCGCTGCCGTCGATATCGTTAAGCCACATGTAGCCGGCGATCGCGTCGACCGCGTTGTGCCGGCCGACGTCCTCGATGAACTGCTCGATGCCGGATTCCTCGCTGCACAGCGCGCAGCCGTGCACCGCGCCGGCGTTTTTATAGATCTCGTTGTATTCGTTCAGCGCGTTCAACAGCGCGTAGATGGACGACTGCTTCAGCACCGGTTGCCTGAGCGATATTTCGTCGATGTCTTCCATCAGGTCGCCGAAAACGGTGCCCTGCCCGCAACCCGTGGTCACGGTTTTGCGGTCGAGTTTCTTGTCGAGGTTGGCAACGCCCTGGTGGGTTACGATCGCGACCGACTCCGTTTCCCAGTCGACCTGTATCGCCTTGATCGCCTCTATATCGTCGACCAGGCGCTGGTTGCGCAACCAGCCCAGGATCAGTAACTCGGGATGGTTGCCGAGCGTCATCAGGGTTACGATTTCACGCTTGTCGAGGTAAATCGTCAACGCGCGCTCGACCGCGATCGCGCCAGCGACGGCTTCGTTGTATTCGTTGAGAGCGACCACGTTGGCGGTGGCCTTGAGGCCGGCGTTGGACAGTTCGGGCAGGTGCCGCTTTTGCACCGGGGGCATATCAGCCTCCGGTCATATTCATATGGCGCAGCAGAATTTCCTGGGAATTGAGATTGAAATCATGCCCTTTGGGCTTGATCTGCATCGAGTCGACAAGGGCCTGTTCGAGCGCCTCGGGCTCGCCCGGATGGGCGCGGATCACGTGGCGCAAATCCATCGAATGTTCCTGGCCCAGGCATAGCAGCAGGCGTCCCTCGGCGGTGACGCGAACCCGGTTGCAACTGTCGCAAAAGTTGTGGCTGTGCGGCGAGATAAAGCCCACGCGGGTGTTGTGGTGGTCGGTAAGCTGGTAGTAGCGAGTCGGACCGGCGGTGGTCATCGTGCTCGGCACCAGCTCGAATTGCTGTTGCAGGTCTTCGAGAATCTGGTCGCTGGAGTAATAGGCCACCGCGCGATCGTGGTGGTCGTTCTGACCCAGCGGCATTTCCTCGATGAAGCTGATGTCGATACCGCGGTCGATGCAGAAATTGACCAGGTCGATGATTTCGTCGTGGTTATAGTTTCTGAGCACCACGGTGTTTATTTTTATCTGTTTGAAATCGCAGGCGATAGCGGCGTCGATGCCGTCCAGGGTTTTCTGCAGGTCGCCGACGCGGGTCATTTCACGAAAGCGATCGGTCTGCAGGGTATCGAGGCTGACGTTGATGCGCGTGACGCCCGCGTCCTTCAGCGGCCGCGCGAATTTGACCAGCTGGGTCGCGTTGGTCGTCAACGTCAGGTCGCGTAGCCCCTCGATCGCGCCGAGGTTCTGGAACAGCTGCAGGATATTCTGCCGCACCAGCGGTTCGCCGCCGGTGATGCGGATCTTGTCGACGCCGAGCTTGATGAAGGTGCGCCCGACGCTTTCCATTTCCTCGAGCGTCAGCAGTTGCGTGCGCGGCACGAATTTCATCTTCTCCGGCATGCAATAGACGCAGCGCAGGTCGCAGCGGTCGGTTACCGACAGGCGCACGTAGCTGACGGTGCGGCCGAAACGGTCGATGAGCTGGTTCTGTGAAGTTGACGCTGACATAGAACGGGCTATTCTAGCAACGATTAAAGCAATTACCAACGGCATTATCCGTAAGGTCTTTCGCGTCGCGATCCCGGGCTGAAGCCACTCGTGGGGTCGGCCCGGCGCCGATTTCCTGTCGAGCTGCGCGCTGGCGAGACGAACCGTCGGCAGGATTGAAATCGAATTCACATCTATACATCGACGCGCCGGGCAGCTGAATCCGATCGTCTTGCCGATGGCTCGTCATGTCCGGCGAGCATCCCGTTCGAGAGCTCGATCTGCAAAGCCCGCGACCTGAAAGAATGCCCAACGCTGGCTGGTACAGTAAATTAGTTTTGCTGGCACTAGCGGGCGCCACTGGGCTCAATTACTTTTGCGGTCTTTACCCTGCTACCCCGGTGGTTATTATGTTGATAGGCGTTCCCAAGGAAATCAAGAATCACGAGTATCGCGTCGGCATGGCGCCAGCGAGCGTGCGCGAGGCGATCAGGCACGGGCACCAGGTCATGGTCGAAACCGCTGCCGGTGATGGTGTCGGCGTCGGCGACGACGAGTATGCCC
>Ga0224512_10005059_pt1 | contig 10965 bp, 8 predicted proteins | sample SF_May12_sed_USG_4_FD_169103 | JGI IMG/M metagenome (GOLD analysis project Ga0224512, IMG submission 169103) | Sediment microbial communities from San Francisco Bay, California, United States - SF_May12_sed_USGS_13 | ecosystem: Environmental > Aquatic > Marine > Sediment | place: USA: California...
CAACATCGCCGTTAAATAAGATACGAACGTTCCCGGCGATACGAGATTCGTTCCGGTCTGCGTCGTTGCGATATATATGATGATTGCAATGGCAATTCCAATGATTTGCATTATCACAGGCACGCTGGCCGCGCTTATCGCGGCACGCTTCATCGCTTGTTGGCGATTTCTATTGTTCTCGCGCTGGAACGCCGCCATTTCATAATCGTGCCCGCCGAATGACTTCACGACGCGGTGGCTTTGAAATGCTTCTTTAGCAACATGGGCGATGCCGCCCATTGTCGTTTGAATACGCTGGCTGGTCGTACGGAAGCGTTTGTTGGCGATGCTAACCAGCAACGCGACAATAGGCGCTACAACCACAAAAACCAGGGTCAGCCGTATGTTCAAATAGACCATCCACCCAAGCAGCGCGACCGTCAGCAAGGTGTCACGAATCAATATACGTAATGCCGTGGTGCTTGCACCCAACACCTGCTCGACATCGTAAATAAGTTTCGATACTAAACTTGCGGAAGAATTTTCGTCATAAAACCGTGCCGGCATCCGTGTAAAGCGGTCGAACATATGCCGCCGCAAATCCAGCACGACCCGCCGACCGAGCCATTGCATGCAGTAGTTATCGACGAATTCGGCGATTCCGCGGGCTAGGAATATACCTACCCAGATAAGTGGTATATAGCGAATAAACGATTCGTCGCGCGCGACGAAACCCCGATCCATGAGGGGTTTCTGTAGCGCCACAAACGAGGTTTCGGCCAGGGCCGCACAAATCATGCCGGCTACGGCCATTACGAATACCCATTTATAGGGCCATGCATAGGTCAGCAGCCGCCGGTAAATGGCAGCGCCGTTGGTATCGTGCTTGGCGGATTTCACTGAGCGTCGGTTGGCGCCGACCGATTTCGCGTCGAAAACGTGATATTCAAGTATCCGAGCCGGCGAGACATATCCATTGCGTTCACTACGGCTTCATGGGGAGTGCGACGGTCAGCGCGAATTACGATAATGAGATCAGGGTCCCCCGCCGCGGCGGTCTTCAAGGCCGCAGTTAAAGTCTCGGCGCTTCGATTGACAAGCCGCTTAGCGACGTCTTCGCGAGGACCTTTTACCGCGAAATCCCCTTCGCTATTTATCTCAATCTCCAACAGATTGTCTTTTTGTTCCGTAGGTTCGTTGGTGGCTTCCGGCAATTTAATATGAAATTGCGATTCTTTTGAAAACGTCGTCGATACCATAAAAAATATCAACAACAGGAACACCACGTCGATCAATGGAGTCAAATTGATCTGTAACTCTTCGTCGTCCTGTTCCTTAAATCTCATTAGCCTGCCTTACTCCATCAGTCGACGCGTTGGCCATGAACCAGTTCGATCACATGTAACGCTTCCTGCTCCATGCTAATCGTGAGTTCATTGATGCGTCCTCGAAAATACCGATAGAAAATCAGGCTGGGGATTCCCACCGACAGTCCGGCCGCCGTAGTAATCAACGCCTCCGAGATGCCGCCCGCCAATACACTAGGATCGCCAACACCGACCGCGGTGATGGCCGCAAATACTTTAATCATGCCGATCACCGTGCCAAGCAATCCCAACAATGGTGTGATGGCCGCGACCGTCCCGAGTGTATTTAGGTTGCGTTCCAGATCGTGCACGACATGCCGTCCGGCCTCTTCAATGCTTTCCTTCATTACAATGCGGTGGCTGTTTATATTCAGGAGTCCGGCCGCCAGAATCCTGCCAAGCGGTGAGCTGCGCCGAATCCACTGGATTTTTGCCTCGTCAAGGTCGTGACGCTCCACGAGCAGGCGAATCTGCTCGGTGAGATCGCGCGGGGTCACGGCCCGTTTCTTTAACGTCCAAAGCCGTTCGATGATGATAGTCGACGCCGCGAGCGAACACAGCAAAATCGGCCACATCAAAAAACCGCCCGATCGAATTAATTCATACACTTTTATATCCCTTGTGTCAGTCCAGGTAGTTGATACAAAACCGGAGCCATGTTACTGGGCGCAATTTACCCGGACAAAGACGCTATTTGGCCGCGCCGAAGTCTAGCAAAACTCCCAATAGACAGCCATCAACGATCGCTCTGATAGCCGATTCGGGGACTTAAATGACGCTGCTCGCCGATCGCATCGCCACGACCGTCAAGATGTATAAATAGCGCGCCGGAATCGCTGGTGCTATACACTTCGATCTGTGCCTGCCGGTATCGCGACAACACGTCAGTATGGGGGTGGCCATATCGATTGCGGTAGCCTGCACTGATCAACGCAGTCCGGGGTCGCACCGCACCGAGAAACAACCCGGTTGACGAGGTACGGCTGCCATGATGGGGCACCACCAATACGTCGCTAGCCAGGTTCGGGCCATAATGGCCCACCAGTGCCAATTCGGCCCCGGCTTCGATGTCACCGGGGATCAACACCGAGCCATGACTACTGGAGACCCTCAGTACACAGGATGCGTCATTGCCAGAAAGCGGATTCGGAGCTTGGGGATGCAGGAATTCGAAATGAACCCCCTGCCACATCCAGTTTTGGCCGCGGTGGCAGGGTGTCGCACCAGGTAACGATTCAGGCCTGTTCGCAAAAATCTCGTCGATCGGAAATGCCTCCCGCAACGCATCAATGCCACCAATATGATCGTTATCATCGTGGCTGACCACCAGCCGATCGATTCGCCTTATTCCTTGGTTTCGTAAAAACGGCACCAGCGCAAGGTGCCCCATGCTCAAACCCGATCGAAAACGCGGACCCGTATCGAACACCAAGACCCGCTGCCGGGTTTGTGCAACCACCGCCAGCCCCTGACCGACATCCAAAACCGACACCCATACGCCACCCCAGGGCGGCCGCGGCACCGGCCAAACTAGCAACAGTGCGACCGCCACTGCGGCGAGCCAACGCACTGGCACACCGCGTGGCAGCAACCACAGCACGACGCCAAGCACCCCTACGGCAAGCACCCAGTCCGGCAACGTGGGTTGGGTCCATGCGGCCAAGCTCCAGGCGGCCAGATCGCTAAGACCCCGCCACACCAGGTCCAACACCTCGACCGCTATGTGGAACAAGATTTTGGCACCGGGCTGTGCACCAATTGCGAATGCCCCGACTCCGAGCAACGAGAGCGGTACCACAATGAACCCGACAATCGGAATCGCCACTGCATTGGCAAGTGGGCTCACCACCGACATCTCTCCAAACGTATACAGCGACAACGGTGCCAGACCGAAGACCAGAGACAACTGCACAATGGCAGCGCGTTGTAAGCGTAGTCGGACACTCTCAAGCACCCGCCGGGAAGGATTGACCCGTGTCCGGTCGGCGTCGGATCCGAAATTTGCGTCACGCACTGCAACGATTCGGTGTCGCCGTGCTAACACCGCCCCGATCAGTGCGACGGCACCGAATGACAACCAGAACCCGGCCGTCGTTACTACCAATGGGTCCAGCACTAAGACGACAAACATTGCTACGCTAATAGCATCCCGCACTCGGCAACGCCGCCGCAGCAGCATTGCCGCCACGACAACCGCCACCATGACTACAGCCCGTTGCGTCGGTACCGATAAGCCGGACAAAGCGGCATACCCGATCGCCGCTGCCAATCCGCTCACCGCCCCGGTACAGCTGGCCGGCCAGTGCAACGGCGCTTGTCCGCATCGCCGCCACAATTGGCTCGCGAGCCAGTAAACCATGCCGCTCACGAGTCCGATGTGAAGCCCTGAAATGGCCATCAGATGAGCCGTACCGGTGGACCGAAGAATTTGCCAATCGGAATTGGTGACGGCATGGCGGTGACCCACCGCCAGGGCCACGATCAAACCCGCCGCAGCGTGGCCATCGAGCGTCGATTCGATAAACCGCGCCGTGTTCGCTCGAAAGCGCTGGATACCGTAGCGCGAGGGGCCCGGACCCAGATACGTCGGCGGAAACGCGTTGACGACATAACCGGTCGCCGAAATGCGGCGGCCGAACATCCACGCTTCATAGTCGAACGCACCGGGATTTTTCACTCCGCGCGGCCGCTTGAGTCGCACCGTGAATTGCCATGAATCGCCGACAGCGATGAGCTGCGTCGCGTCGTACCAACGAAGGCGAACCCGCGCCGGCAACGACCAGCCGCGCGCCGCACCCTTGAGTTCGGTCACATTGACGAGGAAGCGAGTGGACGCGGGGTCCGAACTGGGTCGCTCGACCACGGTGGCACCAAGGGTAATGGTTTGCCCTTCCAACTTTTCGGGCAAGACCCGACCGCGAATATCGGCTACAGTCCATGCACACCAAATGCAGCCAGCGATAGCCGCAAATGTTGCGGTCGCCGCGCGCCCTCGCAGCTGCTTACAAAAAAAGCATAGCGCAACTGCCGTTGCGACCCAAAGCGAGAGCGACGAACCGTATAGCGTATGCAGGATACTGGCACAAAAGCCGGTTGCGAGGTAGGTGATGTTTTAGCCTCCTGCCAAAACGTAGATAATCGATAATCCTTTACCGGCGTTATTATTTCACAGACTGGATGCCACGCAAACAATTAAAACGTTGGTTGCCGAAACGCCACGATCTGGCAGAGCACCGGGCATTACGCCTATTCGGCGGGTGGCTGACTGACCAAAACCTGTGGCATCTAAACCGCCGTTCCGTAGCCGGTGGGGTAGCAATCGGCGCGTTTTGTGCGTTTTTACCGGTCCCGCTCCAAATGCTCATCGCCGCAATGGCGGCGATCGTTTGCCGCGCAAATTTACCGATTTCGGTGGTCGTGGTGTGGATCTCCAACCCGCTGACCTGGCTACCACTCTACGGATCGGCGTATCTACTCGGCGCTTTGTTGCTCGATAAACCCCAAGTACCGCTGGATACCATTACGATGGGGTGGCTGTGGCAACGCCTTGGCACACTGTGGGTCGGGTGTTTGCTGCTCGGAAGTATCGCCGCCGTGGTTGGATATTTTACGAGTAGTTTGCTGTGGCGGTCGTACGTGCTATCGAATTTTCGAGCGCGCCGCGAACGTAGACGGCGGCAACGACAAGACTAGTACCAATATAACTCGGTACGACACCCGCGCACTCAGCCGGCAGGGCCGATAACGCCATCCTCAAGGTGCAGCACGCGATTCATGCGCGCCGCCAGTTCCAGATCGTGGGTCACGACGACGAGGCTGGTGCCGAGTTCCGCATTGAGTTCCAGCATCAGACTGTAGACCGATTGCGCACTTTGCCGGTCCAGGTTGCCGGTAGGTTCGTCGGCCAGTACACAAGCGGGCTCGGTCACTAAGGCCCGTGCCACGGCTGCACGCTGCCGTTCGCCACCGGATAGTTCACCGGGTTTGTGATGGAGTCGGTGCGCGAGGCCCACCCGCTCCAGGATCACACCTGCGCGTTCGGACGACTGGTCGGCATTTTCGCGCCGTATCCACAGCGGCATCGCGACGTTTTCCAGCGCGGTGAATTCAGGCAGCAGATGATGAAATTGGTAAACGAACCCAAGTTGCCGATTGCGCAAATGTCCGCGCTGCGCTTCACTCAACGCATTGATATCTTGTCCTGCGACCGCCACTCTACCGGCGCTGACCGATTCCAAGCCACCCAATATATGCAGCAGGGTGCTCTTTCCGCTGCCCGACGCCCCTACTACCGCCACCTGTTCGCCACGCGCCACGTCGAGATTCACGTCCGTCAGCACGGCCACCGCCGTCTCGCCCTGATAAAAGGTCTTGCCAATACCTCGCCCACTCACCACCGGGACCGTCATCATTCGTACCTCAACGCATCGGCGGGTTGCGTGCGGGAGGCCCGCCAGGCCGGATAGATGGTCGCAATAATGCTCATAACGAATGATGCGAGCGTAATTTTCACCACATCAGACCAATGCATCTCGGCGGGGAAATCGCTGATGATGTAAACCTCGTCCGGGAAGAACTTTGTCCCCAGTAGATTTTCGATGGCTGGGATCAAGGTCTCCACATTGATCGCCGTGATGACTCCGAGTACGCCGCCCAACAGAATGCCAATAATTCCGATTATCGTTCCCTGTACGATAAATACTTGCATTATGCTGCCGGGGCTCAGGCCCAACGTGCGAAGAATCGCGATATCGGATTCCTTATCGGTCACTACCATCACTAAAGTAGAAACGATATTGAACGCCGCCACTGCCACAATCAAAAATAAAATAATGAACATCACACGCTTTTCGATTTGCAACGCACGAAAAAAATTCGCATGCTCCTGAGTCCAATCCCGCACTACGGAAAAGCGCAAGATTTCCGTTAACTGCCGGTTCACCATCGGCGCTTCGAACACATCGTCAAGCTTTAAACGGACACCACTTACCTGACCATCGCTGCGGAATAGGGTCTCGGCATCATCGATATGAATCAACGCGAGGCTACTGTCATACTCATACATTTTCAGGTTAAACACGGCACCCACGGTAAACCGTTTTAAGCGCGGCAACATACCGGCCGGTGTTACTTGCCCGCGAGGCGCGACCACAGTCACCTTGTCACCCATTGCGACGCCAAGGCGACGCGCAAGATCATCCCCTAAGACAATTCGAAACGCCCCCGCTTCGAGTGTCTCGAATTCACCCTGTTCCATATGTTCGTAGATTGCTGAGACGTGCTTCTCTCGCTCGGGCAGTACCCCTCGAATTAACGCGCCGGAGACGTCGCCACGGTTCGTAACCAGACCTTGTCCAAGAATAAATGGCGCACTAGCGGTCACCTGCGAATGCTGTTCGACCTGGCGCGCGACCCGCTGCCAATCGTTGAGCCAGCCGTCTTCACCGCTTACCGTCACGTGCGACGCCACGGTAAGGATTCGATCCCGCAATTCACCCTCAAAACCGTTCATGATCGACAACACGGTTATTAGCGCCCAAACACCCAGCACAATACCGAGCATTGAAGTAGCAGAGATAAACGAAATAAAATGATTACGACGTTTGGCGCGCGTGTAGCGCAGGCCGATAAAAAGCTCGAGTGGTTGTATCATCGAGTCCGCGTGCTGACCGGCGCCGTTACGCGCCGGCCGATTCTGGGCGCATGTACGGAAACAACAACACGTCGCGGATCGACGGACTGTCAGTAAGCAACATCACCAGGCGGTCGATGCCGATGCCTTCTCCGGCTGTCGGCGGTAATCCGTATTCCAATGCGCGCACGTAATCGGCGTCGAAATGCATCGCTTCGTCGTCGCCCGCCGCGTGGGCGGCGGCTTGCTCGCGAAACCGCTCGGCCTGATCCTCGGGGTCATTGAGTTCGGAGAATCCATTGGCAATTTCCCGCCCAGTTATAAATAGCTCGAATCGATCGCTGATATCCGGGTCATCGTCATTACGGCGTGACAACGGCGACACTTCAACCGGATACCCCGTAATGAAAGTGGGATTTTGCAGTTTTTCCTCTACTGTCTTTTCAAAAATTTCGGTTCTTATCTTACCGGCCCCGTGGCTCGGAACCACTTCGATCGCGAGTTGCTCTGCAACGCGGCGCACGCTATTCAATTCCTTGAGATCGCCCGATGCAACACCGGGATTGTGTTGCAATATTGCTTCCTCCATCGTCATGCGCGCAAATGGCGCCGCAAAATCTATAGACTCGCCTTGATATTCGATCGCATGGGTCCCTAGCACCTGCTGCGTGATATGCCTGAGCATGGCTTCGGTTAGATCCATGAAATCGCGGTAATCGGCATAAGCCTGGTAAAATTCCAACATCGTGAACTCGGGATTATGCTGCGTGCTGATCCCCTCGTTGCGGAAATTACGATTGATTTCGAATACGCGCTCAAAGCCACCCACCACCAACCGCTTCAGGTAAAGCTCGGGCGCAATGCGCAGATAGAGATCCATATCCAGAGCGTTGTGGTGGGTTTTGAACGGTCGTGCGACCGCGCCGCCGGGAATGGCCTGCATCATCGGCGTTTCGACTTCGAGAAATTCATGCATCGTCATAAACGCGCGAATGGCGCTCACCGTGGCAGAACGCACACGAAAAGTCTCCCGGGTGCCGGCATTCATGATCAGATCCACATAGCGTTGTCGGTAGCGCAGTTCCTGATCGCTTAAACCATGATATTTCTCCGGCAACGGCCGCAACGCTTTAGTCAGCAGGCGGATCGTATCGGCGCGGACCGTCAATTCGCCGGTTCTGGTGAGAAACAACTCTCCGTTCACGCCGACCGTATCGCCCAGATCGAGTTTCTTGAATTCGTTATAGCCTTCCGTTCCTAGCCGGTCGCGCTCCAGACGTAGCTGGATACGCCCGCTAGCGTCCTGAATATGAACGAAGCTGGCCTTCCCCATGACCCGTTTTGCCATCAAGCGGCCCGCCACCCGCACCTGTATTTCCCGTTGCGCTAAGGCCTCGGGCTGCTCGCCGGAATATTCGTCCTGCAAGGCCTGAGCCCAGCAATCGCGTCGGAAATCATTCGGGAAAGGGTTGCCGAGTGCCCGCAATGCCTGGAGTTTGGCCCGGCGCTGGGCGATTTGGTCACTGTCTGATTCATTCATATCAGCTAATATTTTACTTTATTATAAAACGATAATAGATTGTTATCGTTACTATAATCCTGACTTCAAACTCGCTTCGATAAATCCATTTACCGCGCCATCCAATACCGCTTGGGTATTTCCGACTTCATAGCCCGTGCGCAGATCTTTGATTCGCGATTGGTCGAGCACGTACGACCGAATTTGACTGCCCCAGCCAATATCGGACTTTTGGTCCTCCATTTCCTGTTGCGCCTGACGCTGTTCGCGCAATTCCGCCTCATACAACTTTGCCCTCAACATGCTCATCGCTTCGGCTTTGTTGCGATGCTGCGAACGGTCGTTTTGACATTGCACGACGATTCCGCTCGGCAAGTGGGTAATACGTACTGCCGAATCCGTGCGATTCACATGCTGGCCCCCGGCACCACTGGCCCGATAGGTGTCGATCCGCAAATCTGCCGGGTTGATTTCGATTTCGATGCTGTCGTCCACCTCCGGGTATGCAAACACCGAAGCAAAGGACGTATGGCGGCGGTTTCCGGAATCGAACGGCGACTTCCGCACCAGTCGGTGTACCCCGGTCTCGGTACGCAGATAACCATACGCGTAGTCGCCGTCGATCTTCAGCGTAGCGCTCTTGATACCAGCTACTTCGCCTTCGGACAGTTCAACGGTATCCACACTGAACCCCTGGGCCTCGGCCCAGCGCCGGTACATTCGTAACAGCATATTGGCCCAGTCTTGGGCTTCGGTCCCGCCCGACCCGGCCTGGATGTCCAGAAATGCATTGCTCGCGTCCATCTGACCGGCAAACATACGCTGAAATTCCAGACCCTCGATCTCGCCCTGCAGACGTCCGACCCCGAGCTCGACCGCGGCGAAGGTCTCTTGGTCCTGTTCATCGGCCGCCAATTCAAGCAGTTCGTGGGATTCCTGCAATTCGCGATCGAGCTTATCGAGACCGTGCACGGCTCGTTCCAAAATCACGCGTTCCTTGCCAAGTTGCTGGGCTAAATCCGGATCGTTCCAAACCTCGGGGCTTTCCAATTGCAAATTGACTTCTTCTAGGCGCTCGGATTTCCCCGCGTAGTCAAAGATACCCCCTAAGGGCGGTAACTCGTTGTCTGAGAGACTTAATAGAGTCAAAAAGGGCTTGCAGCGATTCCATAATGTTTCTGTTATCAGTGAATTACTTAGATATCTCTTTGAGTACGGCATCCAGGCTTTCCTTAGCATCCCCAAAGAACATCCTCGTGTTTTCTTTAAAGAACAGCGGATTTTGCACTCCGGCATAGCCTGACGCCATACTGCGCTTCAGTACAATCGTCGTCTTGCCTTTCCAGCATTCCATCACCGGCATACCGGCTATCGGACTGCTCGGGTCATCTAGTGCAGATGGATTGACGATATCATTCGCGCCAACGACGATAGACACGTCGATATGCGGGAAATCGTCGTTGATTTCACTCATCTCGAACACGATGTCATAGGGCACACGGGCCTCCGCCAGCAGTACGTTCATGTGCCCCGGCATTCGACCTGCAACAGGGTGAATTCCAAATCGGACGTTAACGCCTTTTGAACGTAGCAACTTGGTAATTTCATGAACAGTATGCTGCGCCTGCGCCACTGCCATGCCGTAACCAGGAATGATCATGACCTGCTTGGCGTCCACCAACAAGTCAGCCACTTCTTCGTACTCGATAGGAAAAACTTCGCCCTGGTCGCTCGTAGTGCCCGCAGTACCTGCGGATTCGGTACCAAATCCTCCCGCAATCACGGCAATAAAGTTTCTGTTCATGGCGCGGCACATAATGTAACTCAGGATTGCGCCACTACTACCCACCAGCGCACCGGTAACAATCAGCAGGTCATTGGACAACATGAATCCGGTGGCCGCTGCGGCCCAGCCTGAATAGCTGTTCAACATGGAAATAACAACAGGCATATCCGCGCCACCGATCGCCATGACCATATGCACACCGAAAGCCAGCGCGATCGCGGTCATGATCAACAGCGGTATCATGCCACCTCCGGTTTTGGCTTGATCCACGAATTCAAAACCAAGCCAGATCGAAGCGATGAGCAGGCCCAGATTCATCCAGTGGCGTGCGGGCAGGATGACCGGATTACCGGAGATCCTGCCGCTCAGTTTGCCAAAGGCGATGACCGAACCGGAAAAAGTAACGGCGCCGATCAATACCCCAAGGTAGATTTCTATTTCATGGATCGTCTTCTCGGTGCCGCTATATTGAAGCGCCGCATCCGGGTCCATAAAATTCACAAACCCTACCAAGACTGCGGCAACGCCCACCAGGCTATGTAGGATAGCCACCAGTTCAGGCATCTGGGTCATTTGCACCTTCAGTGCCAGAATTATTCCGATCGTACCGCCGATCAGCATACAGACAATGATGATGCCGTAGACATCGACTTGTGGACCCAGCACAGTTGCCAGCACGGCG
>Ga0224512_10005060_pt1 | contig 10965 bp, 6 predicted proteins | sample SF_May12_sed_USG_4_FD_169103 | JGI IMG/M metagenome (GOLD analysis project Ga0224512, IMG submission 169103) | Sediment microbial communities from San Francisco Bay, California, United States - SF_May12_sed_USGS_13 | ecosystem: Environmental > Aquatic > Marine > Sediment | place: USA: California...
CACGAACGGGTTGGTATCACTCGCAGCAACATCGAACGCTCGTGCGAGAAATGACGCCATTTGGCCGCGACTCATGGTGTCGTTCGGACAGAAGCTCTCCGGCCCGCACCCGAGGGTCACTCCTGCACCAGCGATCGCATTGATCTCGGCTTCGAAGAGATGGTTCGAGTCATCGACGAAATGATCAGCCGTGACGGGTGGCAGCTCCAGGGCCCGGGTGAGAAACGCCGCCATCTCGCCGCGAGTGAGCAGCCGGTCGGGACAGAAACGGTCGGGAGCGCATCCTGACGAGATACCGGCCGCGCGGATCGCTTCGATCGCGCCCTCGTGTATGGAGCCGTCATCGTCGACAAACGTTCCACCCGGCGCCAGCTCCTGTGCCACCGCTGGAATGGCAATCCCTGCGCCAGCAACGGCGCCCAACCACAGACCGACGACCGCGCAACGCACGACGATCAGGCGACGGCGACCGATGACCGTCAACACGCGACGCGCGACAGCCATCCACCACGAGCGGGACCGGTCCGGCGCAGCCGCGCGGTCAGTAGTCGCCGTCAACGACACCATCGGAAATATCGGCGAATAACTCGAACGCCGCCTCCTGTAAGAACACGACGCTCGCTCCGCCCGAGGTCGATCCAACCCGGCCGGGGGCGACGATGTTGGTGACCTGTTCAGGGTCGAGCTCGTATGCGGCCGCGCTGATGGCGAGCAGGTCGGAGGCTGACAGGTCGGTGAGGACGAAGGCAGTGAGTAGCTCCAGCAGGCGCGGCAGCTCGTCGATGCCCATGCTTTGCACTTCCGGCATGACGGCCAGCATCACGACCCCATGGTTGAAGGAACGGCCGAAATCACCTCTCGGCGTGTCCGTTCGGTTCCTCGAGAAGGCGAGCGCATCTGCGCCGTCGAATTCCTGCACGCCCGTGCGAAAGTACGCGTTCGATTTGGAGTCCGACATCCCGTACGGCACGTCGATCGTGAACCCACCGAACCCGTCAATGAGGTCTTCGAACCCCGCGAAGCCGGTGACGAGATAGCCCTCCAGCTCGAGCCCGGTCAGTGCCTGAACCGTCTCCAGCACGACTTCGGGCCCGCGCGACGCCATCGTGTTGGTCAGTTTGGAGCGGCCTCCGTAGGACGCGTCGACCCAGGAGTCGCGGGGGATGCCGACGATCGAGCCCTGGCCGGTAGCGGGCACAGAGCCGACGATGTGCACGGAGTCCGCCCGGAACCCGGTCACCCGCTGACCGGGTCTGGCGTCAGAGCCGAGTACGAGCACGAGACGAGGTCCATCGCCATACCACGCGGCCTCTCCGAGGCCGGCGAGCTTGGCGCCCACGACTTGCCATGCATCCGCAGCGCCGGCCTGGGCACCGGGCTCCCCGGCGAGCAGCACGACATCGTCAACGTTGGTGAACACGGCGATATCAGTGTCGAGAATCCGACCCGTGTGCACGGATCCTGAGATGGTTACCGGACCCGGTTGGGTCGTGTTGTCCCGATATTGCCTGATGAGACCAGTGGGGAGTTCGATGACCGCATCCTGGCCCGGGTTGAGTGCCTGTGCGTACACCTGAGCGATGGTCGTCGCCATCACCTCGTCGGCGCCTTCGATGTCGGTGCGTACGTCGGCCAGCGCGGGCTCGGTCGTCGTCGACGCGGCGGCAGTTGAAGTGGTCGAGGACGACGTTGACGGGGCAGGCGTCACCGCGGAGGTGGTCCGCGCATCTCCGGACGAATCGTCGCGGCCGCACACGGCCAGCACCAGAGAAAGCGCGAGGATGAGCGCTGAGGTACGTTGCATTGCGGGTCACTCTATGCCAGCCGGGGACCCTTTGTTCAATCTGGGGATACCGTCAGAAAAGCCCGGAATGAGAACCTTTCGGAAGGGCAACCAGCCCGCCGGCTCGATTCGGGGTACCGACCATGCTCACTCCTATACTCCAGCCGGTTTGCACTGAGTGATTAGGGAGAGGCTCCTCGATGTCGTCTGATGTCCTGCTGGTCATCGCGCTGATTGCCGGCGTCGCTGCGCTGGCACTCGCGTGGTTCTACGCCACGTCGGTTTTGGCTGCCGACGAAGGCAACGACCGAATGAAAGAACTATCCGCTGCGATTCGCGAAGGCGCCAATGCCTTCATGCGCCGCGAATACAGCTGGGTGGCAGGCTTCGTCGTCATTATGGCCGTCATCATCGCGGTGGTCCTCGACTGGGGTCTCCCCTGGGGCAGCCTCGCGTACATCTTCGGTGCCATGCTGTCCGGGCTCGCCGGCTTCATCGGCATGCGGATGGCCACGTCCGCGAACGCGCGCACTGCCGAGGCCGCCCGCGCGGGGGGAGTGTCCCAGGCGCTCCCTATCGCGTTTCGGGGTGGGGCCGTCATGGGATTCACTGTCGCCGGGCTGGGCCTGCTTGGCGTCGCGCTCGGCTACCTCCTCTTTGTGACGATCCTCGACGTTGACGGCAAGTACGACATCCTCGCCGCGATCGGGCTCGGTGGCTCTTCGATTGCCCTGTTCGCTCGTGTCGGCGGCGGCATCTACACGAAGGCCGCCGACGTCGGTGCGGATCTCGTAGGCAAGGTCGAAGCGGGGATTCCGGAGGACGATCCCCGCAACCCGGCCGTGATCGCGGACAACGTCGGTGACAATGTCGGCGACGTGGCCGGCATGGGGGCCGATCTGTTCGAGAGCTACGTCGGCTCCATCGTTGCGCCCGTCGCATACGCCGCACTGGCATTCGCGGGGCGCGACTTCATCGATGAGGCCATCATCTTCCCGCTGGCGGTGGCTGCGGTCGGGATGTTCGCAGCCATCGTGGGCTCCTTCTTCGTCCGTGTGTCTGGCGCAGATGCCAACCTCTCAGCCGCCCTCCACCGCGGCGGCAATGTTGCAGCCGTGATCACCGGTGCCGCAGTCCTGGGCCTGACATTCCTCGTGTTCGACACGGACAGTGGCGTTGAGAACCCGCTCGGGATCTTCTTTGCCGTGCTGGTCGGGCTGCTGGTCGGGATCATCGTCGGCAAGATCTCCGAGATCTTCACGTCGGACCATTACAAGACCGTCAAGGAGATCGCCCGCCAGTCCGAGACCGGGCCGGCGACGGTCATCCTGTCCGGAATCGCCGAGGGGATGCGGTCCGCCGCGTTCTCCGTCATCGTCGTCGCAGCCGGCATCGGCGGGGCGTTCTGGGCCGGTGACTGGGCGATGGGCGAGGGCGGTGGCATCTACGGCGTCGCCATTGCCGCCATCGGTGTCTTGTCCACCTTGGGCATCACGGTCGCCGTCGATGCGTACGGCCCAATTGCCGACAACGCCGGGGGCATCGCCGAGATGGCCCACCTGCCGCCCGAGGTCCGCGAGGCAACCGACGCACTCGACGCGCTCGGCAACACGACGGCGGCCCTCGGCAAGGGTTTCGCCATCGGCTCCGCCGCGGTCACGGCTCTGGCGCTCTTTGCGGCATACACCCAAGCCGTTGGCTTGGACTCGATCGACATCACCAAGGTCGGCACCACGATCGGCTTGTTCCTGGGGGCGATGTTCCCGTTCTTGTTCGCATCGATGACCATCAATGCGGTTGGCCGGGCGGCATTCAAGATGATCGAAGAGGTGCGGCGGCAGTTCAAGGAGATTCCCGGATTGCTCGAAGGCAAGCCGGAGGCCAAGGCGGACTACGCCACCGCGGTTGACATCGCCACGAACGCGGCGTTGCGTGAGATGCTCCTGCCGGGTGCGCTGGCGGTGGCCCTGCCACTCGTCGTTGGTTTTGTGGACACCGAGGCGCTCGGCGGTCTCCTCGCGGGGGCGCTCGTCACCGGGTTCTTGCTCGCCATCTTCATGGCCAATGCGGGCGGCGCATGGGACAACGCCAAGAAGTTCATCGAGGCCGGGGCCTACGGCGGGAAGGGTTCCGAGCAGCACAAGGCGGCCGTGATTGGCGACACTGTCGGTGATCCGTTCAAAGACACGGCGGGCCCGGCGATGAACATCGTGATCAAGGTTATGACCATCGTGTCTCTCATCTTCGCGTCGGCGTTCGTCTGATCTACGCGTCGAGCGGTCGTCAGAAGGGCCTGCGTGCGGGCCCCTTCTTCATACCTCCCAGGTTGGTCTGCTCCAGTCCGGCCCGACCTATTCTCTATCACATCGGCCGCCCGAATGGCGGGCGCCTGACGTAGGTGCGCCGGGAGCAACGCATGCAGCTCACATTGATACGCCATGGGCAGTCCGAGGCGAACGCGGCGCGGCTGTGGCAGGGCGAAGGCGATGCGCCGCTCACTGATCGCGGGCGACGGCAGGCGAAGGCGCTGGGAAGCCGCCTCGACCTGGGTTCATTCGACCGGGTCTTCTCGTCGACCCTTGTCCGGGCCCGAACGACCGCCGGTCTGGCAGGCTTTGAGGCCGAAGCCCGCCAGGACTTGGGGGAAATGCGCCTTGGAGAGTGGGAAGGGCTCACCTTCGATGAGGTGTCGGAGCGATTCCCAGACGAGCTTGCCGCTTTACGGGCCGGAGAGGAAATTCGCTGGGGTCGGACGGGCGAGACGTTCGAGGAGTTCAACGGCCGGGTCACCGCGGAACTGGCCCGAATCCTCGCGCACGCTGATCCTCGCGACCGGATCCTCATTGTGGCTCACGGCGGCACGAACAACACGATTCTGCGGAGTTTCCTGCCAACCGACCAGATGATGTTCCGGGTGTTTGGCGCTCCGACCAACACGAGCATCACCGAAGTGACCATCGACACCGAAGGCGCGGCCACGATCGAGCGTTACAACGACGCTGCTCATCTCGGCCCGCTGAGCGACTGGGCCGAGGAGCGCCGCTCGGAGGGAGCCGCGGTGGTCGATCTCGTCCGCCATGGCGTTACCCAGGCGAACCTCGAGCGACGAGTTCAGGGTCAAGCCGACTGGGGCCTGCATGCAGATGGGGAAGATCAGGCGCGCCGCCTGTCATCATGGATCGGCCACGCGGATCGGGTGTACTCATCGTCGTCCGGTCGGGCGGCACGAACCGCACAGCTGGTCTTCCCGGTTTCCGACGTCGTCCACGATGACGGCCTCATGGAGGTTGCGATGGGGGAATGGCAAGGGGAAAAGTGGGAGGAAGTCGTGCGACAGTTCCCCGACGAGATCGCGGCGTTGCGGAGCGGATCGTCCGATGTCGCCCGAGGTGTGTCGGGGGAAACGTTCGCGGACGTTCAGGGCCGGGTCGCATCGACGATTGCGTCGATCGCGGCCAAGCACAAAGGTGATCGCGTCGGCGTGATCTCCCACGGGCTCGCCATTCGCGCCTATCTGGCCAGTGTCGTCAACCTCGATCACACGAACTATCGAACGTTCGGCCGCCTCGGCAACACGGCATTCAGCAGGGTGGTCGTGACGGCCGACGGGCCGCTCATCGCCGAATACAACCTGCAGTACCACTTGCTTCATTGATGGATCGGATCACCGACGCTCCCCCGAGGCTGTGCTGACATGCGGGTCGTCCTCGTCACGAACGACTTCCCGCCCAAGGCGGGAGGGATCCAACAGTACCTGGGAAACATCGTGGCACGCCACGATGGCCCCATCACCGTGCTCGCCCCCGCCGATGCCCGCGCCGGCACTGCGCCGGACGTCTTTCGGGGCGACGGTCAATGGATGGTGCCAACGCGAGCCGTCAAGGAGTGGATCAGCGCTCACGTGACCGCCGTCGGCGCTGATGTCGTCGTGTATGGCGCTCCGACGCCGCTCGCGCAGGCCGGTCCGACCATCCGGCGCCGGACCCGTGTGCCGTTCGTTGTCATGACCCACGGGGCGGAGGTGACGCTCCCGGCAATGCTCCCGGGGGCACGTCAGTTTTTGCGCCACACCTTCCAGGCGGCGGACGGCATCTTCGCGGTGAGCCGCTACACGGCGGCCCAGGTCTCGTCGATCGCGCGCGTGCCGGCGACGGTGCTGGGTGCGGGGGTCGACATCGAGGCATTCCGCCCGGGCACCCCGACGACCGATGGGATAACCATCGGCTGCGTGTCGCGGTTCATCCCGAGAAAGGGCCACATCCGCGTCATCGAGGCGTCGGAGGAACTCGCGCGACGAGGTCGGAATGTCAATGTGCTGATCGTGGGCCGGGGACGGTTGGAGACACGAATTCGGCGGCGGGCGGCGGCGGCCACGGTGCCGGTACGTATCGAAGTCGATGTTCCGTGGACAGAGCTCCCGCGGATCTACACCGAGATGGATGTGTTCGTCATGCCTGCTCGATCGCGGTGGGCCGGGCGGGAGGTCGAAGGACTTGGCATCGTCTACCTGGAAGCGGCGGCGAGCGGTCTCCCGGTTGTCGCCGGCCGCTCCGGAGGTGCTCCGGAGACCATAACCCCAGGTCAGACGGGCTATATGGCCGAGTCCGTCGATGAGATCGTGGAAGCAGTGGAGCAAATCCTGCTCCGACCCGAGATGGGCCACGCCGGGCGGCGCCGGATCATGGAGGACTGGACGTGGGACTCGGTCATGGAGCGCTGGCAGCAGGGCCTGGCAGACGCCATCCAGAATGGGTCGTGAGACCCGGGAACTTTGCCGGGGCGGCTCCGTCCTAGCCCTGCCAAGACGATTGGAGGGGTGACATGGGCAGCGCTAGTGAGACGCCGGAGCAGGCATGCACGACATGTGGTGGAAGACGAACACTGAAACGTGCGGGGTACGCGCTCACGCTGTTCACCTGCCAGTCGTGCGGGAGTGACCATGTTGCGCAGCGTCGCGGGTTGTCGTGGGCCCGCTCCGACCTCGAGATCGCTGCCGCCTTCTACCGCTCGCTGACCCGCCGGCGCTCCGACCGGGATCACCCCATAGTCCGCTCGTTCGCTACGTCTTTTTAGGTGGCCACTGTCCTTTGGATTTCATCCGATCGCGACGAGCCTCGAGCAGATCCGCAGCCCGCTCCAGGGTGATCCCGTCGATCGAATCGGCCTTCTGCAGGCTGGCATTGACGATTCCGTCGGTGACATAGAGTCCAAACCGGCCGTCCTTGACGACAACGTCGCCACCCGAGTCGGGGTCCTTGCCCAACTCCCTTAATGGCGGCTGGGAGGCGGCCCGGCCGCGCCGCCGTTTCGGCTGCGCGAGCAGCTCGATTGCTTCCTGCTGGGTGATTGTGAAGATCTGATCCTCGGATTCGAGTGATCTCGTATCCTTGTCCATCTTTATGTACGGCCCGTACCGGCCGTTGGCGGCGATGATCTCCTGCTCGGTGTCAGGGTGCGTCCCGACGGCGCGCGGCAGTGTCAGCAACTTGAGCGCTTGATCCAGCGACAGCTCATCGAGAGTCATGCTCTTGAACAGTGACGCCGTCTTCGGCTTCACCTTCGAGCCTTCCTCCAATTCGCCCAGCTGCACGTATGGCCCGAATCGTCCGTTACGGGCGAGCACGGTCAAACCCGAATCCGGGTCGCTGCCGAGAATCTTGTCGCCACTCGGCATGTTGAGCAGCTCGACAGCCATCTCCGCGGTGAGCTCATCCGGCGGGAGGTCCTCGGGGATCGAGACTGTGTCCTCACCGCGAGCGACATAGGGGCCATACCGGCCCACCCGAGCCACGATCACCTCGCCGTTCTCGTCGGCGCCAATCGGGATCGAGTTGATCTCCCGGGCATCGATCTCGTCGAGTCGATCCTGGGAAACCATGTCTTTGAGGCCCGGCTGACCATTGCCGTTGAAGAACCGGTCGAGCCAGGGCACCCGCGCCTCTTCCCCCCGGGCGATCCGGTCGAGATCGTTCTCCATCTTGGCTGTGAACGCGTAGTCGACGAGGTTCGGGAAATGCTGCTCGAGCAGAGTGATCGTGGCGAACGCAGTGAACGATGGGACCAGCGCGGTTCCCCGTTTCCAGATGTACCCGCGGTTGATGATCGTTTGGATGATCGACGCATAGGTCGACGGTCGCCCAATCCCGAGCTCTTCGAGGCGCTTCACCAGCGAGGCTTCGGTGAACCGCGACGGCGGCTTCGTCTCGTGCCCCTTCGCCTCGATATCGGCGAGCGTGAGCGGATCACCCGCGGCCATTGCGGGGAGGCGCCGCTCCTGGTCATCGAGGTCCGCCTCCGGATCATCACTGCCTTGTACGTAAACGCGCAGGAAGCCCGGGAAAGTGATGGTCTTGCCGGACGTCGCGAACTCGGCATCTCGCCCGCTCGTCGCGGTGCCACCGACTCGCACCGACACGCTCTCGCCGCGGGCGGGCGCCATCTGTGAGGCCAGGGTTCGCGTCCAGATGAGCTCATATACCTTGACCTGGTCGGTGTCCTGAAGCTCGGCGGCGGCCACCTCAGGCGTCTTCCAGGTGTCGCCGGCCGGGCGGATCGCCTCGTGCGCTTCCTGGGCATTCTTGACCTTGTTCGCGTACTGCTTGGCCTTGCTGGATAGATATTCGGATCCGTAGAGCTCGGTGATCTGCGCCCGGGACGTAGCCAGCGCGACTTCGGACAGCGAGGTGCTGTCGGTTCGCATGTAGGTGATGTAGCCGTTCTCATAGAGGCGCTGCGCGGCTGACATCGTGCGCGCCGCCCCGAATCGGAACTTGCGCGACGCTTCCTGTTGCAGGGTGGATGTGCGGAACGGTGGGTACGGATTGCGGGTGTACGGCTTGCGTTCGACCGACCGCACCGAGCATTCGACGCTATCGAGCTCAGTGGCCAGTTGTGCTGCGGCGATCTCGTCGAGGACTGTCACGTCGGCGGTCTGGAGGCGCCCGTCGTCGTCGAAGTCCTTTCCGGTGGCCACCCGTCTGCCGTCGAGCGTGACGAGTCGAGCGCTGAACGTGTCGTCCTCGGTGGCGAAGATCCCTTCGAGGTCCCAGTACCCGGCGGCGACGAATGCGATCCGCTCGCGTTCGCGTTCGACGATCACTCGCACGGCCACGCTCTGCACCCGGCCCGCCGACAGGCGTGGTTTCACTTTTCGCCACAAGACCGGCGATACCCCGTAACCAACGAGACGGTCGAGCGTTCGACGGGCTTCTTGGGCATCGACGAGATCCCCATCGATCTCACGGGGGTGGTCGATGGCGTGGCGGATCGCGTCGGGCGTGATCTCGTGGAACACCATGCGCTGCACGGGGACCTTTGGCTTCAGGACCTGGGTGAGATGCCAAGCGATCGCTTCTCCCTCACGGTCTTCATCCGTCGCGAGGTAGACCTCGGAGGCGCCGGACAACAGCGACTTGAGATTCTTGACGGTGTCCTTCTTCTCCTTGGGCACGATGTAGAGCGGCTCGAACTCGTGGCTGATATTGATGCCCCAGTCCTTGGCCCACGGCTCGCCCTTGTACTTCGGAGGGATTTCGGACGCGCTACGCGGGAGGTCACGAATGTGTCCGACAGACGACGTGACCTCATATTCGCTGCCGAGATACCCGGCAATGGTCCGGGCCTTGGCAGGTGACTCGACGATGATCAGCGGTTTCGCCACAAGAGAAGAAATAGTAAGCCGTTCTCGATGGTGTCAAGACGGCCATCGGCGCGAACCGGCCTGAGCAGCACAATTTCTTCGATCTTCGCTGGTACCGTCACGGGTCGGACTGCTGCTCAAATGGACCTTGAGCGTCCGATGACCAAAGGGGATTCTCATCGACCTGGTACGGCGCGGGCCGTTCGCACGCTTGTGGTGGGCGAGTGCCATTTCCTCCCTAGGGGACTGGATAACATTCTTCGCGTCGCTCACGCTGGCAGGCTCGATCGGAGGCCGATCCGGGGTCCTGGTGCCTCTGATCAGCCGCCTGGTCCCGGGCCTAATGTTCGGGGCGCTCGCCGGGGTCCTCGCGGACCGCATGGACCGCAAACGCACGATGGTCGTCTCCGATGTCGGCCGCGGGGTCCTCGTGCTCGCGTTGCTGGTTGTTGCACCCATCGCTGAATCAAATGGCGCCGGCGCCGGCCTGTGGGCGCTCGCGTCGATCAACTTCGTCCTCGAGTTGCTCACGCTGATGCGCCAACCGGCCCGCGAAGCCGCCATGCCGACGCTCGTCGAACCGGAGCAACTGGTCGCCGCCAACAGCCTGTCGCTGGCCGCAGCCTATGGAACCGGGCCTCTGGGTTCAGCCGTGTTCGCGGCACTCGCGACGGTGTCGGAGCGCGCCGGGGGGATCGCTCTCTTTGATTCCGCAGAGCGCCTGGCGTTCGGTGTCGATTCGGTGACGTTCATGCTCTCGGGTTTGCTCGTCGCCTCGATTCCGATTCCCAAACCGGAGCTGGCGCAAGACGATGAAACGACGCCCGTCGTCGCGAAGAAGAGCGGTCTTGACTTGCGCCAGCCGGTGCGGGATCTCCTGGAAGGGGTCCGGTTCGTGGCGAGCGTGCGCACGGTGCGCAACGTTGTGCTCGGCATGGCGGCTGCATTGTTCGGCGGGGGCGCTCTCATCGCTCTGGGTCAGCCGTTCAGCAATGAGGTGTTGCAGGGCGGCACGTCGGGTTTCGGGATCCTCGTCACCGCCCTCGGCCTCGGCGTCGGGACGGGCATGCTCGCCGTTGCCGTGTTCTCCTCCGAGTTGACGCGACGGGATCTCACGTTTGCCATTTCGCTCAGCCTGACCGGCCTTGCGATCGTGTTCGCGGCGATTGCGGCAACGGTATGGGGTGCGACCGGGTGGGTTTTCGTCGCCGGTGTGACCATCGGCCTTGCCTACGTCATGGGCTTCACTCACCTGCACGAAACTGTCGACGACACGTTGCGCGGCCGCACCTTCGCGGCGTTGTTCACGCTCGTGCGCACCGCATTCCTCGTGTCCGTCACGCTCGCCGTGGCAGTGGCCGCCGCGTTGGATGGTCGCTTCCCGCGGCCGCTCGACAACGGCATCCGCAACGTCCTAGTACTGGGCGGCGCGATCATCACGGTCTCCGGCCTCGGTACCCTCTGGTCGATGCGGATGATCTTCTCCCGACCCAAGCTCAACTCGGAGCTCTACCGCTCGATCCGAGATGCGTCCGACACGTTC
>Ga0224512_10005061_pt1 | contig 10965 bp, 10 predicted proteins | sample SF_May12_sed_USG_4_FD_169103 | JGI IMG/M metagenome (GOLD analysis project Ga0224512, IMG submission 169103) | Sediment microbial communities from San Francisco Bay, California, United States - SF_May12_sed_USGS_13 | ecosystem: Environmental > Aquatic > Marine > Sediment | place: USA...
GACCAGTGGGGGAGAAACGGTCGCGAGCTGTCGCTCCTCGTCGAGTGCGGCATGTCTCCCGATCAGGCCATCGTTGCCGCAACGTCGGTGGGTCCGTTGACGGTCGGATCTCAGGCCGAGGGCTCGGGGATGGTCCGAGAAGGTGAGCCAGCGGATGTGATCGGGTTGAGTGTCGATCCCCGTGTCGACATCGACCGCCTAGCCCACGCGTCGAATGTGACACACGTATGGAAAGGGGGAGTGCTCGTGAAGCGCCTCGGTCAGAGTGAAGGGACCGTGACCGCCTGACCGCCGGCGATCGCCTGTTCGATGCATCTTGCGACGAGCAGCGACAGCGTTCCGTCACGCGGCCCAGGAAGCTCAGTCGTTTCTCCTTCGACGGCGTCGATGAGGGCATCGAACAGCTGCGCAGTCCCTGCCTCGTACGGATCGCCGCACGGGTCGACGACGATCGTGTCGGCCTCCCCCTGGCGGTGCACAATCAGCCGCCGACCGTGGTCGTGGACCGTGGCGTTGGTTCCCAGGTCTGCCGTCTGGAAGGACCACGTCGAGAGCAGACCGCTGGCGCCGGCCGTGCCGTGGACGATCGATCCGATGGCGCCGTTGCGGAAGAGGAGACTGGCCGTGGTGGTGTCAGGATCGGCCGTTCCTGTGATGGATGCACCGGTAGCCGAGATGCGGATGATCTCCTCGCCACTCAAATACCTGAGGAGGTCGACGGAGTGAACCAGCGAACTGACCAACCGCCCCCCACTCAGGGCTCGATCGTCGACCCAGGCGTTCGCCCCTTGCGGTGAGGGGTCGTAGAGGGTCTGTGCCACGAGGACGCTGGGGCTCGGCACGGCTCTCCTCGCCTCTCTCACGGCATCGGTGAATCGGAACTTGTAGCCCAGCGCGGCGATGATGCCCGCTTCACTGCAGGCTTGTTCGATCTCGAGGCACTCGTCGACAGTCATGGCCATCGGCTTCTCCAACAGCATGTGCTTCTCATGCCGCGCTGCCTCCAGCGCCAACTCGTGGTGAGTGTGAGTGGTGGTTGCGACGACGACGATGTCGACGTCGGAGCTGGCCAACACTTCCTCGGGCCGGGTGCCGGATCTCCCGGCTCCAGTGGTCCGGGCGAGGTGGTCGGCGCGTTCTCCGTCGACATCTACACAGGCGACGAGCCGCGCCCGCCCAGATCTGGCGACATTGCGGGCGTGGATGCCGCCCTGGAATCCGCAGCCGACGACGGCCACCCCGAGCTGGGTCACGCGGCCACGACTGGATTCACCAGCTCGCCGATCCCTTCCACCCACGCCGCCATTCGATCGCCGGGACTCAGGTAGCGGCGAGGGTCGAATCCGAACCCTGTCCCGTCGGGCGTCCCGGTGAGAATCAGGTCTCCGGGGTTCAGGGTGGCCACCCGGCTGCAAAAGGCGATGATCTCTTCCACTCCGAAGATGAGTTCCGAGGTGCGGGAACTCTGCATCGTCTCGCCGTTCACCGACAGTCCGATTCCGAGATCGCTCGCGTCTCCGAGTTCGTCGACAGTCACGATCCACGGGCCGGTCGGACAGAACGTGTCGTACGACTTGGCTCGCACGAACTGCCCGTCCGACAGCTGCAGGTCGCGCGCACTGACATCGACCGAGACCGTGTAGCCCAGGACGGCAGCCAGCGCATCGGACTCGGACACGTTTCTGGCGGAACTCCCGATCACCACCGCGAGCTCGACCTCCCAATCGATCTGGTCGGAGTCCTCGGGAATGACAATGGCCGATCCCGGCCCGATTACAGACGAAGGGAACTTGGCGAAGATGAGCGGGATCTCCGGGATCTCCGCACCTGCCTCGATCGCATGATCGCGATAGTTCAGCCCGACGCAGATCACCTTGCTGGGAGCGGGTGTGGGCGAGAGCAGGCTGACTTCTTCCAGGCTCACGGCGGCTGCCGGACGCTTCAAGGCTGTGTCGAGGGCTGCGAGGGTCCAGCCCCCGAGGGGGACAGCGTGCTCGGCGCCGAGGAGGTTCACGTGGTCGCCCTCGATCGCGCCCCACGAAACGACCCCATCGTGTGCGCAGCGTGCGAGTTTCATCGAGCCTCCGGCCTGTAGTCAAACTTATTGAACAATGACATTACACTCCGGCGAGCGAGGAGGAAACACCTGCGACGCGTCGTAGCGCAAGACGGAACTCCAACGGTGATCGAGATCGATCCTCCCGAGTGCGGACCCGGGAAGCTGCTGGTGCGGACCATCGCATCGACCGTCAGCGCCGGAACGGAGATGTCCGTGCTGAGGAGGAGCGCGATGCCCGATGCTCGCGACGTCGAGTATCCGGGCGAGCCTCCGTACGTCAGGCCCCCCATACGGCATTGGATGCACGCAGCGCCGGAGCCGACCCCGTCGCTGCCAGGTCGGCTCTCACTGGGCTACAGCCTGGCCGGTCGCGTGATCGAGGTCGGCTCCGACGTTCCGGACATCGCCGTCGGTGACCTTGTGGCGTGCGCCGGTAGTCAGGACGCCCACCATGCTGAGGTCGCGGCGGTGAGTCGGAGCCTCGCAGCGCCCATTCCGGAGGGACTCGATCCGTTTGCCGCAGCCTTCGTCACCCCGGGAGGAGTGGCGGTGGAGGCGGTCCGACGCACGGATTGCCGATTCGGAGAGTCGGTGCTGGTCTTCGGCCTGGGACTGGTGGGGATCATCGCTGCTCAGATCGCCCAGATCGCCGGTATGACGGTGATCGGATTCGAGCCATCTCCCGATCGCCGCCAATCGGCACGGATGTTCGGCATCCGAGACGTGCTGGACCCGTCCGCTCCGGAGGCACGTGACTTCGTGATGGAACGAACCGGGGGCTTCGGAGCCGACGCGGCCATGCTGACGCTCGTGAGCGAGTCGAGCCGGCCGATCAACCAGGCATTCGAGCTCACGCGGCGGGGTGGAAGGGTGGTCGGTGTGGGGGTGTTCGGCATGACGCTCGAACGCGGCGCGGTGTTCGATCGAAGCTACGTCCACGCGATCGCTTTCGGCGCAGGGCGCTACGACCCCTGGTACGAGGAGGGGAACGTCGACTATCCCATCCAACATGCCCGGTGGACCGAGAATCGGACCATGGCCTACTTCTTGAGACTCCTCTCTCAGGGGGAGGTCTCCGTCACGGGCATGGCAGAGCCTTTCCCGGTCGAGCAAGCTCCGGCTGCGTATGCCCGTCTCAGTGCACCGGACAGGCCGTTCACGGTTCAGTTCGCCTACTGACATCTTCGGTTATCGCGGAATATTGGGCGTTGACGATGGCCTAAATAACAACTACTTTTGTTTTTGACATTTCGACGATCACGGAGCGCACCCAGTGACCAGGACCGATGCGGGCGTATTGGCCGCCATCGCCACGTTCGATACACCGTCGGTCTTCAACAGCATCCGCAGCCTGCTGGGCGGCGGCGCGGAGGGCGAGGGCTTGGAGCACCGAGGTGGGGTTCCCGTGAACTACACGGATCTCACGATGCGGGCAATGCTTCCCGAGCTGGGCATGGCGGTCGGATACGCCACGACATGCGAGGTCACCACCAACAATCGCGACTTCCCCGACGTTCCATGGGAGGCCTATTACGACTACCTCGACGCAACACCCGGTCCAGTGATCACGGTGATCAAGGATGTCGGCACCCGTTCGGGTAGGGGAGCTTCCATCGGCGACATCATGGCAGAACAGCACAAGCTGCTGGGTTCGACCGGGATGGTGATCGACGGCACGATCCGGGACATCCGGGGACTACGTCGGGCCGGCATCCCGATCTGGGCACGGGGACAGGTGCCTGGCCACGGTCTCTTCTTCACGACGAGGTTCGACGCGCCCGTCACGGTGTCGGACCTCGCCGTCTCGCCGGGGGATCTATTGGCCGCCGACGAAGACGGCGTCGTGAAGATCCCTGCGTCGATCGATCCGATCGATCTGCTCGCCGAACTCGAGGCGCGGCGACGACAAGAGATGGAGCTCGTCCAGCAGTACCTCGAGCCCGGGGCGAGCTTGGCGGCGATCCGAGCCTTCTTCGCCGACGGATTCGAAAAGGCGCGCAAGCCCGTCGAGAGCGTCGACCGATGAGCGGCCGGGTCCTCCAAGTCGATGACACTGCGATCCTCGTGCCATACACCTACGAGACGACGCGTCTGGCAGAAGCGGGCATCTCTTTGGAAGAGGGCTTCTGCGTCACCCCCGAAGACGTCGTCTCCCGGGCGGCAGACGCCGACGTTCTGTGGCTCTCGTGGAAGCCGCACCTCGATCGGACGATCCTCGAGGCACTGCCGAAGGTCCGGTTGGTCATCCGGTGGGGTATCGGATTCGAACAGATAGACCTCGATGCTGCGACTGCGTTGGGGATTGCGGTGGCGAACGCCCCGACCTACGGGTCCGAGGACGTCGCGGAGCATTCACTCGCGCTCCTGTTGGCCCTCGAACGCGACATTGTGCGTTTCGATGCCGACATGCGTACCGGCGGATGGACCACCCCGCAACCCGGCTCCATCCGTCGTCTCCGGGGGATGACACTCGGCCTACTCGGTGTTGGCCGCATCGGTGCCGCACTGGCACGCCGCGCTATCGGCATCGGGCTCAACGTCATCGGATACGACGCCTACCTCTCCGAAGCCGACTTCGCGGTGATCGGCGTGGAGCCCGTGACGCTCGAGGCGCTGGCCGAACGTTCCGACTACGTCTCGGTCCACGTTCCCCACACCCCGCACACCAACGGAATGATCGACGCAGCCTTCCTCGGCAGAATGCGAGAGGATGCATATCTCATCAACACCTCCCGTGGGAAGGTCATCAACGAGGACGATCTCATCACGGCACTCCAGTCCGGTTCCATCGCCGGGGCGGGCCTCGACGTGTACGAGACGGAGCCGCTACCGCCCGAGCATGTCCTCCGGAGCCTGTCCAATGTGATCCTGACTCCCCACTACGCCGGCTACTCCGTCCAGTCGTGGGCGGACCTGCGAGAAGAGATGTGCCGAACGACGATCGACTTTCTCACCACTGGCTGGGCGGACACCGTCGTGAATCCTGGCGTCCGCGATCGGCTGCGATCGGCCACCACGGGGATCTGACGATGTCGCGCGGCCGACAGTCGATCCCGGAGATCGAAGCGCTCTTGGCGGACCCAGGATTCCAGGCCGACCCACATGCGGCGTTTCACATCCTCCGGAGACGAGCCCCTGTGTACTGGAGCGAGAGTCGGAACCACTGGCTCGTCACCAGCATGGATCTCGTCGGCGAGGTGTTGGGGAATCCGACGGACTTCTCGAGCGTAGGGTTCGAATCACGCAAGATCGGTCGACTCTCCGACGAGGTGGCGTCCGCGTCGGCCACCGTCCGCGACCATTTCGCCACCAACCAGCTGGTCTCGTCCGACCCGCCCGACCACACACGGATCCGTCGGGCGTTCGGATCGCAGTTTCTCCCACGGAAGGTGATGCCCCTCGGGAGGATGATCCGGGCGGCGGCAGAACGCCTCCTCGACGCGATCGATCCGGACCGACCCGACGTCGTGCCCGACTTGGCCGAGCCGCTTCCCGTCGAGGTGATCTCAGAGATCATCGGCATTCCGCAGCATGCACGTGATCGGATCCCGGTCGTGACGCTCGATCAGCGGGAGTTCTTCGGCGCGCCTTCGTTGAACGTGGACCATGCTCGTCGGTTCTCTTCGACATTGACTGAGTGGAACGGGTTGCTCTCGACGTGGATGGACGAGCGCCGGTCCTCACCGGGAGACGACATATTGACCCGGGCCGCCGAGGTCGTCGACGATGGGCGGGTCAGTCACGACGAGGCCGTCGCAACGGTCCTGCACCTCGTCATCGCAGGCAACGGAACCACCACCGCGCTGATCTCCAACGCCGTCTATCACATTCTCCGGCATCCCGACCAGGCCAGGCTGTTGGCATCGGAGCCCGACCGAATCCCCAATGCGGTCGAAGAGGCGCTCCGGTTCGAGGCGCCACTTCCGACAGACCGCAGGATCGCAACGCGAACCCGAGCTCTCGGAGACGAGACGATCTTGGAGGGCGATCTCGTCATGGCGGGGCTCGCAGCCGCCAACCGAGATCCCGAGCATTTCGACGCCCCGGACGAGTTCGACGTCACCCGCACCTTCACCGAAAGCCATCACGTGGCGTTCGGACGCGGCATCCATCTCTGCCTCGGCGCTCCAGTTGCCCGGCTGGAGGCCGCGGTTGCGCTGGAGGTGTTGTTCGAGCGCTTCGGGGTTGCCGCACTTCCCGACGGCTTCGAACCCAACTGGCACGCAATCACCACACACCGTGGGCTGAGGACACTGCCCATTCTGCCGGAACGACGGCCGTGAGAGTCGTGATCTCCGAGGACTGCGCCGGCACGGGCCAATGCGTCGTGATCGCACCCGACGTGTTCGGATTGGACGCCGACGGGCTCTCGACGGTCGTCAGGGAGCCTGACACAGCCGAGCTGCTCGCAGCTGCAAGAAGTGCAGCCGACCTGTGCCCGATGGCCGCGATCCGGATCGAGGCCTGACTACCGCCCGGTCGGGGCCACGGTGTCCCACGGCCCACCGAGCAGGCTCTCGAGGTGTTGCATGACGTCGAGCACTTTCCACTCCGAGAACCGTGGTCCGATGACCTGCATGCTGATCGGAGCCCCGTCAGAGTCGCATCCGATCGGTTGGCTTCCACAAGGCACGGCAGCCAGATTCCAGGGATTGACCAACCGCGTGAGTGCCGAGGTGCGAGCCTCGGTGACTCCGCCGACCTCGATGTGCGCCTCGACGTGTGCCGCCTCCGCATCCGGGACTCTGCAGGGCAGGGTCGGAGTCATCAACACGTCATGATCGGCGAACGCCCGCCGAACCTCCGAGCGGAGCAACGCGACCCGGTGATAGGTCCGGGCGAGCTTCGGCGCGGACACCGCCTTCGCCCGTATCACAGCCTCGGCGAGTTCGGGAATGTCCCCGACGACGTCGATGAGGCTGTCCTCGATGATGGAACCGGACTCGACGGTCCCGATCGTTCGCGGCCCCAGCTCCATCGACTCTCGAAGCATGGGCACGGACACACGTTCGACTCGGTGGCCGGCCGAACGGAGCTGCTCGATGGTCTCCCCGAACGCGCCACGGACCTCAGGATCCATCGGATCGTCGACCAACTCGATCGGGAGACCGATGCTGAGCGGAGTGTCGTCCCATCCGTCGCGGGGCGGTGCCGGCGCGCTGTACGGATCATCTGGGTCGAACCCTGCTATGGCATCGAGGATGAGTCGCGCGTCCTCGACCGTCGATGCCAGCGGCCCGACGACGCCCATCGAGTAGGTCAAACCGCCGGCCCCGGTGAGTGGCACGACACCCCGTGTGGTCTGCATGCCCACGACGCCGCAGCATGCGGCCGGGATCCGGATACTGCCTCCCGAATCGCTACCGAGGGCGCCATGGACGATTCCGGCGGCGAGAGCCGACGCCGATCCACCGGACGAACCTCCAGAGATCCGACCCGGAGAGCGGGAGTTGCTGGTCTGAGGGGTCACCCCGCCGGGGGCACCGATGAAGGGCGCCGCAGTGGTGCAAGCGAGAGTCGCTCCGGACCGGACTAGACGATCCACGACGGTGGAACTCCGGGTCGCGGGTGGTCCGTCCATCCCGTTGGCCTGCAGCGAGAGCCAGTTGCGGTATCCGGCGACATCCTGATGCACCTTGATTCCATCACCATGCCGCGGAGCGGGCCGTCGAACGGATCTCGGTACGCGATCTTCTCCACCACCGCCCCGAGATGCGGCTCCCATTCGCCGACCCGCCGGATCGCATCGTCGTACAGGGCCCTCGGCGACGTCGCTCCCTTCGACACGGCGTCGATCGCGCCCTGACCGAAGAAGCCTCCGGGTCCCCTTCTCGATGTGGTGGCTGTCACAGGCTGCTCCTCGCACGCCTCGAAAGGTGTCTCTGTCAGGAACCTTCGGGGAAATGACAGGCCGAGACGTGCGTCGAGTCTCCCTCGAGGACGGGCTCGACGGCAGCACACACGTCTTGCGCCTTCCAGCATCTGGTGCGGAACCGACACCCGGAGGGTGGAGAGGCCGGGCTCGGGACGTCTCCCTCGAGAACGATGCGTTGGCCGAGTCCCCGACTGGTGGGGTTGGGAACGGGCACGGCCGACAGCAGGGCTTTCGTGTAAGGATGGCGCGGTGCGGAGTCCAGCTCGTCCCGGGTTCCGATCTCGACGATCTTGCCGAGATACATGACGGCGATGCGGTCGGAGATGTGGTTGACGACCGACAGATCGTGGGCGATGAAGAGGTATGCCAGGTCGAGCTCGTCTTGGAGGCGTTCGAGCAGGTTGACGATCTGGGCCTGGATGGACACGTCGAGCGCGGAAACCGGCTCGTCGAGTACGAGGAGTTGGGGCCCGAGAGCCAGAGCACGGGCGATGCCGATTCGCTGGCGCTGCCCTCCTGAGAACTCGTGGGGGAATCTGGTCCCGTGCGCCGGTCGCAACCCGACCAACTCCAGGAGCTCGTCGACTCGTTCCTTGAGCTTCTTGCCCTCGGCGAGACCATGGACCCGGATCGGCTCTGAGATGATCGACCGCACGGTGAGTCGTGGATCGAGGGACGACTGCGGATCTTGGAGGACAATCTGCATCTCACGTCGGAACGGTCGCATCGCGGAGCTCGACATGTCGGTGAGATCACGCCCGTGAAACACGATCGACCCTCCCGAGTGTTCGATGAGGCGCAACACGGCGAGACCGGTCGTCGACTTGCCGCAGCCCGACTCACCCACGAGCCCGAGCGTCTCGCCGGCATGCAGGTTGAAGGAGATTCCTGCAACGGCCTTGACGCTTCCGAGCCTCCTTCGCAGGATCGTCGAATGTATCGGGAACTCGACGGACAGATCTTCGACCCGCAGCAGCTCCTCACCAGGCGCGAGCCTGGTGTGCACGTCGTCGACTGTCGGGGTGCTGGTCACGGTGCCTCTTGTCCGACCCTGATGTCCAATCCGATCTCTCGCGCGACGCTCTGGGTGGCCGTTTCCATCTCGTCATGGAAGTGACACGCCGATAGGGCGTCGCCGACCGGCACGAGCTCCGGCACCCTCTCACGGCACTCGGCTCGACCTCTCGAAAGTGAGCATCTGGGGGCGAATGCGCACCCCGGAGGGGCATGCGCCATGTCGGGGGGTTGACCCGGAATCGAATACAACGTGTCCATCCGAACGGTGAGACGGGGGAGGCTGCCGAGCAGTCCCAGGGTGTAGGGATGATGAGGGTCCGCGAACAGGTCGAGTACCGACGTGGACTCGACCACCTTCCCCGCGTACATCACGACGACCCGATCTGCCACCTCGGCGATGACTCCAAGATCGTGAGTGATGAGAATGGTCGCGGCGTCGGTCTCGTGTCTCACGACGTCGAGCAGTTCGAGAATCTGAGCCTGGATGGTGACGTCGAGAGCCGTGGTCGGCTCGTCTGCGATCAACAGCCGAGGTCGATTCGCGATGGCCATCGCGATCATGGCTCGTTGTCGCATTCCGCCTGAGTACTCGTGCGGGAATTGGCGGAATCGGGCTTCGGGACCCGGCACACCCACCATCGACAGCAACTCGATGGAGCGGGCCCTGGCAGCGGAACGGGACACGGACTTGTCGTGGACCCGGATGGCCTCGGAGATCTGGTGCCCGATGGTCTTCACTGGATTGAAAGCAGTCATGGGATCCTGGAAGATCATGGCGATGTGGTTCCCCCGAATGACGCGGAGTTCCTTTTCGTTCATGGCGAGCAGGTCCCGACCTTCGAACATCACCGGCCCGCCGGAGATCCGCGCCGGCGGGGAGGGCAGGAGTCCGAGGATGCTGGAAACGCTCACACTCTTGCCCGATCCGGATTCGCCGACGATACCGAGGACCTCACCCGGGCTGATGTCCCAGCTCACACCGCGGACGGCCTCGACGGCACCTTCTTCGCCGTGAAACGTGACGTGCAGATCGCTCACCGAGAGCAGCGGAGATCCTGTCGGGGTCGGAGCGTTCAACGCCATCACGTCACCTGGTCTGCCGCGGGTCGAAGGCGTCGCGCAACCCGTCGCCGATGAAGTTGATCGCCAGCACGGTGGCAGCGATGGCGATACCCGGGGGCAGCCACAGCCATGGCATGCGCTCCAGCACGGTGATGGACTGGGCTTCGTTGAGCATTCCGCCCCAACTCGCCTGTGGCGGGCGAACGCCGAGGCCGAGGAACGACAGTGCGGCCTCGAGGAGGATGGCAGAGGCGCTCAACAGCGTGGTGACGACGGTCAGTGGTGACACGACGCCGGCGAGGATGTGGCGTCGCATGATGCGGAAGTTCGACGCTCCACTCGCCCTGGCGGCGAGTACGAAGTCGTGTTCTCGGAGCGCCAGCGTCATCTGTCGGACGATCCGGCACGACGTCGGCCATTCGAAGAAGGCGATGACGATGACAATGGTTGTCACGCTGGGGCCCAGGATCGCGACCAGGAGCAGAATGACGATCAGCGACGGAAAGGACAGAAAGATGTCGACCGTGCGCATGATCACGGTGTCCACCCATCCCTTGGTGAACCCGGCGATCAGGCCAAGGACCGTCCCGAGGCCGGCGGCCGACACGGCCGCCGCGATGCCAACCGTCAGCGAAACCCGGGCGCCATAGATGATGCGACTCAGCACGTCGCGACCGGCGGAATCGGTTCCGAGCCAGTGGTCTGCGCTCGGCGGTGACCGCAAGGACGAAAGGTCGACGGCGTTGGGGTCGGCCGGGGCGATCAGGGGAGCGAGGATCGCCATCAGGAGGAGGAGAGCGACGAAGATCAGGCTGACGAGCGCCAGTCGGTGCTTCATGAACCGTCCGATGGCGATCTTGAACGGGGATCGCGGGGGACGAAGCGCCGGGTCGTCGTCTGCCAGATCTGCGATGGCGGCTTCGCCTGAAGCGATTGCAGCCTCGACGAGTTC
>Ga0224512_10005062_pt1 | contig 10962 bp, 6 predicted proteins | sample SF_May12_sed_USG_4_FD_169103 | JGI IMG/M metagenome (GOLD analysis project Ga0224512, IMG submission 169103) | Sediment microbial communities from San Francisco Bay, California, United States - SF_May12_sed_USGS_13 | ecosystem: Environmental > Aquatic > Marine > Sediment | place: USA: California...
GCTACCGACTGGTGCCCACAACCTGCTTCAACTGCGAATCGGCGTGCGGGCTGCTGGCCTATGTCGACAAGGACACGGGCGACGTGCGCCGCTTCGAGGGCAATCCGGCCCACCCCGGCTCCCGCGGCCGCAACTGCGCCAAGGGCCCGGCGACCATCAACCAGATGTACGACCCGGAGCGCATCCTCCATCCCATGCGGCGCGTCGGAGAACGCGGCTCCGGCCAATGGGAGCGAGTCACTTGGGAGACCGCCCTCGAAGACATTGCGGGTCGGATGCGCAAGGCGATCCAGGAAGATCGCCACGACGAGATCATGTATCACGTCGGGCGTCCCGGCGAGGACGGATTTATGGACCGCACCCTCAAGGCCTGGGGCGTCGACGGTCACAACAGCCACACCAACATCTGTTCCAGCTCAGCCCGAGTCGGCTACGCCAGCTGGATGGGCCATGATCGGCCATCGGCCGACTTCGCCAACGCCAAGTTCATTCTGCTGCTGTCGGCCCATCTGGAGACCGGCCACTACTTCAATCCTCATGCGCAACGGATCATGGAGGGCAAGCAGAAGGGTGCCCAGCTGGCCACCGTCGATCCGAGGCTATCCAACACCGCTTCGATGTCGGACATCTGGCTCTCGCCCTGGCCAGGCACCGAGGCGGCGATGCTCCTGGCGTTCGCCAACTACCTGCTCCAGCGCGACGCCATCGATCGCGAATTTATTCGCCGCTGGGTCAATTGGGAAGAGGCTCTCGAGGCACGCGCCCCGCAGATGGAACGGAGCGTCGATGGCTTCGTCGAGCATCTCAAAGAGACGTATGCCGCCTACACCCTGGAATATGCCGCCGAAGAATGTGGCGTTCCGGTTGATCGGCTCGAGAAGGTCGCTCGCGGCATCGCAGAAGCAGGCAACCGGTTCGCGTCCCACAACTGGCGCTCAGCGGGCTCGGGCAACGAGGGCGGTTGGCAGGTGGCCCGCTGCCTCTGGTTCCTCCAGGTGCTCACCGGCTCGGTCGGAACCCCCGGCGGCGTATCGCCGAACACGTGGGACAAGTTCAAGCCGAAGCATTGGAACATGCCGCCACCGCACAGCCGCTGGAATGAAATGCTGTGGCCCAAGGAATACCCCATCGCTCATCACGAGCTATCGATCCTGCTCCCCCACTTCCTCAAGGAAGGGCGAGGCAAGCTCGACGTCTACTTCACCCGTGTCTACAACCCGATGTGGACCAATCCAGACGGTTTCACCTGGCTCGACGTGCTCACCGACGAGTCGAAGATCGGCCTCCACGTTGCCCTCACCCCGACCTGGTCCGAGAGCGCCTGGTTTGCGGACTACATCCTGCCGATGGGCGTCTCCTCGGAGCGTCACGACACCCACTCCTACGCGACCCATGCCGGCAGCTGGCTCGGCTTCCGCCAGCCGGTGTTGCGTGTCGCCGGCGAGCGGGAAGGCAAGACCTACGACCGCACCTATGAGGCCAACCCCGGCGAGGTTTGGGAAGAGACGGAGTTCTGGATCGATTTGTCATGGCGAGTCGATCCCGACGGCTCTCTTGGAATCAAGAAGTGGTTCGAGTCACCCAAAGATCCGAGCCGGCCGGTGTCGGTGGACGAGTACTACGGCTGGATGTTCGACAACTCGGTGCCGGGGCTCCCCGACAGGGCGGCGGAGCAAGGCTTGACCCCGCTCGAGTTCATGCGTAAATACGGCGCAGTCGAGGTGGAGCGTGAGATCTACGAGGTTCACGAGCGACCCGCGGCAGAACCCGGCAGCGGAGTGACGGTCGACGGCACCGAAAAAGTTGGCTGGCCAACGCCGTCGAAGAAGCTGGAGTGGTACTCACCAACTCTCAACGACTGGGGCTGGGACGATGTTGCGGTCCCCGACTACATGAAGACTCACGTCTACTGGAGAGACCTCGACCTGGCGGGCAACGAGCGCATCCTGTTGCCGACATTCCGCCTCCCCACGCTGATTCACACCCGGTCGGGCAACGCCAAGTACCTCTATGAGATCTCCCACGGCCATCCGTTGTGGGTGAACCCTCGCGACGCAGACGAGTTTGGTTTTGAGACCGGTCAAATGGTGCGCATCAGCACCGACATTGGCTATTTCGTAATGCGAGCGTGGCGCACCGAGGGGATCCGACCCGGCGTGGTCGCCGCATCGCACCACCTCGGTCGATGGCGGCTCAATGACGCCATCGGCAACGAACGCTGGAGCTCGGCACTCGTCGATCTGCAGAAGACCGACACCGGCTGGATGCTGCGGCAGAAGGAGGGCATCAGGCCCTTCAAGTCGTCCGATCCAGACAGCGAGCGGATCTGGTGGCAAGACGCCGGAGTGAACCAGAACCTGACATTCCCGGTGCATCCGGACCCGGTGTCCGGCATGCACTGCTGGCACCAGCGGGTGCGGCTGACCGCGGCCGAGCCAAGTGACCGGTACGGCGACATTGCCGTCGATACCAACAAGTCGATGGACGTGTACCGCGACTGGTTGGCCAAGGCGCGGCCCGGGCCTGGTCCAGGCAATCTACGTCGCCCCCTGTGGCTCAACCGGCCGGTCAAGCCGACTCCGGACGCATACAACGCCTAGCTGGGCAAGTCCTCCGTTGCCATGCTGTGCAGCGCCCACAGCACGTCCTTGATCGAAGCGATGCCAAGCAGCTCGCCACCTTCCATCACCGGCAGGTGCCGATACCCGGCGGCAAGCATCCATTGGGCAACCTCGTCGACCGGGATTTCCGGACCGACTGTGTCGGGATCCGGTGTCATCCAGTCGGCAACCACGCCGGCTTCCAGGTCGGCGCCTTTGGCAACCGCCCGAAGGATGTCGCGCTCGGTGATGATGCCGGCAAGTTTGCCGCCTTCGACGACGCCGAGCGAGCCGGTGGACTCGTCGTGCATCGCCCGGGCTGCCTCAGCCAGCGTTGTCGTCATGCCGCACAGCTGTGCCGTGCCGCCTACCAACGATCTGATCTGCATACGGCCTCCTCCGGGGTCTCGGGGACAACCTAGGCCAATACCATCGCGCCATGTGTCACGACATTGCAGGGCCGTTGGACCCTGGAACCGGAGCCTGGAAAGGGTCACCTATCAAGGCGGGTGTCAGCGGGCAATCGGTGCCGCCAGCACCGCATCCGGGATCAGAAATGCATCAACCAAGCCGGGAGCATGCCGGCGCACTTCGGCGGACAGCCGAATCGCCAGCTTGCGGATCGCCTTCGAGGCAGCGGCTGAGATCTGACCGTGCTCTAGGAACCAGCCACGGTCGTGTTCGACTCGGGTGAGGACGTAGAGGTCGCAAAGCAGGTCGAGCGCCTCACGCTGGCCCGGATCCTCATTGGCTTCGATGGCCTCAGCGAACCGCTCCAGCACCAGGGATTCCACATGAGCGCGGGCACAGGCAAGTACGTGGTCCTGAACGTCGGCAAAAGCTGCCGTCGATTCCATGCCAGAGTCGAGCCGCTTCTTGATGCGAGCCGCCAGGGAGGCCACCTGGTGGTCCGACCGCCACTCGAATAGCGCCAGTTGCCAGCTTCGATCTCGCAGGTGCTCTTCGTCGGCGCCGCCAACGGCCGGGGCCACTTCGCGCAGGCTGGCGAGGGTCTTGCCGGCCAGGAACCGCACCGTGCCGAGCAAGTTCATGTTGGAGAACGCCAGCTTGTAGTCAGATAGCAGCGACTTGGTTACCAACTGGGCCAGCACCGTGTTATCGCCCTCGTACGTGGTGAATACGTCTGCGTCGGCTCGCAGTGACCCGAACCTGTTGACCGCCAGATAGCCGGCTCCGCCGCATGCCTCGCGACAGGCCTGCACGGTGTCGATGGCGTGCCAGGAGCCGTACGCCTTGAGGCCGGCGGCTTGGGCCTCGAGGACACGAGAATCCATTTCGCCCGCCACGTAGTCGTCGATCAGCCGCTCAAACGCGAAGTGATAGGCGAACGTCCCTGCAAGGCGCGGCATCAGGCGTCGCTGATGTGTCGGGTAGTCGAGGATCAGCGTCTCCGCCTCGCCTTCGGCCCCGAACTGGCGACGGCGCGTCCCGTAACGCACGGCAATCGTCAACGCCGACTTGGCGACGCTGATCGAGGCGGCACCGACGCTCACGCGCCCTCCAACGAGGCTGCCGATCGTCGTGAAAAACCGCCGCGCCGGGCTCGGTATGTCCGAAACGTATCGGCCGCGCTCATCCACCGAGGCGAACCGATCCAGCAGCGCCTGGCGCGGCACCCGCACCGCGTCGAACCAGATACGGCCGTTATCCACACCCTCGAGGCCGATTTTCTGGCCACAGTCCTCGATGCGGATCCCCGGCAGCAGTTGCCCGCCTTCGTCACGCAGCGGCACAAACAGGGCGTGCACACCGTGGTCCACGTCGGCGACGATCAGCCGAGCAAACACCACAGCCGCCCGACCGTGCACCGCGGCGTTGCCGATGTAGTCCTTGCGAGCACCATCATGGGGGGTGGTGATTACAAACTCGTCGGCGGTCGCGTTGAAGACGGCCAACGTTTCCAGATCTCGAACGTTGGAACCGTGATCGGTCTCGGTCATCGCGAAGCAACCGAGCAGCTCGCCTGATCCGGCCGCGGCCAGATAGGCATCATGGTGACGTTTGGTACCCAGCCGCGCGATCGAACCGCCGAAGAGCCCAAACTGCACGCCGAACTTCGTCAGCAGGCTCAGGTCGTGGTGGCCCAACATTGTGAAGGCGCCGACAAAGCAGCTCATAGAATCTTCGCCGCCATACTCGGTGGGATAGCCGATGGGCCCGACACCACGCTCGGCGAGTTCCTTGGTCCAGGTGAGCACTACCTCGCGGTAGTCGGCCCGCGAGATGTCGGCGCGATAGGCGAAGCGCGGTTGTGCCAGGAGGCGTCGCATCCGATTGCGGATGTCGGCTCGCCGCGGGCCATCGAGATACGCCCCCAACTCTCGAGGATCGAAGTCCTCTAGAACCGGAACCTCGGCCCGGTCGTGCGCCAAATGCAGCACGGTGCGCGTCGCCTCGGGGCCCATGATCCCGAGAACTGCCTCGATCTCGGCGATGGCTCGAGCCTCCGGTGCTCGCAGCGGCATCCCGGGGCGGCCGGTGTGAACCAGCTCGGCCGCCAGACTTGCCAGATCGAGTCGCTCCGGTCGCTCCAGGCTCCCGGCGAGCCGCCGGATGGTGGCCAGCAGTTCGGCCAACTCCGCCGGTTCCGGTGGCGTCTCGGCATTGAGCCAATTCCCGAGGGCCACTCGGCATTCGACGTCGATGCCATCGATCTCATCGACGCGGGCACACAGGCTGCGCATCTCGTCGCCGCTGAGCTCACCATCAGCCCACGCCATATAGATCGCCGGCAGCAGCGGCAACAGCCGTGGGTCGTCAAGGGTCGGCAGGAGGCTCACCCGGATACGTTAGATCCGTTGGTTGTGCTTAAACGACCCATATACGGTCGGATTAAGCACAACCAACGGATATACAATTCGCATAGAGGAGGACACGATGAGTGACCATGGGACAACTACATGGCAGGGCGACCGGGCCACTGTCCACTTCGAGCGTTGGATCGATGCCGTCATCGAAGACGTGTGGTCGGCGATCAGCACCCCAGATGGGCTGGCCGGCTGGCTCTCTCCGGCGACCGTCGACTTGGTCAACGGAGGCTCGGTCGACCTCGACTTCGGAGAAGAAGGCCTGGCCGGAGGCACCATCATCGAGCTGGTGCCCGGGAAGGTCCTCGAATTCGAGTGGGCCTTCCCCGGAGAGCCCGATTCCATCCTCCGATTGGAGCTGGCCCAGTCGAAGGGCGGAACGACGATTACGCTCAACCACCGGCTGCTCCCCGGCGACCAGGTCGTCGGCTACGGAGCCGGTTGGCATGCGCACCTCGACCAGCTGGCCGATGTCGTCACCAACCAACCGGTTGGCGACTGGGATGCCCGGTTCGAGGAGCTGCTCCCGCTATACCGCTGATCGGCAGCCTGAATTGTCGGTGCCCACCTTGAGGTCGTCCTGGTGGCCGGCGCCCGGCGTGCCGAGCTTCGTCGTTCCCTGCTGCCAGCCGGGCCCGCTCGCCGATGCGGCCGCCTACTTGGCTAGCGGCTGGTGCCCGTTGGCGACGATCGCCTTGGCCTGCGGCACCCATTCGTCGCGGGTGATGCGGCCCGGGAAATCGGTGAGGGCCGCGTCCACCTTGGCGATCTCGGCTTCCCCGAATTCAGCAAGCTGCTCCCACGAGCGAATGCCGAAGCCGTTGAGCAACTTCTCCATCTGGGGCCCGATACCGCTGATGACCTTGAGATCATCGGTGTGATCGGAGCCGGCCGTTCCAAACTTCGTCGCCGGCGGCCTGTCGGCTGACCGAGCCGAGGCAACGGCTGCGAGCGGGGCCGGCGTGGCGGCGCTGGGAGCTGTCGCTCGAGCCGCGGCCAGCTTCGCTTCCAGATCGGCAATCCGAGCATCCCGCTCCGACACGACCGCAGCCCTCGCCTCAGCAGCGGCCAACTTCGCCTCCAGATCGACAACCTTGGCTTTTGCCTCACCGGCTCCGGCCAGCTGGGCCTGCAGGTGCTGGTTCTCGGATTGGCGCGCTGAGAGCGACCCCTCGAGCTCCGCAACCTTGGACTGCAAACCGGTCAGCGCGGCCTCGTCCGGCGCCGCGCTCAACTGGCCTTCCAGAGCCGCAATCCTCTGATCACGCTCGCCGACAGACCCCTCGAGCTCGCCAACCTTGGACAGCAAACCGGTCAGCGCGGCCTCGTCCGGCGCCGCGCTCAACTGGCCTTCCAGAGCCGCAATCCTCTGATCACGCTCGCCGACAAACCCCTCGAGAGCCGCAATCTTGCCGGTACGTTCTTCGTCGGCCACCCCACACCCAGCGTGCGCCGCCCGCAGATCCGACAGCTCCGCGGTTGTCGCCGCCAGCTTTGTTTCCAGGCCTCCCGCCTTGGCCTCCAGTTCACCAAGCCGCGTGTCGCGGTCCGAGAGGCTGGACTGGAGACCGGCGATGCCGGCAACTTCGGTGCCGAGACGGCTGATTTCCGCGTCCTTCTCGGAAGCCACCGCGCCGACGCGGGTCTCCAAGTCGCCGGCCCGTGCGTTGGCAACATCGAGCTGGCTTTGCAGGTCGCCTATGTTCGATTCGAGACCGCCAACCTTGGCGTTGGCGGCATCGAGGTCAACGCGGGCAGCCGACAAATTGCCGGCCAGCTCGGTCGCCTTGCCCTTGGCCTCATCCAGCTGGGCCGACTTTGCCGTCACATCGCTCGACAAACCCTCCACCTTCTTCTTCCAGTCGCCGAGCTCGCCGGAGACCTTCGCGTACCGCGCCTTCTCAGCATCCAACTTGGCTTCGGCCTCTTTGAGTCGAGAACCACCACCAAACCAGCTGCGCAGAATCCAGCCGATGACGCCGCCGATGACGCCCGCCAGCAACATCCACCAAATGATCTCCGAGATGGCGTATCCGGTGCCTCTCATCTAATTGCCTCCTTCTTCAACAACGAACTGGATGCGTCGGTTCTCCGAACGGCCGTCCGCTGTGTTGTTGTCTGCGATGGGGCGAGTTTCCCCGTATCCGATTGCGGTCAGCCGCTCGGCATCGATGCCTCCGGCGACCAAATAGTCAACGACGGTCCGAGCCCTCGCTTCGCTCAGCTCGAGGTTGGCGCTGTCGCTGCCAACATCGTCTGTATGTCCCTCGACGGTCAGAATCGTCGTCGGGTTGTCCATGAGAATCTCCACCGCCCGGTCCAACAAACCCATCGCCTCGGTCGACAGCGCGGCACTACCGATCTCGAACGTGGCGGTGCCCTTGAGAAGCTCGGTCAGCACCGTCGCCACGGCATTCGGATCGACCTCGACTTGGTTGTCAATGGCCAGACCGGAGCCAAGCGCGATCGTAAGCCGGTCGACGGTCCCCGTCCGAGCATCCTCGCTAACCGCCAGGCCGCTCAGCAATGCGGCGCCATTTTCGACGTTCACACGCCACGGGCTCAACCCGTCGATGGCACCGAACACGCCGGGCAACGACTCCAGGTAGGCCGGAGAAGCCACCGTCTCACCAACTGTCATCTCATTGACGACATTGCCCGACCCATACACACCGGCGGCGCCGGCAACAATCGAATCAATCGTCGGCTGATCCGGCATTACTCCGCGTAACCGAACCGTTCCGTCGTCGAGAAGCTCGGCTTCGAATGACGGCTCAGCCAAGCTGACGACCTCGAGGCGATTGTCGATCGGGGTTGTCCCCCCGAGGGCAACGGCAAAGGTCTCTTCGATGTCTGCCCGGGTATCCGCCGTCGGGACCGAACCTTCGAGAAGTACACCGCCGGGGCCGACGGCAATCGACCCGTTCTCCAGATCGTCAACCCCGTCGATCGCCGTGACGATGCCCGCCAGCCAAGCGGCCCCCGAGGTGTTTTCGCCGACGGTGAGCCGGTCAGTCACGTTGTCGCTACCCCAGCGCGCCTCGGTCGCCCCGACGATGGCGGCGGCAGTAGATGCGTCCGGGACCGTGCCCGTGACGGTTACTGCACCGGAATCGACCGTCAGCAGCAGGTCGGGTGGCGCGGATTCAACCGATGGAGTCGCCGGGGCTTGGGGAGCGGAGACGGAAATGCCTGTGCCGTCGACACGGCGAACGCCGCGAACCTCTCGCACGGTGGCGACGGCCCGGTCGACCTCGGCGGAGTCGCCGACGGAACCGGTCAGCCGGGCATCGCGGCCATCGAATTCGACGGCAACGGGCTGACCACTCAGGGCGGCGCCGGCACGTTCGGCCAGGTTGTCCTCTTCATGGGGAACGCCCCACACCACGGCCGCGATCGTTGTAATCAACCAAGCCAGGAGCAGCCACCACACCGCCGTCGGCAACCGGCGACGGGCCCGAGAATCATCAGTCACGTCAAGGTCCCCTCGTCAATCACTTGGGCGGCGATCAACTAGCGCCGCTCTGCCAGGTTATGCCACGCATTACAGCCGGACGCAGTGCAAATCTCCACCGCGTTTGCCTGACTCAATTCGATGATCTGGGGCCGTACGTATTCGGGCCTGGCCGCGCTCCCACCGGCACTCACGGAACCGGCCTCGAGGACATGCGCAGGCTGTAGTCGATCAATGGCACTCACGGAAAACTCCTCAGGAAATCTTCAGTTGATACGACGCTATGACCCGCCCGCCAGGTGAGAAGTTCTACATAATCGACATTCGGCGGAATATGACAATGAGGCACTCAGGTTATAAACTGCGTAAACACTCAGAACATCATCCCCTCGCCCGGTGATCCGCCCGAGGGGACTGCCAATCACTCATCAGCAAATGAATAAGGAGCCTTTATGGGACGCGCTGTAGGTATCGATCTGGGCACGACCAACTCGGTCGTCGCCATTCTCGAGGGAAATGATCCCAGCGTCATCGCCAATGCGGAGGGCCAGCGCACCACGCCATCGGTCGTTGCCTTCGCCAAGAGCGGTGAGGTGCTGGTCGGCGACCAGGCCAAACGCCAGGCAATCACCAATCCGGAGCGGACCATTCGATCCGTCAAACGGCACATGGGCACCGACTGGGACAGCGAGGTCGACGGCAAAAAGTACACGTCGCAGGAGATCTCAGCCCGCATCCTGATGAAACTCAAGCGCGACGCCGAGGCCTACCTGGGCGAGCCGGTCACCGAGGCTGTCATCACCGTGCCCGCCTACTTCGGCGACGCCCAGCGCCAGGCGACCAAGGAAGCCGGTCAGATTGCCGGTCTCGAGGTACTACGCATCGTCAACGAGCCCACCGCGGCTTCGCTGGCGTACGGTCTCGACAAGGGTGGTGACCAGACGATCCTCGTCTTCGACCTCGGCGGCGGCACCTTCGACGTATCCGTCCTCGAGATCGGCGAAGGCGTCTTTGAGGTCAAGGCAACTTCCGGCGACACCCAGCTGGGAGGCGATGACTGGGACGAGCGCATCATCGACTGGTTGGTCAAGGAGTTCAAGAACGAGAACGGGGTCGACCTGAGCAAGGATGCCATGGCCTTGACCCGCCTCCGCGAGTCCGCCGAGAAGGCGAAGATCGAGCTGTCTTCGGTCACCGAGACCGAGATCAACCTGCCCTTCATCACGGCCACCAACGAAGGCCCCATCCATCTGCTGAAGACGCTGAGCCGACTGGAGTTCCAGCGGATGACGGACGACCTAGTCGAACGTACCCGCAAACCTTTCCAGCAGGCGATCAAAGACGCCGGGCTCGCCGTCGCCGAGATCGACCAGGTGATCCTCGTCGGTGGCTCCACCCGGATGCCTTCGGTCCAGGATCTGGTGAAGGAGCTCGCCGGGAAGGACCCCCACCAGGGTGTCAACCCCGACGAGGTCGTTGCCCTCGGCGCCGCCATCCAGGCCGGCGTGCTCACCGGAGACGTTTCCGGGATTTTGCTGCTCGACGTCACCCCGCTGACGCTCGGCGTCGAGACCGAAGGCGCGGTCCTCACCAAAATGATCGAGCGCAATACGACAATTCCGACCCGCCGCAGCGAGATCTTCACAACGGCGGCCGACAACCAGCCAGAAGTGGAGATCAACGTGCTCCAGGGCGAGCGCGCCATGGCTTCGGACAACAAGTCTTTGGGCCGATTCAAGCTGCAGGGCATTGCCGCTGCCCGACGTGGGGTACCCCAGGTCGAGGTGACATTCGACATCGATGCCAACGGGATCGTGTCGGTGTCCGCCAAGGATCTCGGGACGGGTGCGACGCAGCAGGTGACGATCACCGGAGGCACCGCGCTCGATAAGGATGAGATCCAGCGGATGGTCGACGATGCCGAAACGCACGCCAACGAGGATGCCGAGCGCCGGGCCCACGTGGACGCCCGCAACCAGGCGGATCACGCCGCATACACGATCGATCAGCAGCTGGGCGAGCACGGCGACAAGCTGAGCGACGAGGAGAAGGCGGATCTCGAGACGAAGGTCGCCGACCT
>Ga0224512_10005063_pt1 | contig 10956 bp, 7 predicted proteins | sample SF_May12_sed_USG_4_FD_169103 | JGI IMG/M metagenome (GOLD analysis project Ga0224512, IMG submission 169103) | Sediment microbial communities from San Francisco Bay, California, United States - SF_May12_sed_USGS_13 | ecosystem: Environmental > Aquatic > Marine > Sediment | place: USA: California...
GGGAACTTCGCCCCACACGAGGTAGGCGATGCAGCCGCCGAAGACGATGGTCAGGTATTTCAGCGGTGAGACGATGCCGACCGCGAGGTGCCGGTAACTCAGGGTCATCAGGTATTGCGCCATGCCGCCGAACAGACCGACCGTGACCAGCAGCGACAGGTCTGCCGGCGAGGGCGGTATCCAGCCCTGGATCGCGATGCCGGCAATGCTGACAACCACCCCGGTCATGGTGAAGTAAAAGGTGATGCAGACGGGATCGTCGATTTTGCCGAGGTGGCGGATGATGATCGTCGTGCAGCCGATCAGGAACGCGGCGGTCAGCATGTAGAGGCTGCCGCTGGCGAGCATCTCGGCGCCCGGGCGCACCACGATCATCATGCCGATAAAGCCGAGTATGACCGCAGTCCAGCGACGTGCCCCGACTTTTTCGCGCAGCAGGATAACCGATAGCGCCGTCATGAACAGCGGCGCGGTGTGCAGTATCGAGACCGCCTCCGCCAGCGGCATCAGCGAAAAGGCGTAGAAGGCAAAACCCATGGCGGCGATGCCGAGCACGCTGCGCAGCAGGTGCAGTCTGTGCTGCGAGGTTCTGAGTACGCCGATGCCGCCGCGCATGAAGATAATGACGACCACCGGAAGCATCGCGACCGCGCAGCGAAAAAACATGATTTGCGAGGTCGGATAATAACCGCCTAGCCATTTGACGCTCGCATCCATCATCGAAAACAGCAGGATGCTCGACAGCATTGCGCCGAATCCGAGCGCCGGGCTGTCGAGTTGCCGCCTGTTTAGCGGGTAGGGATTACTGGAAACTTTGGCGCTCCCGTCCGTCGAGAATCAGGTCGGAGGCCTTCTCCGCCACCATGATCGTCGGGCCGTTGGTGTTGCCCGAGATCAGGGTCGGGAATACCGACGTATCGACGACGCGCAGACGCTCGACCCCGTAAACACGGCAATGCGTGTCGACTACCGCGGTTTTCGGATCGGGCCCCATCATGCAGGTACAGCTGGGATGGAACACGGTGTCGGCGCGGTTGCGGATATCCTCGATCAGCTCGTCGTCGGTCTGCACGCCAGGCCCCGGCCTCATTTCCTCGTCGATAATCTGCGCGAGCGCGGGCGTTTTTGCCAGCGCGCGCAACAGCTTTGCGCCTTCCAGCATCTGTGCCAGGTCCTCGTCGGTGGACAGGTAGTTCGGATTGATCGTGACCGGCGCGAAGGGATCCGCGGAATCGATCTGCAGATGGCCGCGGCTGGTCGGCCTCGTCTGGCCGATGGAATTGAGGAAACCCGGGTAAGGGTCGGGTCGCATCAGCGGTCGCTGCCCGGGCGGCGCCGTGGTGTAGGTGATCGCGGCGAAGTACATCTGGATGTTGGGACGCGGCCGCGACGGATGACTGCGCAGGAATCCGCCGCACTGGTTGACGCTCAACGAAAGCGGGCCGTTTCTGAACAGCAGGTATTGCGCGCCGGCGAACAGTTTTCCCCACCAGGGATAAAGCCGGTTATTGAGCGTGGGCACGAGCGATTTATAGTAGATGCAGTAATCGAGGTGATCCTGCAGGTTACGGCCGACGCCGGGCAGGCCGGTTACCGGTTCGATGCCGAAATCTTTGAGCAATTCCGGGTCGCCGATGCCGGACAGCTGCAGGATCTGCGGCGAATTGATCGCGCCGGCGCTGACAATGACCTCGCGGCGCGCCTCGACCTGCCGGGTCCGGCCCTTGTGAACGAACTCGACGCCGGTCGCAACCCGGCCGCTAAACCGTATCCGGGTAACCTGGGCATGCGTGATGAGTTCACAGTTATTGCGCTTAAGCGCCGGGTACAGGTAGGCGCGCGCCGCGGACATGCGCCGGCCGTCGCGCGTGGTGATCTGGTAATAACCGACACCTTCCTGGTCCGCGCCGTTGAAGTCCGGGTTGACGCCGAAGCCCTGCTGTTGCGCCGCCTCGAAAAACTGCCGGCAAAGCGGATGATACTCTGCGCTCGGATTGTTGACATAGAGCGGACCGTCGCATCCGCGGAAGTCGTCGCCGCCGCCGGCATAGGTTTCGGACTTCTTGAAGTAGGGCAGGACATCCTGCCAGCCCCATCCCGGATTGCCGAGGTCGCGCCAGTCGTCGTAATCCTGCTGCTGCCCGCGGATATACACCATTGCGTTGATCGAACTCGAACCACCGACCACCTTGCCGCGCGGCCAGTAGCTGCGGCGGTTGTTGATGCCGGGCTCGGGTTCGGTCAGGTACTTCCAGTTGACGGCTGCGTCGTAAAAAGTCTTACCGTAACCGATAGGCGTCTGTATCCAGAAACGGCGGTCGCTGCCGCCGGCTTCCAGCACCAGCACGCGATTTTTGCCGTCGGCGCTGAGTCGATTGGCGAGCACGCAACCCGCGGAACCGGCGCCGATAATGACATAGTCGAACTCGAGTTCCACGTTGCTGTCCGGACAAAAAAGAAACCGAATTATAGTCGCTAGGGCTCCCGGGTAAAGCAAAACGATATCCAGTTCAAGGTTTCACCGGGACGCCGCTTGATGCATAATCTGGTCGCTTGAGCGAACGGAGCATCTATTGAAATTCAGCGTCGAAGAATTCCGCGCATGGGAAAACAAACGCGTAACCCTGGTCGGCATGTCGGGGGTGGGCAAGTCCTATCTCTCGGCCAAGCTGCGCGGCAGCAACTGGTTCCACTATTCCGGCGACTATCGCATCGGCACGCGTTATCTCGACGAGCATATTATCGACATGCTCAAGGCGCAGGCGATCAAGGTGCCGTTTCTCAGGGAGTTGCTGCGCAGCGACTGGATTTACATAAAGAACAACATCCGCGTCAACGATCTTGGCCCGGTGCTGAGTTTCGTCGGCAAGCTGGGCAACCCGGAGCTCGGCGGTGTCGAACTCGGGGAGTTTATCGAGCGTCAGGCGATTTATCGGCAGGCCGAGGTCGACGCCATGTACGACATTCCGCATTTCATCGAGAAGGCGAAGAATATTTACGGCTATGCGCATTTCGTCAACGACGTCGGCGGCAGCCTGTGCGAACTCGACGAGCCGGGCGTCATGGATATCCTCGTCGAAAACACGCTGATACTCTATATTCAGGTTACCAACGACGCGCAGGAACAGGTGTTGATCGAACGCGCGGTCTCCGATCCGAAGCCCCTTTATTACCGCCCGGAATTTTTGCAGCAACACCTGGAAATGTATTTCGACGAAACCGGGCTGGAGTACGCCGCGCAGATAGACCCCGACGAGTTTGCCCGCTGGGTATTCCCGCGCCTGTTTCGTTCGCGTCTGCCGCGTTACGACGAAATTGCCAGACTCGGTTACACGGTGACGTCGGAAGAGATCGACTGGGTGCAAAATGATGTCGATTTTCTGCAACTGCTGGAAACGGCGATCGCAAGACAGCAGGGGGGTAACGACTAATGCCGCTGGTTGCTCATAACGATTTACCCACCTTCGCCAAGCTCCAGCAGGAGGGCCTGCGCGTGCTGACCCCGGGACTTGCCGACGAGCAGGATATTCGCGAGCTACATATCGGCCTGCTCAATATGATGCCGGACGCCGCGCTCGCCGCAACCGAGCGACAGTTTTTTCGTTTGATCGGCGAAAGCAATCCGATTGCGCAGTTTTTCGTGCACCCGTTCACGCTGGACGCGCTGCCGCGTGAGCCTTCTGCACGCGAACACATCGATAAATTCTACGATAGTTACGAGCAGATCAGGGAACAGGGGCTGGACGCGTTGATCATCACCGGCGCCAACGTAATCGGACCGGATCTTTCGCAGGAAGTCTTCTGGGAACCGTTGATCGAGGTTGCCGACTGGGCGCATGAGCATGTTACGTCGACGCTATGTTCCTGTCTTGCAACCCACGCCGTGCTGGATTTTCGCTACGGTCAGAAACGCTTCCGGCAACCCAGGAAAAAGTGGGGAGTTTATCGACACCAGGTGGTCGAGCCGTCACATCCCCTGGTCGTCGATATCAATTCCGAATTTGACGTGCCCCACTCACGCTGGAACAGCGTATATCCCGAACAGTTCGAATCTGGCGGATTACGGGTACTGGTCACGAGCACCGACGGCTCGGTGCATCTCGCTACCAGCCCGGACGGTTTCCGCACCGTGTTTTTCCAGGGGCATCCCGAATACGACACGGTATCGCTGCTGAAGGAATACAAGCGTGACGTTAATCTGTATATTTCGGGCAGGTTCGAAAATTACGCGCCGATGCCGGAGAATTACTTCAGCGAATTTTCCGCTGCGGTATGCCGCGAGTATCAGGCGCGAGTCGAAAAAAGTCTGGCGGCGAATACTCCTATACCCGAGTTTCCGGAGCACCTGGTGACAGGCCGGTTGAAAAATACCTGGCAGGATACCGCAACCGCAGTAGTCGGCAAATGGATCGGTTTGATCTACCAGTTTACCAACATGGATCGCAGAATGCCTTTCATGAAAGGGGTCGATCCGAATAATCCATTGGGGCTGTAACCCGGCGCGACCGCGGTCATAACCCGGAAGATCGTCTAGTAGGATCCCCAGGAATCCTGCTTGCGCCAGCGGATCCGCGTCACCACGATGCCGACGACGAAGGCGATCAGCGATACCGCCCCCCCGCGCACGAACCAGTCGAGTCTGGTGCTGTCGCTGAGTTCGGCGTTGACCTCGGTCAATTGCGCCTTTTCCTCGCGCAGCTGCTCGACGACGGTCTGCAGGCGCTTGTTCTGCTCGAGGATATTCAGCGTATCCTGCGCCGCATCACGCACCGTTGCGAGCTCCTGTTCGGAGGCGCGCAAGGTTGTCTTGAGTGCCTGGTTGTCGTTTTTTTCGCGTTCCAGCGCCTGGTTGAGTTCGTTAATCCTGCTGGTTTGTTCTGCAACCCGGCTTTGTTGCTGCTCGTAGCTGGCCTCGAGCTGCTGCAGGCGCTCCCTGGCGGCAGGGATGTCCATCAGGAAGCGGGACAAAACGTATCCTTGCTTGCCGCCAGCGGTTTCGACCAGCGAATACTGGGAGGGGAGGTCTTCATCTATCACGGTAACCGCCTCGCCACTGCGCAGCATGCGTACGATACTGTTCGCGGTGCTGGTTCCGCTGCGCATCGTGACCTCGAATTCATCGGTTATGTATTTGGTTTCGGCGCCTTGCAACGGGCCAACAATACAAACTGTGAGGAATGCCGTCAGGACAGCTCGTTTATTCAAGTCATTCACCTTGGAAGCGATGGAAGAAGTCGACGGAGTAGACTTCGCCGGTAATATTGCTGGCTGGATCCGCATCGCGGTTAGCATCTCGCGTGCCGGTTTTAACGCAGCCGAGCACGCCGACGCGATTGCTAATCCGATACGATACCGACAGGATCTGAGTTGTAGTCGATGCATCGCAGATGTCTGCCGACATACATGCTGCGCTATGGCTAAGCCCTGGCGAATCAGTAGTCGAGTGAAACCCGGTCTGCAGGGTGTAGGTAGCAGGTAGCGCGAAAACGTAGGTCGGCAGCAGTGTCAATAATGCCGCGGATATTGATCGCAATCCTCGAGTTACCAATGATCTGTCCTCACGCAAATTATCGCCTGGTCGATTCCATTCCGGGCATCATTATTGACAGCCTTGCGGCGAGTTGCAACCGCAAATATGGCTTTGGCGGTCTCATTGTGAAATTTTCAATTTCCGGACGAGTCACTAAAGTACGCTTGAAGACATGGCAGGGCATATCGGTGAGAAAAGATATCGACGATCCAGGGCGGGAATTTCTGGTCAGTGCGCTATCGATGGGCCTTGCTGCCCGTGGCTACCAGGTCCCGCGCAAAAACAGCCGCCAGGTTTTATTGATCGATGACGGGCTGCGCGCCGTTGTTTTGCGATGCCTGTTCCTGGTAAGGCGTTATCAGAATCATCATTGCATACTCGGGGTTATCGAGATAATGCAGGGTCTTGCTGCGCATGCGCCGGTGTTCCTTGAGCACGTGGTTGTTCAGGATTCTCGTATCGGCGGCGTATGCGCCCAGGTAGGCTTGCTGCGCCGAGCTGTTCGGCGGGGAGTCGGCGGAAACCCGTGGGCGCCTCAGAACCAGGTCGGTGTAGGCGTGCAGGTAGCGCGACAGCGTGATCGTGATTTTCCCTTCCAGTTCATACAGACCGCGGTGCGGCTTCGTTACGTTTCGCTCGAGTACCTGCAGCTCAAGCGCCTCGGGGGTTTGTTCGTTGAATTCGTAGGTTTTTGCGAGTGCGGGATCCTTGCTGTCGACTTTAGCAGCCTTCTCCATCGTTTCGATGCGGTTGTCGATCGACGTGTACTCGGGACCGTAGATGCGCCCGCCCCTGATCCAGACCGGCATGGCCCGCTCCAGTTCTACCCCTGGCTGCCGCCAGGCGACGTGCAGCAGTAACTCGTAGCGTGGCGATTCGACCAGCCGGGAAACCACGTCCACCAACCGCAAATTGTCTTTCGCGAGAAGTTCGTAACCGGATTTGCGCGCGGCAGCGATGCTGGCGCGCGAGGAAAGGTCGAAAATTCGTTCATCCTTGCCGGGAGAACTGACTGGCAGGATGAATTCCCGGCTCTTCGGGACCTCGATATTCTTGAATATCACGACCTCGACGTCGTAGCGCTGGGTGGGTTCGGTTTCGGCCCCGATGTCGGTTTCGGTCTGCGCCAACACGGACCCGTAGGTTAGTGTGCAGAACAGTAGAGAAATGAGAATTGGAGGTTTCATGCTAGCCTGTAGTCAATTGTTCGAGCAGGGATTCGACCTGTCTGAAGCGCGCCTCAAGTTCAACATTTTGACAGGTAATACGCAAGGTTTGTTTGCCATCGAAGCGGTATTGCTGCGGTTGGGTCTGGATAAGCTCGATGATTTTGAGTGGGTCGATTTTGGGATTTCGATTGAATACGATTTTTCCTTGCTGATCGCCAACGTCGATCTTGTCGACGCCTAGCGCCAGTGTTTGCAGCTTGATATGGGTAACCCGAAACAGGTGTTTGAGCGGCTCGGGCAGCAGTCCGAAGCGGTCGATCAGTTCCATCTGGATTTCCCGCAAGCCGTCGTCGTCGGTTGCCGACGCAATCCGCTTGTACTCGATTAGACGCCGGTGAATGTCGGGAATGAAGGTTTCCGGGATCAACGCGGGAATATGGAAATCGACCTCGGAGGCACGCATAATCGGCTGGTCGAAATCGATGGGCAGATTGGCCCTGAGCGACTTGACCGCGCGTTCCAGCAGCTCCGAATACAGACTGAACCCGATCTCGGTAATCTGGCCACTTTGCTCCTCGCCGAGAATTTCGCCGGCGCCGCGGATTTCGAGGTCGTGGGTGGCGAGCGTAAAGCCGACGCCGAGATCTTCCAGCGATTCTATCGCCAGTAAGCGTTTACGCGCGTCGTTCGTCATCGCGCGTTCCTGAGGCACGATCAGATAAGCGTAGGCACGATGGTGGGAACGCCCGACCCTGCCGCGAATCTGGTGCAATTGCGCCAGCCCGAGCTTGTCGGCGCGATTGATGAAGATCGTGTTGGCGGTGGGTACGTCGATGCCACTTTCGATGATCGTGGTGCATACCAGCAGATTGCAGCGGTGGTGGTAAAAGTCGAGCATCACGCGCTCCAGCTCGCGCTCCTTCATACGCCCGTGCACGATGCCGATGCGCGCATCGGGCAGCATTTTCTGTAGCTCCTGCGCGTTTTTCTCGATGCTCTTGATCTCGTTGTGCAGGAAATAGATCTGGCCGCCGCGCTTCAGCTCGCGCTGGCAACCTTCGATAATCGTGTCGCGGTTCCAGCGTGTAACAAATGTTTTGATCGCGTGGCGCTGCAACGGCGGTGTTGCGATTATCGAAAGATCTCGCATCCCGGACAGCGACATGTTAAGCGTCCGGGGAATAGGGGTGGCGGTCATCGTCAGCAGGTCGACGTTGGCGCGCAGCGCCTTGAGCTTCTCCTTGTGTCGAACACCGAAACGATGTTCCTCGTCGATAATGACGAGACCCAGATTGCGGTAGCGGATATCGTCGGACAGCAGTTTATGGGTACCGATTACGATATCGATAAGGCCGCTTTCGATCTGCCTGAGCTTTTCCTGCAGGGGTTTTTGCGCGGTAAAACGGGTCAGGGCGGTAATGCGGATCGGCCAGTCGGCGAAGCGGTCGAGGAAGTTCTGGTAATGCTGTTGCGCGAGCAGGGTCGTCGGTACCAGCACGGCGACCTGGGAACCCGAATTGGCCGCAATGAACGCGGCGCGCATGCACACCTCGGTTTTGCCGAAACCGACGTCTCCGCAGACGATACGATCCATGGGTTGCGGCGACTGCATGTCGCTGATCACGGCTTCGATAGCGGTTTCCTGGTCGGGGGTCTCCTCGAACGGAAATTCGCTGGCAAACTGGTGATACTCGTCGAGCACGACCGGGTGCGCAAATCCCTGCATGGCCTCGCGCCTCGCCTGGATATCGAGCAGTTCGACGGCGATGTCGTGTATTTTTTGCTGCGCTTTCTTGCGCGAACGCTGCCACTGATCGCCCCCGAGCCGGTGCAGCGGCGCATTTTCCTCGCTGGCGCCGGCATAGCGGTTGATCAGGTGCAGCGACGAAACTGGTACATAGAGCTTGTCCTGGTTGGCGTACTCGATACACAAAAACTCGGTTGCGAGCCCGGACACGGTCAGCGTCTTCAATCCCTGGTAGCGGCCGACGCCATGGTCTTCGTGGACCACTGGCGCTCCCGGTTGCAGGTCGGCGAGGCTCTGGATGGTGGATTCGGCATCGCGCGTTTTGCGATACCTGCGCCGGCGCTTCTGCACCGCACGCTCGCCGAAAAGCTGGTTTTCGGCAACGATCGCGAGACCTTTACCGGTCAGCGTCATGCCGTTCTGCAATGGCGACTCGATGATGAAGTAGCGGTTATCGTCGCGGTTCACAAACTCGTCCCAGGTATCGACCTGGCTGGCGTGAATGGAGTAATGGCGTAGCATCTCGTTGAGAAATTCGCGCCTGCCCGCCGATTCCGCGCTGAACAGAATCCTGTTGAATTCCGGTTTTTCGATGAAGCGGCGCAGCGCCCGGTCCGGTTGCTCTGCCTTGGATTGCAGGATTAGCTGTGGAATCGCTTGCGTGTCGCAGTTGATGCCGGGCCGATCCGAATCCTCCAGCTTGAAGGCCGAAAAATACAGGCGCGGGAAGTCGGCTATTCTTGCGTACAGCGAATCGATATCGAGGAACAACTCGTCGGGCTCCAACAGCGGCCATTCGAGGTTGTAGCGTCGCGACTCGTAGCGTTCACAAACCTGCTCCCTGAAACTATTGGCATGAGATATAGCGGAATCGTCGATCAGCAGGCGGCTCGTTGCCGGCAGGTAGTCGAACAGGCTGACCAGCTGATCGAAAAACAGCGGCAGGTAGTACTCAACTCCGGGCGAGGAAATGCCTGCCGAAATATCTACGTATACCGGGCAGGTGTTCGGGTCGATATCGAAGGTCTCGCGAAACCTGAGCCTGAAGCGCTCGATGCCTGGTTCATCCAGCGGGTACTCCTGCGCGGGCAGCAGCTTGATCGCATCTGTTTTTTCGATCGAGAGTTGCGTTTCAGGATCAAAATTGCGCATCGATTCGATTTCATCATCGAAGAAATCGATGCGATACGGTTCCCGGCTTCCCATCGGGAACAGGTCGAGGATCGACCCGCGGGTACTGAACTCGCCATGTTGCTCGACCTGGGACACGGCGCTGTATCCGTAGAGGCCGAGCTTTTCGCGCAATACCCCGGGGTCGAGCCGATCCCCCAGCTTTAGATCCAGCGAACGTTGCCGAATGAACCCGGGTGGCGAGACTTTCTGCAGCAGCGTGCTGACCGGCAGGATCAGCACCCCGGAGGTGGCGTCCGTAATCGACGCCAGGCACTGGATTCGTTCCGAGACGATATCCTGGTGCGGCGAAAACTGGTCGTAAGGCAGGGTCTCGAGATCCGGGAATCGAAAAATATGGGGTGGCTCCCGGCTGAAGAAACGAATTTCCTGTTCGAGCTGTTCGGCATCGGCCATATCGCAACAGACGATGACCGAGAGGCCACTGTGCTCGGCTATCTGTTCGCTGACCAGCAGCCCGCGGCTGCTGCCGTACAGCTGGCCGATGCGCAGCTCGCGCGCGGTTGCGGGCGCAGGGGTTTCGAGAAGAGGCGTGGGCATTCCTCGCCTGGGGCAGGCTACTCCTGCGCTGGTTTAGCGGTGGTCAAGCCCAGTATTTCCCAGTTCTGCATGCCTCCACGGTACCATTTGATCTTGTGCGCCGGATAGCCGAAGCCCAGCAGGTTTGCGATATTGTTAGGAGACTGGCCGCACCACATGCCATTGCAGAACATGACCAGCACGCGCGCATTGCGAAAATCCCACAAACCCTCGAGATTTCTCGCATTGAAGCGTTCCTCAAGAATTTCGCCGATTGAAATCGGATCGGCGCCCTTGGACGGGTTCAGGCTGGTCCACGGGATATTGATCGCACCGGGAATAGTGCCCTTCGCCACCCAGTCAGGCGTGCGCGAATCGACGACGAGAATGGTGTCGTCGCCCTCGCTCATGCGTTTGAGATAATCGAGCACCTCGAGTTCGGCAATGGTTTCGACGCCGGGCGCAAGGGTCGACGGCTGGATGCAAAATGGCGGGCATTTGCGGGAGGTAATCGCAAACGCAGGATTAACCGTGTTCTTCTGGTTCTGGTTACGCATTACGTTAACCTGCGCTTCGCCATGCCTGACGGTGACGCTCTCGATCTCGGGGGTAATATTGACCTCTGCTGCCTGCAGGCTCAGGGCGGATAAACCCAGCAGGGTAGTCGATACAAAGGTCACAAAATTACGGCTTGTCATTACTGGCGGCTCCGGCTTGAACAAGTATGGGTGGTTGCAAAAAATCAGGTCGATTTAGACCGCGATTTCATTGTGCGGTTCTGCTGGGCATTATCAGCGTGG
>Ga0224512_10005064_pt1 | contig 10956 bp, 18 predicted proteins | sample SF_May12_sed_USG_4_FD_169103 | JGI IMG/M metagenome (GOLD analysis project Ga0224512, IMG submission 169103) | Sediment microbial communities from San Francisco Bay, California, United States - SF_May12_sed_USGS_13 | ecosystem: Environmental > Aquatic > Marine > Sediment | place: USA...
CAGGAGGTGAACTGATGGCGGCCCGGGTCTGCGTGGGCGGGCACGACCGCTGCTACGAGGGCCCTCAGCCCGACTGCCCCTACTGCGAGCTGCGCGGCGGCCCGAAGCGGACGACGACGTGGCGGACCTGCCCCGACTGCGGGTCCCGGGCGACCAAGATCCTGTCCGCCAACAGCGGGAAGTACAGCTGCCAGATCTGCGGGTGCGCGTACTACGACCCGAGGGTCCTGCCGGAGGTCGTCGACGACCTGGAGCGGGAGATCAAGCGGCTGCGCCTCGCCGCAGGGCGATGCGGGTGGAGCGTGACCTGATCACGAGGGAGAGAGCAGATGCTTAGGATGACGCGAGAGCAAATGGAGCAGGCTTGCGCACTGTGCTTGGAGCTTCCGATGATCCGAGACCGCCTGTTCCGGGCCGGGCTGCTGAGGACGGCGCACGCCATGGACGCCGTCGTAAGGGCTGTCGGCTACGAGACCGCCGAACACGTACAAGACGAAGAGAGGCGAAGCCGGGTATACCCGCGAGATCAGGAGGCGGAGGGACGCGGAGTTCGTCGCCGTCGTCGAGGTGGCGGAGACGACGAGCCCGCGCGAAGTTAACTTCGGAGGAGGGGAATTGAACCAGCACAAAAAGAAGTTGGCGCTGGACTGCGCCGTCCTGGCGACGCTCTCCGCAGGCGGCCCCGCCGGGGGCGCGCAGCTTCGGTCCCGGGTCTCCGCAGTCGAGGGGCGGGACGTCACCTGCGCGGAGCTGGGCGAGGCCCTGGAGAGGCTGGCGGGCGCCAAGATGGTCTGGGCGAGGACCGAGATCTCGGGGGCGGGGCGCCGCCCGCGCGTGGTCCCGGTCTACGCGCTCACCCCGGCGGGGACCCTCGTCGCCGAGAAGGTGGGAACTAGGTCGGAGCGACCGCTGCACCCGACCCGGCTTCTGGTGCTGGCGATCCGGGTGGCGGTCCCCCTGCTCGCGACGAGCGGGCTGCTCATGGTCGCGTCCCTGGCGCTGCCGTGGCCGGGCTACGTCTTCCTGTCGGCGCTCGCGTTCGGGACGACTGCGCTCGTCGCGCTGGTCGGGTGGGCCTCGCAGGTGCGGGCCGAGGTGAAGAGGAGGACGAGATGATAGCGTGGCTGAGACTGTGGCTGCCCCGGTTGGCGAACAGCTACTTGGTGCAGATGGGGTTGGGCTTCGTGATAATCATGGGGACCGTCGTCGGTGTGCAGGTCTACGGCGCGTCGGTAGAGGCCAAGACCTACAACCGCTTCACGGGCGGGGACGCGACGACCTGGGAAGCGCTCTGGACCAACTTCCGCGTCGACTGCGACTAGGCCGACGCCTCTCTCGGGGACATCCTGAAGCCGACGCCGGAGAGGGTGTAGATCTCGCGCGGCGCGACCTTCCGGCGCAGCGCTTCGACGATCTTGCGGACGCGACTGCCCGCCGCTCTCGGGGGACCGGCGGGCCAGACCGCTTTTATCAGGCGGCGAGTAGTCGCGGCTCGCTCCCGGTCGAGCACGTCGAAGACGACCGCCTCCTGGGGCGAGAGGAGGAGGTCCCTCTCCAGGTATATCTTGACTACGAGGTCGTCGGGGGCGACGCTCGGCGTCACTGCGCGGGCGGGGCGCGCCTCACGACGCACATGACTTCCCAATCTTCGGCCTTGGCTTCCACCGCGAACGCCTCGGCCTCGTCGAACACACCCAGAGCCTCGGTGATGCACTGCTCGCTCGTGACCGGCTGAGTAAGTGGCATCTCGTAGTGCGTGCAGGGTTCGGGAACGGAAGAGCAGAAGACGACAACCACGAACCATTCCATCTCTTATCTCCTTGTGTACTAGGTAGGTTGACCGGAGCCGGGCTGACCCGCTCCAGAGGTGATGAAGCACACCAGCCCGTTGTCATAGCGCTGCACTATGACGTACCGATCTTCCTCCTGATCCTGCCAGTGCTCGACCACGACGCGGTGGCCGCTCCTCGGGTCGACGCCGGGGTTTTCCCTGAGCGGCTGGTCTCCGTAGACGGCGCGGAGCATCCTGTCGGCGTCGTAGCCCGAGACGCAGCCGAACTGGACGACCTTGATGGTGGCTAGGAGTATCGCTGCTGCTGCGCTCACGGGCGTTCCCCTCCTCTGAGCTGTAGATCGCGACCGGCAGTGCGGTCTATAGCACGTCTTCAGCCCGAAGTTAACTTCGGGCTTCACAAGGCGCCGCGCGGGCGCTATCATCCCGCGCCATGCCGGAGCCGCGACCTGGAGAGTCGGAGGACGACTTCGTGTCGAGGTGCATGTCGAGCGCCGAGGCGCGCTCCGACTTCCCCGACCAGGAGCAGCGGCTCGCGTTCTGCTTCGCCACCTTCGAGGGCGCGCGCAAGATGGAGAAGAACGACCTGACCGTCTGCCTGAAGAAGACGGACGCCGCGCTCCAGATCGTCTGGGGCGAGGTCTACGTCCCGATGGTCCTCGACTCCGAGGGCGACTTCATGACCGCCGACGAGATCCGCAAGACCGGGCACCGCTTCATCGCTGAGGGTCGGGTCGAGCAGATGAACGTCGAGCACGAGGACGACGCGAGGGCGACCGTCGTTGTCGAGTCCTTCGTCGTGCGCAAGGGCGACCCCGACTTCATCGAGGGCTCGTGGGTTCTCGGAGTGCACATCCCGAACGCGGAGCTGTGGGAGCTGGTCGAGAAGGGCGAGATCAACGGCTTCTCCCTCGAGGGCAAGGGCAACCGCGAGGCCGTGAAGGTCGACATGAACATCCAGCGCGTCCTGACCGGGCGCACGCTGATCGCCGACGGGCACGACCACGAGTTCGTCGTAGAGTTCGACGAGAACGGGCGCTTCCTCGGGGGCACCACCCGCCCGGGCGGCGCTGGCGGGCACGCCCACCGCATCACGCGGGGCACCGTCACCGACGTCGCCGAGGGGCACGTCCACAGGTACTCCTTCGCGGAGGACCTCGTTCCAACCGACCAGGGGAGGGCCGCGTGATCATCAAGAGCCAGACCTCGAAGAAGGAGGTCGACGCCCACGAGCTGTCCGACGTCCACGTGGAAAAGGTCGCCCTTGTGCGGCACGGGGCTAATCGTGTACCTTTCCGCATCACCAAGTCCGAGGCAGGCGCCGAGATCGAGGCGCCGACGCCTGGAGGGACCAAGCCACCCGGAGGCAACTCTATGCTCAACTTCGCGAAGCACAGCTTCTCTAAGGTGTTCAAGGCCGCGCCCGCCGACCCGTCCGTCGTGGCGGTGATCGTCAGCAAGAGCGCCGACCTCGACGCCCTGAAGCCCGCCATCGTCGCCGGGGGCTTCTCCGTCGACCAGCCCGACGAGTCCCAGGACGGCGTCGTGATCTTCGCCCAGAAGGGCGCGGACAGCGCGGGCGAGGACACGACCATCGTCAAGGTCGACGACAACGTGGCGGTCGCCGTCACCGGCATCTCCAAGGCGTTCGAGGGCATGAACTTCGAGTCCGGGTCCTTCCTGGAGGTCATGTCGCAGGAGGGCTTCCGCCCCGGCATCGGCATGTCGATACAGCTCCTCGACTCGACCATCTCCAACATCCTGAACAAGGCCGAGAACCGCGACCAGCTCGCGACCGAGATCGGCGCCGCCGTCGCGGAGTTCCAGCAGCACCTCGTCGCGCTGGCCCAGGCGGTCCCCCCGGAGGCGTTCTCCGCCGAGCTGCTCCGCTCGGAGGGGGGCAGGAAGCCCCCGCAGGCCCCGCAGGGCGCGAAGCCCGGCGCCGGTACGAGCGCGCCCGACCCGGTCCAGAAGGCCGCTGACGACGCCAAGGCCGCCGCAGAGGCCCTGGCGAAGGCGAACGCGGCGGGCGACGCCAAGGGCGACGCCAAAAGCGGCGAGGACGTCACGGCGGTCCTGGCCGGAGAGCTTCAGAAGGTCAACGCGGCGGTCGCCTCCCTCGCGGAGACGGTCGCCAAGTCGGAGCAGAGCAGCGCCTCCCTCGCGGAGACGGTGTCCTCGCTCGCCAAGCAGTCCGCAGAGACTGCCGCTAAGATGTCCAGTCTCGTCGGCGGCAAGCCCGCCTCGGACCCCGTCTCCGCGCAGAACGGGGTCGCCAAGTCCGAGAGGGTGCCCGCGCTGATCGACACCGCGTACGCGCGGCCCAAGCCGCTCAACAGCTAGGTCGGCTCGCGGCCCAACCACCACGGAGATCTGGACATGAACTCTAATCAGGCCCTGCTCGCGAAGGCCGACCTCGTCATCGGTGACCTCCAGACGAACGGCGGCGTGCTCAACCCCGAGCAGTCGAACGCGTTCATCAGGAAGCTGATCGAAGCGCCCTCCATCATCAACGTCGCGCGCGTCGTAGAGATGACGGCGCCCCAGCGCAAGATCAACAAGATCCAGTTCGCCTCCCGCATCCTGCGGGCGGGCGTCTCGGGCGTCGCGCTCACGCAGTCGGAGCGGTCGGCCCCGGTCACCGAGCAGATCCAGCTCAACACCAACGAGGTGATCGCCGAGGTCCGCATCCCCTACGACGTGGTCGAGGACAACATCGAGCGGGGCAGCATCGGCCAGCAGGTCGACGGCTCCGGCACGTCCGGCCAGCCCGCCGGGGGCGGTTTCCTCGACACGATCCTGACCCTCATCGCCGAGCGCGCCGCGCTCGACCTGGAGGAGCTGGGCCTCAAGGGCGACACCGCGTCGACCGACGACTACCTCGCGCTGACCGACGGCTTCCTGGTCACCGCGAACGGCGGCGGCAACATCGTCGACCACCAGGGCGGCACGATCACGAAGGACCTCTTCAAATCCGGGCTGATCACCCTGCCCGATCAGTACAAGCGCCAGCTCGGAGCCATGACTCACATGATCTCGCGCAACAACGAGATCGAGTACCGAGACACCCTGGCGAACCGCGCTACCGCCCTCGGCGACGCGAACATCCAGGCGCGCAACCCGGTTTTCGGCTTCGGCGTCCCGCTGCTCGGCGTCGACCTGATGCCGCAGGACCAGGGCCTGCTCTCCAACCCGCTCAACTTCATCCTGGGCATACAGCGGCAGGTCCTGATGGAGTTCGCGAAGGAGATCACGCAGCGCGTGTGGATCGTCGTGCTGACGGCTCGCGTCGACTTCCAGATCGAGGAGGACGAGGCGGTCGTCCAGTACACGAACATCGCGACCGCGACCTGATCACCCCCGGTCGTAGCGGTCGTCGGCGGAGGGGGCTCCTCCCCCCGGTTCCCCCTCCGCCACCCCACCAGAAGGTGAACGCAAGGAGGGTTCCCTATGGCAGAGACGAGTGGTTATCCGGTTCAGCTCACCAAGGCCCTGCGCTACCGCATCGCGGGGATCACCATCTCCCGAGGCGACGTCGTCGAGGTCACCGCCCGCATGAGGAACCACCTCGTGCGCTCCGGCCAGTTCAAGGACTTCGTGCCCGACGCCCCGGAGGACGGCTTCGTGCCGGTAGAGGACGACCTCTCCCGCGAGGAGGCCGAGGACGCGGGCCTGCTCGACACGCGGGAGAAGGACCCCGACCGCGAGCGGCTCACGACTCAAGAGATCTTGGACGAGCTGGAGAAGGACGGCGACAAGACCGAGAGCGACGACGGCAAGGTCCGGGTCGTCCAGCGCGCCGGGCCGGAGAAGATCGCCGAGGCCAAGGCCGGGAAGCGCAAGAACCGCCCGCTCGGCAAGCGCCGGTCGAGGGGCTCCGACATCGCCAACACCCGCGCCGGGGAGGCCCGCGAGAAGCGCGCGCTCGGCGGCGTGACCATCGAAGAGGTCTGACCCCGTGCTCCTCCTGTCCGTGGACGAGATGTTCGAGAGGCTCGCCTACGACAGGACCGAGGACCTGGAGAAGGGCATCGAGCGGGCGCTCCGCACCGCGACGCAGGTGCTCCGCTCGGACCTCCGCATGGACTTCGACCGGGTGACGGGCGTCCGCGACGTCTTCCGCATCGACCGGACCAACTTCGTGCAGGCCCCGGTCGGGTCGCGCACCTCGCGGTTCTTCGACACGCAGGGGCGCGCGTTCTTCTCCGACCTGCCCCTGCTCCACGTCAAACTCATGCTCGGCATGGGGCTCGTCGACCCGGACCTGACGGGCGGCGTCGAGGTCTTCGCGGCCTCGCTGCCCGCCCACCTCGACGACCCGAGCTTTCGCCGCGACCTCGCTAACTTCTCCGACGGGCTGAGTCACCTGATGTTCGACTACGAGGAGGGAGTCGTCGCGATAGACGGGCTGTTCCTCGACGCCATGTACGTCGGGGTGACCTACGACGCGGGGCTGTTCGTCAACTCGGACGACGTCTACGAGGGCGTTCCCGAGTGGCTCCGCGAGCTGGCCTTCCTCCGCGCGACCGTCCTGATCGACGCCGACCCGGTGCTCCGCACGGAGAACCAGGTCCGTCTCGACAAGGACACCACCGCCCAGCAGATCCGGGCCATCCTGGGGTCCCACATCCGGTACAGGCCCGAGGCCGTCAAGCCCTTCGCGAGGGGGTAGCCGTGGTCGAGATGAACGTCGGCTTCCAGTTCGGGAGCAAGCGCTTCGACAGCGCCTTCGACGGGCTGGACGCCTTCGCCAAGCGGCTCGGCTCGTCGGTCGACGCGGGCGCCCCGGCCTTCAAGAAGGAGCTGCGCTTCTTCATGGAGGGGGTCGTGGCGGCCCTGGAGAAGCGCCACAGCACGCCCTACCCGTCGGGGACGTCGCCCGCCGGGGTCATCCCCGGGACGCTCTCCAGGCGCTCGTCGGGCATAGCGGCGGGGCTCCTGGAGGGGATCGAGATCAAGGGCGACCTCCTGCCCAAGATAGACGCCGCGCTCCGGGGGTCGCGGGTCCAGGCGGCGCACGAGTTCGGGGCCGTCATCCGACCTAAGCGGGCCGCCTTCCTGACCGTCCCGCTCCCCGCCGCGCTCAACGCCGACGGCACGCCGATCAAGGCGCGGGCTCGCGACTGGGACCGGACCTTCGTGCAGCGCTCCAAGAAGGGCAACCTCCTAATCTTCCGCCGCGAGGTCGGCAGGAGGATCGTCCCCCTGTACCTCCTGGTCGGGCCGGGCGAGCCCAAGCAGTTCGTCGAGATCCCCCCGCGCCTGGGCGTCGGCCTGACCTTCCGAACCGTATCTAGTGCTTTCGTAGAGCGCGCCGTCGATGCTATGCTCCGCGAGATCCGGCGCGACGCGCTGTCCTGAAGTCAACTTCGGAGGGACTCATGAACACGCGGGACTTCTACCCCGAGAGCGCGCGGGCGCGCGACGGGCGCGACCCGTACGACGACTCCCACATCGAGAAGGACGACCCGTTCCGCGACGCCGTCCAGGTCGAGCGAGCCGAGGACGGCTCCCTGTCGGTCTCGATCTGCGTCGGGGCGGACATGGCGGGCATCCCCGCCGAGGACGTAGCGGCGCTGGACTCTCCGGCGCAGGAGATCACCGACGCGATGCTCGACCGCATCGCCGTCGACTTCGACCTCGACGTGCGCCCGATCCTGCACGCCAAGATCGTGGCGGTGCTGGGCAACTGACTTGGTCGTGGAGAGCATCAAGAAGGCGGGCGCGCAGCCCCTCTCCTTCAGGGCGGGGCTCGGGCTCGTCGCCGCGTTCTTCATGGGGCTCGCGGGGATCTACAGCTTCGCTGACCAGATAGGGATGCGCGTCGACCGCTGGACGTGGCTCTCCGAGACTCTGGCGCTGGAGCAGAAGGTCGCGTTCGACGCCCGCGCGCTGGAGCACAAGATCAGCGCCGCCGCAGAGATGCGCGCGGAGAGGATGTCGGCGGCGCACGCGAAGCGCACCCGGGAGCTGGAGCGGCGGCTGGAGGCGGTTACCCAGATCGCCGGGCTGTCCCTCGCGGACCTCCTGCTCAAGAAGAAGCGGGCGCTCTACGAGGTAGAGCACGCCATCCACGAGTACGAGAAAGAGGGCGAGGTCGCCCCGAAGAAGCTGACCCGGGAGCGCGACCTCATCATGGAGGAGATCGCCAGCATAGAGCGGGTGCTCTCCGCCCAGGCGAGGTAGTCGGTGGCCGAGGACCCCAACGTCACCGTCCGAGAGAGGGCCGTCCGGCGGCTGGTCCAGATCTTCGAGGACGTCAAGGAGGGGCTCCCGGTCGGCGACCCCTACACCGTGCAGTGGTCCCTGGTCCTCCGGCAGCGCGCTGGCGCGAGGGCGGACAAGAAGCGCTACGTCCTCCAGGTCTTCGACACGACGGAGAGCAAGGTCGCGCAGGTCGGGTGGATGGACTGCACCCTGCGGGTGATCCTGGAGTTCGTCGCCCTGGTCGACTCCAAGGCCGACCCCTCCCGGGTGGGCAACCGCGTCCTCGGGGAGATCCAGCGCCGCGTCCGCGAGGACATATACTTGAACGACACCGTGCTCAACGTCGTCGAGGTCGGCAACGAGCTGGACGTCGACGGGACGACCGACCGGCAGATCACCGGGGCGGTCTTCGTCAACGTCCGCTACAAGCACGACCAGAACGACCCGCGCTCCGACGTAGGGAGCTTCCCGTGATCGGAGAAGTTAACTTCACTAGCGGGAGACCCGACATGCCCCGACCGAAGGCAGACGGCGTGAAGGAAGCCCTCCTGGCGCGCTGCGAGAGCTGCCCCGCGCGGTTCTCCGAGAGCTACGGCGCGGCGGACGCCCGGCGCTGCCTGGAGTGCCTGGAGAGGCTGCGCGCGTGCTCGCCGCAGTAGACGTCGTCGTCACCAACCTCGCCGACGCCCCGGAGTGGTCGCGCGGGCGGGCGCTGGCGGTGACGCTAATTCACAGCGAGGCCCTCGTCCCGGAGCTTCACGCGGACCGGCACGAGGTCGTCCTGGTCGCCGACACGTCGAACCCTCTCGACCCGACCGGCCCCAAGGACCGCCACGTCGAGGCGCTCCTGGCCCTGCCGGGGGTCCCGACGCTGGTGCACTGCCACGCGGGGGTGTCCCGCTCCGGGGCTGCCGCCTACGCGCTCGCCTGCCGCGACCTGCCGGAGCGGGACCCGCGCGAGATCATGTCCAAGATGCCCGCGACGCTCAGGCCGAACCGCCTCTTCGTGGAGATCGCGGACCGCCTGCTGGGCCGGGGCGGCTTGATGGTAGAGGCGTGCGCCGAGCGGCACCGCGTCTACGTCCCCCGGTACGCCGTCGCGGAGATCCGCCTGAACCGCAAGTGAAGCTCGACAGGGAGACCCCCGAGGCGCTACTATCACGCCGACCTGAAGTCCCCCAGGAGGCCACCGGATGACCATCCTCTTCAACAAGGCGCTTCTCCTCGCCAAGATCGAGGCGACGTTCGACCAGGACCCGAACCCGGACAACGTCAACGACGCCTTCCTCGTCATCAACCCCGACTTCGCCCCCGACATCACGATCCTAGAGCGCGACAACGTGAGGACCTCCCTCTCGAACGACGCGCGCGCGGTCGGGCGCAAGATCGGGCAGATCACTTTCCAGCACGAGGTTCGCAACAACGGGGACGCGTCCGGCGCGACGTCGCCCCGACTCGGCGTCCTCCTGCGGGGCTGCGGGATGCTGGAGACGCAGATCGACACCCCCGCCGAGAGCGTCTTCGCCTTCTCGTCGAACGCCGCCAACGTCGGCGTGTTCAACCTGACCGGGACCACGGCCTACGTCGGCACGGGGCAGCGCAAGATCACGCTCCGCATCACGACCGGCGGCGGCTCGGGAGTCGCGGTGGGCAACTTCACCTCCCCGGCGGTCTCCGACCTCCCGCTGATAGACCACACCGGGACCGACGAGGTCACCCTGACGGACGCCGTCGAGATCCTGCTCCACGACACGACGGGCGCCCAGATCGTCGGCGTCACCCCGGACTTCCTGTCGGACACCCCCGAGGCGGGCGACGTCTACGAGTTCTGGATCAGGCCGACCGGCTGGCTCTACACGCCGCGCTCCGAGAACTTCGAGTCCCTGACCCTCTACCTCTACTACCCCGACGACACGGGGCAGTCGCTCCTGCACAAGCTCACGGGCGCGCGCGGGACCTTCGACATCAACGCCCCCGGGGGCAACTTCGGCACCTTCAACTTCACGTTCACGGGGTCCTACGTCGCCCCGGCGGACGTGGCGACGCCGAGCGGCTCCGTCTTCGAGACGCAGAAGCCGCAGCAGGTCGAGCAGGCGGCGCTCACGGTCGACGACGCCAACTTCGGCGAGGTGGTCAACCTCTGCGCCGGGTCCTGGACCGTCGACATCGCGAACGACGTGCAGCCGCGCGAGTGCGTGAACGAGCCGAACTCCTTCCAGGGCTCGCTCATCGTGGGTCGCGAGCCCGCGCTCGGCTTCGACCCGGAGGCGGTTCTGGAGGCGACGCACCCGTTCTGGGCCAACCTCGCGGCGGGCAACCAGATCGAGTGGCACGCCAAGATCGGCACGACCAAGGGCAACGTCGTAGACATGCTGGCGCGCAACGTGCAGTACACCGGCATCGGCTACGGCAACCGGAACAACATCAGGACCTACGAGATCGAGGGCGCCCTCGCTGCGGTGACGGGCGACGGGGACGACGAGCTGGAGCTGCTCTTCGCCTAGCGCATGGAGTACGACGCCCTCATCGTCGCAGCCCTGCGCGCTGGGGGCGAACGCCTGACGCCCAACGAGGCCAGGGTCACCGCGACCCTGCTCGACCGCAGGACCCCGGCCTCCAAGGAGCGCCTCTTCGAGACGCTGTACGGGGGCGACCCCGGCGGGGGGCCGCTCACGGGGCCGCGCATCATCTCGATCATCGTCTGCCGCGCCAAGAAGAAGATGCGGGGCGTCGTTGCCTTCGACAGCGTCTACGGCGTCGGCTACACTGCGCGGGCGCTGGTCGACCTGGAGAACGGAGACTGGGGGGATGCGGTACCCGCCGGGCGGAGACGCGATCACGCAGGCCGTCTACCTGATCATGATCCGGGTGGAGCCCGCTGAGCCGGGCGGCCCGAACGTCGAGGTCTACGACGCCAAGCTCCGCAAGGTCGACGCCGACGCCGCCGCCCGGGAGAT
>Ga0224512_10005065_pt1 | contig 10956 bp, 7 predicted proteins | sample SF_May12_sed_USG_4_FD_169103 | JGI IMG/M metagenome (GOLD analysis project Ga0224512, IMG submission 169103) | Sediment microbial communities from San Francisco Bay, California, United States - SF_May12_sed_USGS_13 | ecosystem: Environmental > Aquatic > Marine > Sediment | place: USA: California...
GCTCGGCGTTAATCCGTCCGGACTCGAATCAGAGTTGGCGAAACTCGGGATATCAGATTTCCGGCTGTCTTTCGAAAGGGTCGACCGATCGGGGATCAAGGCCGTTCATGTCGAAACAGTTTACGAGGAAGCGAAACGCCACCGGCACCTGGCGGAAATATTGGAAATCATTTCAGATTCAGGGCTTGAAGCAGGCGTACGGGAACGCGCCGCCCGCATCTTTGAGCGGCTTGCAGAAGCCGAGGCAAAAGTACATGGGATCGATGTCAACCGGGTCCATTTTCACGAGGTTGGGGCGATGGACGCGATCATCGATGTCGTCGGCGCATGTGTGGGTTTCGAAGTACTCGAGATCGAGAGATTTGTCTGTTCGCGGATACACGTCGGCAGCGGCTTCGTGGATATCGACCACGGGCGCTACCCTGTACCGCCTCCCGCCGTTTCCGAACTCCTCGAGGGGATACCGATCTATTCGACGGAGTTGGAAGGGGAATTGATCACGCCCACCGGGGCCGCGATTATCGCGACGGTGTGCCAGGAATTTGGAGAACTTCGCGATTTTATACCGGAGTCGAGCGGATACGGAGCTGGGACGAGGGAATACGCGGGGTTTCCGAATGTGCTCCGTATGGTCGTCGGGCAACAGGCGGATGCGGGAAGAACGGAAACAGAAGATCTATGTCTTTTGGAGACCAATCTCGACGACTCTACCGGCGAGATCCTTGGTTACCTGATGGAGGAATCGCTGGCCGCGGGCGCCCTCGATTGCTGGTATACCCCGATCCAAATGAAAAAGAACCGACCGGCGATCCTGATTTCAATACTCTGCCGTCTTTCCGAAAAGGAAAAACTCAGCGAATTACTTTATACTGAGACCTCCACGATTGGTATCAGGGTGCAAACGGTGAGGCGCGAGTGCCTCGCAAGGGAGATTTCGGTCATAGAGACGGAATACGGGCCGATCGAGGTCAAAATCGCCCGTCACAAGGGTCGGGTCGTGAATATCAAGCCCGAGTTTGATCAGATTCGGAAAAAGGCCCGGGAAGCGGGCGTCGAATTAAAAAAAGTAGTGTTTGAAGTAACCGCCGTCTGCGCGAAACGCTACGAGGGAGCAAGAATTGTCGGAACAAAATCAATTGGTGGATCAGGATAAGATTGCCGCTGGCGTCCGGCTGTTGCTTGAAGGCATTGGCGAGGACGTCAACCGCGACGGACTCAGAAAAACACCCGAGCGGGTGGCGAGTTTTTACGTCGAGTTGACCGAAGGCATGTGGCAGGACCCAAAGAGCGAGATCATACCTTTGCCAGGGGATTCACATGACGAAATGGTGATCGTCAAAGACATCGCGATCGCCTCGGTCTGCGAACATCATCTCGCGCCGTTTGTTGGGAACGTACACATTGCTTACATTCCGAAAGGCGGCAGAATCGTAGGGCTTTCGAAACTCGCGCGCATCGCTGAGATCTTCGCTCGCCGTCTGCAGGTGCAGGAAAGATTGACAAAACAGATTGCCGATACGCTTTTCGAAGAACTCCAGCCACTTGGAGTGATGGTCGTAATGGAGGCTGAGCACACGTGTATGACGCTGCGCGGAGTCAAGAAACCGGGTGCTAAGACGGTGACTTCCGCCGTGCTCGGTGGCTTCAGAAAAGACCCGCGGACCCGGTCCGAGGCAATGAGCCTCATTATGGGCTGATGTCTTGCGCTTTGACACCGAAATACTGCGCAGACACGGCGAAGCTTTTCAAACAAGAGGAAGAACCAAACTGCAACCCAACATAGCGAATTAATCATGAAAAGAACGAAGATACTGGCAATTATGCTTCTGACTGCGATAAACGCGATCGCTGTCAACGCACAACAGGAAAGCACGCTCGCACAGCTGTTTAGTGCTGATGACATAAAGCAAAACATTAAGTTTTTATCCGAGGACGGCTTTGAAGGCAGGGCTCCCGGCAGCCGTGGCGGCGAGCTCGCCGCGAAATACATAGCGCTCCAGCTCAAGAAATTCGGAATCCAGCCCGGAAATAAGGGCAGTTATTTCCAGCCGGTTGATCTGATCGCGGTCAAAGCGAACCCGGATGCAGTTCTGCGCGTCGGCGATGAGAAGGCAACGTTCGATTATAAGTTTGGCGAGGATTTTGTCGTTTCGACCAGCGCGCAGAGGGAAAGGGTCAACATAAACAACGAACTTGTCTTCCTTGGATACGGTATCGACGCTCCGGAACAGGACTGGAACGACTACAAGGGTAACAGCAGTGATTACCGCGGGAAAATCCTGGTGATGCTTGTGAACGACCCTCCACCAACTGCGGATGATCCGGACCGGTTCGGTGGCAAGGCGCTAACATATTACGGACGTTGGACTTACAAGTACGAAGAAGCGGCCCGGCGAGGGGCTGCGGGTGTGATGCTAGTGCATACGACCGAATCCGCGGGCTATGGATGGAACGTTGTCGAAACTTCTCTTGGCGGGAGTTGGCGGTACGAAATTGAGAGGGCCGAAGGCGACACGACACCCTATCTGCGGATGAAGTCCTGGATTACCGAGCAGACCGCCCGCAGGATCTTTGCCCAGGCGGGAGAGGATTTTGAAAAGCTCAGGGAAAAGGCAGCGTCGAAAAAGTTCAAACCCGTGAACTTGGAGCTCCGTGCGCGGATCAATCAGACATACGAGATCAAAAGGACGAGTTCCAATAACGTGGTCGGTCTATGGGAAGGCCGCGATCCAGATTTGAAGCAGGAACATGTTATCTACACGGCGCACTGGGACCATCTTGGTGTAGGTAAACCCAACGAGAAAGGCGATTCCATCTATAACGGCGCACTCGATAATGCCTCCGGCGTCGCACAGGTGCTCGCACTTGCCGAGGCATTTTCGAAACTCAACAAACGGAGACAGCCAAAGAGATCGCAGGTATTTTTGTTTACGACCGCCGAGGAACAGGGGTTGCTGGGTGCGGAATTTTATAGCGAGAATCCCATATTCCCGCTCGAAAAATGTGCCGCAAACATAAACCTCGACGGCGGTAACTTTTACGGACGGACAAGGGACTTTGGAGCCCTCGGAGCGGAACGCTCGAGCCTCGAGAATATCGTCAATCGTGAGCTCCGGGAGAGGGGAATGAGATTTTCGCCAGACAATCGTCCCGAACAAGGGTATTTTTTCCGCTCTGATCATTTTCCCTTTGCAAAAAAAGGGGTTCCTGCCCTGAGCATCAGAAGCGGGAGCGACTATATCGGAAAGCCGGCGGGTTGGGGAGATCAGTTTTTTAAAGACTACAATGCCAATCATTACCACCAGCCGTCGGACGAATTCCGCGACGAATGGGTGTTTGACGGGATGGTCCAAATGCTCGATGTCACTCTCGGGATAGGGCTCGAAGCTTCGAACGTAAAGAAACTGCCCCGCTACAACAAAAAAGACGAGTTCGCGAGGGCTCAACCTGACCGCCGTTAGCTGATGCCCCAAACGGCCGAGCCTCGGATCACCGGAATTGGTGAATCGACTTTGGATACCAAATGGAAAAGACGTTTTACATTACAACCCCGATCTACTACGCGAATACGCTACCCCATCTGGGCCATCTCTATACGACAACAGTTTCCGACGTCGTGCGCAGATACAAACGCCAGTGCGGCTATGACACCTATTTTCTGACTGGAACCGACGAGCATGGCATCAATATCCAGCGCGAAGCCGAAAAAGCGGGCCGAAGTCCGAAGGCTCAGGCCGATTTTATCGCCGGCGAGATTCAAAAGATGTTCGCCCAGTTTGGCCTTGATCCCAAGAATGGAGGGTACGACGTCTTTATGCGTACGACCGAGCCGTTCCATTACGAGGCGGCACAGAATTTCTGGCAGGCGATCGCTTCCAACAAGACCCCGCAGGGCAATGAAACGATCTACAAGGATTTCTACCGGGCATGGTTTTGCGCTCCTTGTGCCGAGTTCAAGACGGAAACGGAATACGAGACCCCGGAGGGGGAGGATACGCCCCGGTGTCTGATTCACGAAAGGCCCCTTGACCGGGTAGAAGAGGAGAGCTATTTCTTCAAGCTGTCGGATTACGGCGAGACGCTTCTCGAGCTTATCGAAAACAATCCGGATTTGATCCGTCCCGAAGCGCGACGAAAGGAAATTGTGTCGTTCGTGTCGGGCGGGCTCCAGGATCTTTCGATCAGCCGCGAAAAAAAGAATGTCGAATGGGGAATACCGGTGCCGGGAGACGACACCCATGTTATGTACGTCTGGATGGACGCCCTTTCAAACTACATCACGGCTATAGGTTACGGGAATGATGAACGTGAATCCGTGGGCTTTGAGAAGTACTGGCAAAACGCGGTTCACTTCATAGGAAAGGATATCCTGAGGTTCCATACGGTGTATTGGTTCTCGTTCCTTTTGGCCGCCGGACTTCCGCTTCCGACATGTGTTTTCGCACATGGGATGTGGCTTGACCCCGACGGCCGGAAGATGTCCTCAACGCTTGGCAACGGCATCGACCCGAATGTGCTGAGAAAGCACTTTCAAACGGACTCTATCCGGTATTTTTTGCTCCGCGAAATGGTCTTTGGAAGCGATGGGAAATTCGGATACGAAGGCCTGATCGAAAGGGTAAACTCCGATCTTGCAAAGGGTCTTGGCAATCTTTCTTCGCGAACGCTTTCGATGATCTCGAAATACAGGGACGGTAAAGTGCCCGATGGCACGGTCAGTGAGGAAAATTTTATTTATGCGAAACGCGCCGGCTTGAGTCCCGATCACGAGGAACTGGCTGCGGTCCTGGAGATGGCCAGGACGGAATTCGTCAGGCATTTCGACCGGTATGATTTCAGTTTGGGGCTCGAAGGCCTCTGGAGAGTGATTGCACGGGTCGATAAGATGATCACCGAATCGGCGCCCTGGAACCTCGTCAAGGACGAGAAACAGACGCAGACCCTAAATGCGGTATTGTACCGGGCGGCTGAGACCCTTCGCTGGTTGGTCGTTTTGCTCTCACCGGTAATGCCCGCCGCTTGCGACTCGATTTGGAAGCAAATAGGGCTTGCAGGCAGTCCCTCCGATACCGATCCCAACCAGCTTGAATGGGGAGGCCTTGAGGCGGGTACTACGATCGGTGACACGGAACCTGTCTTTCCGCGCCTCGATTCAAGCAAAATAATGGAAGAAATCAACTCGGCAAACGAAATCGTGGAAGCGGAAGAACAGGAGTTCATAACGATCGACGATTTCATCAAGGTCGAGCTTCGGGTCGGCGAAGTATTGGAAGCGGAAAACGTGCCGAAGTCCGACAAACTTTTGAGGTGTTTGGTGGATGTCGGTGATGAGCATCCGAGACAAATCCTTGCCGGCATCGCCGAGCATTACAGGCCCGAAGAGCTTGTCGGCAAAAAAATCGTTGTCGTCTACAACCTCAAACCGAGAATGATGATGGGACTCGAGTCGCAGGGAATGATCTGCGCCGCGTCGCTAGGGAAAAACGATAAACCGGTCGTCGCGACGTTTGATGAAGAAGTTCCGAACGGCGCTCGGCTGACCTAGCGATCGATGAAGCATATCGCCTCATTCCTGACTGTCCTGTTATCGGTTTTGGCCGCCGCGGCCCAAACCGCGCCGAAAGGTCCGCCCCCGGCTCCGGCGGTCTTTGTTCCTCCAAAAGCAGAGGAAATCAAGACGTTTCGTTCCCTTACGGATTCCTTTTCGATTGATTTTGCAGGAAGAGTGACCGAGTCTTCCGAAAAAGCCGGCCAGTTCATGATCAGAAACTACTCCGCGCGAAGGACCGGTACAAGGGCCACAGTCGTCGCATACGATTTTGGTCTTTCAGAACCGGATAAACTAGACAGGGAGGCATTCCTGGGCGACCTGAAGGCGGATTTGCAACGCATCGAGGGAACTGAATTGGTTTCGGATGTTGCCATCACCATCGATGATTTCAACGGCCGGGAAATAGTCTCGAAAGCCGGATACGAACGGGAGATAACCCGCGTATTGTTCACAGATTCCAGCATTTTCAGGCTTTCTGTCTTTGTTACGAATTGGCATATTTTGTCTGACGAAAAAAAGACCGAGTTCGAACAGGAAAAAAATCGGTTTTTTGCCTCTTTTAAGACCGGCAGGCGATTCTACGAAGGGTCCGGGTTCCGCGGCGAAGCGATTCGGCCGGCCGCAAAAACCATTTCGGCTTCCAAAGTGATCGAAACGGACAATCCGCGGGAAACGGCTGGCTCCACTTTCAAGGTCGGCGAGAAAAATTCGAGTCCGCCACCTCCACCCCCGCCTGCGGTTTTAGGTGTGGACCAAAACCGCGACGTCAAAATAACAAGTTCGATGCGAGCAGCCGGATCGGTCCCCGGATTTGGGACCTATACGCAATACCGTGCGCCTCAGAAAAGCGAGCTAAAACAGTTTGTTTCGGGAGCATTTGATTTCGAAGTGGTCTGGAGCGGTACACCCGGGTCGCGGAAACGGTTTATCGTAAATGGGACCGAATCGGTCTTCTTCACTGACCGATTCGGGGGCGGTTATGGCGTTTCGGTATCAGAATTCTCTTTCAAACTCTCCGATGTTCACTCTGAGAATGAAGTCTTCGAATACATTCGCAATCGGATCCGGCAGTACGGTGTTCACTCGATAAAAAGCGAAAAGCGGATCGAATCGGGAGGCGTCAAAGGCATTGAATTCGAGTTGGAGTCGCCGCTGCAATTTTCAAGGATGCGGGCCTTTTATACCGGCAACAGGATTATCGAGGTTTCCACATCAGTGCCGCTGATTTTTTTCAAGACTGTTGCACAAAGCAGGAATATCGATCAATTCGACGCCGAATGCCGCCGGTTTTTCAATTCTTTCAGGCTGAAAAAGACCGAGAAAAGTCCCGATAATGCGGTTGTAGTTGTTGATTTGAATCCGAGAAAAGGAGCGCGGCTGCCGGCCCTCGAACTTCCGGACGACGAATACGATCGTGCAAGAGGAAGATTCGTTTCGCGAAAAGGGCATTTTGCGGCCGATCTACCGAGAGAGCCGAACCGTCTATTCTCACTAATACAGGAGGAATCAAGTGCGACCGAACTCACTCAGTATCTGGTCGAGGGTCCCGAGGAGACGATATCGATCGGTTATTTCGATTTTCCCTCAGTCCCGCCGACGAAAGCTGAAAAACGCTATCAGGCAAATTATCAACGTGATTTCGTTTTGAAGAGCACGTCCGCCGCGGTACTGGTTGGCGAAAAGGACCTTGAATATCAAGGCCATTTTGGCCGCCAGTACGATTTAAAGATCGACACCGTCGATGCTGTGTTGCGGTACGTCTTCGTAGATCAGAGACTTTACAAAATCTTTTTTGCGAGGCTTGCGGGAGACCGCAACAACGATCAGCGGAGAGAGGCCTTTTTGAATTCGATAAGCCTCGGCGAACCGCCGCCCCCGGAATATCCGCCCGCGGTTCTTCCGGCTGATTTTGCGATCGATTTTACGGACACTTCGGCGAGTTCGGGTTATTTTGGTTTTTCCCTCGATTTTGAAGAGGCATGGGGTGTCGTCGAAGCTTCGATTTCAGAAGAAATAATGAAGATTGCACGAGCAGAAGGCGAAGCTCTCGAGGGCATCCTGCGCGAAGAACACTTCGAGACACTCGATAACACAAGGCTCTTGATGATTATCATGAGGTTTGTTCCGGAATCCGAAAACCCGCCGCGGATCTCGATCTTCGCCGAGCGCGCAGGATTCCCGAATTTTTCGCCCGAGTCCGCGGTCGAGGCATACAAGTCCATTCTCGACAGCGGTGAGCAATTGACCGGGAACGAGGGGCGGGAAAATTTTGACGGGGTCGAGTTCGCCTGGTACGAATCGTATTCCACGATCGAAAAAACGTATCTCCGGATGTATATTGCCAATCGCCGGGGCCTTCGATTGATCTTTGCACTGGCATATGCGGATGAAGCGACATTCGCAAGGCAGCTTCAAATTCTCGAATCGCTTCGATTTCCGCCGCAATCGGACCGACTGCCCGTGAAAATCGCGCCGACCCCTATGGAGGAACTGCGGAAATGAGAGTAGTAGATTCTCATTGCCATATCGACGGTCAGCGGTACGAGGAGGACCGTCACGAGGTGATCCAAAGGGCTTTTGATGCCGGTGTAGTGGCGATGCTGAATATCGGCACCGGAAGTGTTGCTGGCTCATCATTCGAAGACACCGTTGCACTAGCAAAAAAGTACCAAACGATATTTGCCGCGGTCGGGGTCCATCCGCATGACGCGAGCGAGTATGACGAAACAACGGAAAATAGACTGAAGAAGCTGTGCGGCGAACCGGAGGTGATCGCGTGGGGCGAGATCGGCCTCGATTTTCATTACGATCATTCCCCGCGCGAGACGCAGATAGATGTCTTCGTACGGCAAATCGAAGTCGCGCGCGAACTCGGCATGCCGATCATTATCCATTCCCGATCGGCCAACGAGGAAACTGTCGGGATTATTCGAGATCATTGCGCCTACGAGGGATTTCGCGGCGGGATCATGCACTGTTTTGGGGGTACACCGGAAATGGCCGTGGAACTGATGGATTTGGGATTTCTCATTTCGTTTGCCGGAAACGTGACTTTTAAAAAGGCGGACGAACTACGGAACGCCGCGGCAGCTGTGCCAATTGAAAGACTCCTCGTCGAGACCGATTGCCCCTATCTCACGCCGGAACCCTTCCGCGGCCGCAGAAACGAGCCTGCAAGGGTAATTGATACAGCAAAATACCTGGCCGGTTTCTATGGTATCGAACCCGATGAACTGGCAAACGGTACGACCTCAAATTTCTTCCGTTTTTTTGACCTCGAAATGCCCGCATGAACGTCCGGTTTGCTCAATAGTTGCGAGGTGTTATTCTCTTCAGAGGAGAATTCATGGCAAAAGACAATTCATTCGATATCGTTTCGAAAACGGACTATTCCGAGATCGAGAACGCTCTGAACCAAACACGCAAAGAGCTCAGCCAAAGGTTTGATTTTAAAGGCAGCAAGACCCTGATTAGCGTTCACGACAAAAACCTCATTATAAGTGCCGAAGACGACACAAGGTTGCGAAACCTCAATGACATAATGCAGACGAAGCTTGTCCGGCGCGGGGTTTCGCTGAAGGCTCTTGACTACCAGCCGGTCGAGCCGTCCGCCGGAGGCACGGTCAGGCAGATAGTACACGTCCAGCAGGGAATTCCCCTGGACAAGGCGAAAGAGGTTGTCAAATACGTGAAAAAACTCAAATTGAAGGTCCAGGCCTCCATTCAGGGCGACCTGGTAAGGATTTCAGGCAAGAAACGAGACGATCTTCAGTCTGTGATGCAGAAATTGAAGGCGAAAGATTTCGGCATCGACATGCAGTTTGACAATTATCGATAGGCCGTCCGCCTGACTGTTTCCCGCTCGTTGAATATGCAGATATTTCAAAGTGCTAAGAAAGATCCGAAAATACTTCGTGGCAACCTTTTCGGGCTGATCTCGAAGGAAATTGAGCTGGTCGAAGAGGAGTTCAGGGTGAACGCCGCCTCGAACATACAGGTAATCGATTTTCTTGGAGACTATTTGCGTGGCTCCGGCGGCAAAAGGATCCGGCCCTCGTTGCTCATACTGGCAAACAAGGCCGCCGGTGCGGACGGGGCTTCGGACAGTACGATCAGAATGGCGACTGTAATGGAAATGCTCCATACGGCGACACTGGTCCATGACGACATCATCGACAACGCCGACACTCGCCGCAACATGCCTTCCGTAAACTCCCGGTTTGGCAACCAGGCGTCGGTTCTGATGGGCGACTGGCTTTATATGTCGGCGTTCGAAATCGCTTTGCGAGAACGAAGCCTTGAGATTCTCGACATCCTAACCGAATTGACCAGGCGTATGACCGAAGGCGAGTTGATTCAATTGACGGTGCTCGGGCGGTCGGACATTTCCGAGGAGACCTATTTTGACATCCTCTGCCGGAAGACCGCGTTTCTATTTTCCGCCTGCTGCGAAATCGGGGCGATTTTAGCCGGTGCGGGCAAAGCCGAGAGAAGCGCGATGCGGGAATTTGGTTTGAATCTGGGTATCGCCTTTCAGCTTGCGGACGACCTGCTCGATTTTACGGCCAGGAAAGATGTAATCGGCAAGGCTTCGGGTGCTGATTTGATCGAAGGCAAACTGACTCTCCCGCTTATTTTGCTGGTTGAAGATGATCCTTCGGAAAGAAACCGACTGGAGCAAATAATGCGCGATGGGGCATACATTGGTGATGCAAGAAGAGATTTGCTCGAAAAGCTGGAGGACTCGGGAGCGCTCAGGAGAGCGCGCCGAAAAGCGATGGAATATGCCGATTTGGCCAAAAGAAATATTGCTATATTGCCAAAAACCGAGTATCGTCTAGCTCTAGAGGATATCCCAACCCTCATGATCGAGCGGGAAAACTGAGCACACTACATTCCGACATTTTTTTCCGATATTTTTATGTCTGATTCTCCTTTGAACGAAACAAATCTGATCTCAACGCTTGAACAAAGCCTGCGACAGACTCGTAATGCCCAGCATCGACTGCTGGTTCGTTTGCGTGAGGTAGAGTCCGAGTCGGAACGCCTCCGGCAGGAAATCGAGGCCCTGGAGAACAGTGCCGAGCAAACCGAGGCGGCAATCAACAGCCTGCTGGCGACGATCAGATCGGGCGGCCAGCACAGCCTCGGAATCAAGAATCTCATGATCGACGAGGATTACGAGATACCGGCCGAGGTCAACAGGATGACCCGTTCGAACAATCACTTGCGCGAGAATCTGGCACCCCGGAACCAGGTTTACAGGGAGCCGAAGCGACGCGACAATAGATTGCCATTTGCAGAAGGAGGAAGGCAGGTGCCTCCGGTCGGTCAGAATATTGAACCGATCAGTCAGAGGTTTGTCGATCGTACCATCACACAAGCCTGCACATTATTATTGCGCG
>Ga0224512_10005066_pt1 | contig 10954 bp, 12 predicted proteins | sample SF_May12_sed_USG_4_FD_169103 | JGI IMG/M metagenome (GOLD analysis project Ga0224512, IMG submission 169103) | Sediment microbial communities from San Francisco Bay, California, United States - SF_May12_sed_USGS_13 | ecosystem: Environmental > Aquatic > Marine > Sediment | place: USA...
TGGTTGACTTCTGGGCCGAATGGTGTGGGCCGTGCCGCATGATCGCTCCGGTGCTCGACGAGGTCGCTACCGATCACAGCGACAAGATCACCATCGCCAAGCTCAACGTCGACGAGAACCCCCAGTCGGCCATGAACCACGACGTGATGAGCATCCCCACCCTGATCGTTTTCCAGGATGGCGTTGAGAAGAAGAGGATCGTCGGAGCCAGGCCCAAAGCGGCACTGCTCGACGAACTCAACGAGTACATCACCGCCTAAGTCGCCCCACATGGGCGACTTTTGTGCCACGATAAGCCCGTGAGGCTCTATCGATTCGGCGCGACCGGAGAGGCCGTGCGAGACATCCAGGCGCGGCTACAGCGGATCGGTTTCGATTGTGCCCAAGATCCAGAGGCCGAGTACCGCGCCGCTACCGAATCTGCCGTGAGGAGATTCCAGGACTCCCGCGGACTTGCCCCAGATGGCATCGTCGGCCCAGAGACCTGGCGAGCACTGGTCGAGTCTGGCTACCGGTTGGGCGGGCGATTGCTGTACCACCGTCTGCCGATGATGCGGGGCGATGACGTCGCCGAACTACAACGGATCCTCAACTCCCTTGGATTTGATGCAGGCAAGGTGGATTCCATCTTCGGGCCAAACACCCTGGCCGCCGTGTTGGAGTTCGAGCAGAATCGTGGCCTGGCAGAAGATGGAATATGCGGGCCGGTGGTCGCTTCTGAACTGAACTTCATGAAACGCGCCACCGACAAGGGTGGACGAGAAGCCGTGCGGGAACGACAGTGGCTACGCGGGCTCCCCGATTCCATCGCCGGTCACCGCATCTTGGTCGATGCGTCGTGTCGCGACGCGACCGAATCTGAGGCTGCATGGAAGGCGGCCGCGGCGTGCTCCGTGGAACTGCGAGAGATGGGTGCGACGCCGGTACTGACCAGATCGATCGATGCCACACCTTCGGAACGGATCCGGGCTCGACGCGCTAACAGGGCAGAGGTTGACCTGGTGGTGTCTTTCATGGAAGGAAGAGACCAACCCGGGGTGTTCTATTTCCGAAGCGAGCACTCCGCCAGCGAAGTCGGCGAAGTACTAGCCCATGAGATCGCCGGACGGTTGGGAATGAAGGTTGGAGGCATGGCAACCCCCATGCTGAAAGAGACGAGGCCGGTAGCAGTGGTGGTGGCAGCACCCCTGCTCGATGAGAAGGTAGGAAGAGAAACCGGTCAGGCGCTTCAGGTCCTGTTCACCGGCGCGGCCGAGTAGCCGCAGAGCTCGTAGAGGTTCGGTCGTCTCAGCCCATCAGGCGGCGGTAGATCTCCTCGAGGCTATTCAGGTCACGGAACCGAATCGTCAGCTTGCCGCCGCGCGCGCCGTAATCGATCTTCACCGGGGTTGCCAAATGCTCGGCCAAACGAGCCTCCAATTCCAGGACCTCGGCAGGGCGTGACCGGCGCGTCCGGCGCGGTTTGGCGACATCGTCACTCGCACCCATGCGAGATCTCACAGCATCCTCTACCTGTCGCACCGACCAACCCTCATCCACTGCACGCTCCGCTATGTAGGTGGCGTACTTGGCGTCTTCGAGCCCGGCCAGCGCCCGGCCGTGACCGGCGCTGAGCTCACCACGATCTAGCAGACCCTGAACCGAGGGTGGCAGAGTCAGCAGTCTTAGCGAATTCGTCAATGCTGACCTGCTTTTTCCCACCCTGGAGCTGGCTTGTTCATGGGTCAATCCATAATCATCCAGAAGTTGTCTGTAGGCCGCAGCCTCCTCCAGTGGGGTGAGATCCTCCCGCTGGATATTCTCGATGAGGGCCTCGGTGAGGTTGGAAACGTCCTCACCCTCGCGCACTACAACTGCAATCTCGTCGAGCCCGGCCATGCGAGCTGCCCGCCACCGGCGCTCGCCGGCGACTAGAACGTACCCGGTATCTCCGTCGCCGCGTACGACGATGGGTTGGAGCACACCGACCTCGCGGATCGACGCAGCCATCCCCTCGAGGGCGTCATCATCGAAGTGACTCCTTGGCTGTTGTGGGTTGGGTGAGATGCGATCGAGCGGAACCACCGTGTAGCCCCTATCGGGGCGTTCCACGGGGATCAGCGACTCGAGTCCCTTACCCAACCCCGGCTTCTTGGCGGCCATGCCTCCTCCTGAACTCTCGACCCAACTCTCTGTACGCGATGGCACCCCGGCTCATCGGATCCAAGACTTCGATCGGCTGACCATGCGATGGCGCTTCTGACAGTCGGACCGTGCGCGGAATGACCGTCCTATACGCGGTATCGGTGAAGTGTTCGCGCACTTGACTTACCACTTCCTGGGAAAGAGTGGTTCGTGCGTCGTACATGGTCATTACAATACCTTCAATCTCGAGTTGAGGGTTGAGGTTCTGTTGTACCAACCTTACGTTCTTAACCAATTGGCTAACTCCTTCCAGTGCGTAGTACTCACACTGGATCGGAATGAAGACTTCGTGGGCAGCCGACAGCGCATTGATCGTCAATAGACCCAGCGAAGGTGGGCAATCGATAATGATGAAATCGTAATCGGCGGAAGCCGGAACCAAGGCGTTTTTCAATCGCTGCTCCCGAGAGAACATCGAAACCAGCTCTATCTCGGCCCCAGCGAGGTCGATGCTGGACGGCACGACATACAAATTCCTAATGCTGGTCGGCTCAACTACGTCCTCGATGGGTGTCTCCCCCACCACGATGTCATAGGTACTGCGAACCACCGATGCCTTGTCGACACCTAACCCCGAGGTGGCGTTGGCTTGCGGATCCAGGTCTACCACCAGCACGCGCTCTCCCTGGAAGGCGAGGGCGGCGCCCAAGTTGATCGAGGTAGTTGATTTCCCTACCCCGCCCTTTTGGTTGGCGATGGCAACGACCGTCGCTCCCTCATTCATCCTTGGCGTCATCTGTTCCACTGCGCCGCATGATAAGGAGCCAGGCACCGCCGTCAAGAGCCTCATTGGGAACTTCCCTCAACTCGGCATCAAGGCCCAGGGCTTGGGCCACCCCTATCAGCTCTTCGGCCCGTTGTGGCCGATCCGGACGAGTTGACAGCCCAAGCACCGAGGTGCCGTCATCGGCCAACAGCTTGGAGGTGAGACCCACTGCCTCGGGCGCACTCACTGCTCCCCGATAGGTCATGGCGTGCCAATGATCGTCAGCCACCGAGTGAATGTCGGCCTGCTCAATAACGACGTTGGTGAGTTCCAGGATCCCAACGATGCGATGCAACAGGGTTATTCGCCGGCCGCCCCTATCAAGCAACGTCACTGTGGTGTCCGGAAGAGCCAATGCCAGTGGTATCCCTGGCAGTCCTACTCCAGTCCCAACATCGAGAATTTCGCTTGGTGGGTCGATTCCTTTGAAGGCGACTCCGAATGTCAGGGAATCGGCTATGTGGCGCCGCCACACTTTGCCCCCCTCATGAGGTCCCAGGCCTCCGGCCGGCATGGCCTCATCCACCAGCCATTGGGCCAACAGATCTAGTCTTGCCAGCTGTGGCTCGGCCAGGGTGGTCCCGGCCCAATCGGCTGCCGCGATGGCAGCCTGCCTGCCTTCATCCATCAGCTCGCCACCTGTTCCACGTGAATCCGAGTCAACCACTCTTAGTCGTCGGGGTCGTCATCTTCCGAATAGTCGTCATCGTCGGCCCCGTCGTCATCATCGTGGTCCGATCCGGCATCGCCGTCGGCCCCGTCGTCATCATCGTGGTCCGATCCGGCATCGCCGTCGGCCCCGTCGTCATCATCGTGGTCATCATCACTATCGTCGCTGGTGGCAGAGTCACCTCGGTCGCCGGTGGGCTCGACACCGGGCGCCAAACCAATGAGAACCGAGCGATTTGGCTCCTCACCCTCAGACCAAGACCGGGTCCCCTCGACCTCGGCCACTGCGTCGTGCACCACCTTGCGATCGGCCGGGTTCATCGGCTCCAGCATGACCTCGCCTCCCTCAGCCAGCACCTTGTCGGTCAGACGGTTGGCGTAGATGGTCAACGCCTCGCGCCGGCGGGCCTGATATCCAGCGATATCCAAGCGAATACGAGCGCGGTGGGTGGTCTTACGCTGGACGATGATCTTCAGCAGGTCGAGTACGGATTGCATGATGGAGCCCTTGGTACCCACCAACGCCTCGGTCTGTTCACCGCTGACATCGGCGATAATGATGTCGTCCTCGATGACCTCAACCTTTACCTCACCCTCCAGGCCGAACGCTGCCACTAGCCCCTTCAAGAAGGATCTCACCACATCGGCTTGCTCTTCGACGTCCAGGGGCGGCCGATCTGAGCTATCTGTTTGTGCCACGGTGTTCTCCTTTGGTGTCTTCTTCGATCGTTGGCTGCCACCGTTGCCTTCAGGACGGCCGTCACGACCACTTCGCCCGTCTCGGCCGCTCTTCTTGCGGTCTCCACCGGTCCGGCGCTTGCCGTCACTCGCGCCCGCTGCGCTGGTCTTCTGACGACCCTTTCCTCCGTCGCGCTGCCTTCCGCCGTCCTTCTTCTCCTGTGCTTGACTCTTGCCCTGGTCGCCTTGCGGTTGACGTTGGCCCGAACCACCACGGCCTCGTCCGCCGCCCCCGCGCTTGCGTTGCCGCTTTGGCGGCGCCGGCTTGACCCTAACGATGGCGCCTTGGCCGCCCATTCCTAGGAATCCCCGCTCCGGCTCTTGCAGCACTTCGACCTGAACTTCGTCAACGGACTTGAGGCCCAACTCGTCTACTGCGGCTTGAACAGCGGCCTCTACCGACTTTGCTTCAACCTCAACCCATTCCATCTTCATTTCCTCTTGCGTTTGCGATCCTTGCGACGCTGCCCCGGTGTTTGCAGGGGCTTGGCGTCCTCTTCCGGCAGATCCACCGCCTCTTCGACCACAGGTTTACGCTTCTCGCCGGCGTGCCCGTCGATCGAAATAATGGCTGCCTGCTGCCCGATTCTGATTATCTGGCTAGCGGCGAAATACAAAACGAGCCCGCCAGGCATGCTCCACGAGATGAAGCCGAAGATAATTGGAAATATCTTCATAACGGTCTGCATGGACTGTGCCTGTCCGGTGACCTTTTGGCCGGTCTTCTTGGCCCGGGCCGTGGTCTGTAGCTGTTGGTAGTAGCCGGTCGCCACCACCACCAACACCAAGATGATATATGGGAGCGCCGTCACGAACCCATCTGAGATGGCGTTGGAGGGCTCCAATCGGAGGTCCATTCCCAGGAACCGCACGTCGCCACGTTCCAGTGCACCGGCCAGGTCACTATCGGCGTGTACGAAGTCGAGGGGCTCTCGCAACACGCGGAACAATGCGAACCAGATGGGCATCTGTAGTAGTAGGGGCAGACAGCCGGCGGCAGGGTTGACCCCGCGCTCCTTGTAGAGCGCCATCAACTCTTGATTGAGCTTCTCGCGATCGGCCTTGTGCTCGCTCTGTAGCTTCTTGACGTCGGGTTGGATCTCGCTCATAGCCCTCATCGACCGTGTCTGCTTCAAGGTGAGAGGGAAGAGGAGAAGGTTGATCGCGATCGTCAGCAGGATGATGGCGATGCCGAGGTTGGGGACGATCTCAAAGAAGAAGGCAAGGGAGTCTCCCAGCAGGTTCAGCAGGGCATTCCACATCAGGCATGACCGCCATTATTGGGAACCGGGTCATAGCCGCCCTCACGGAACGGGTGGCAGCGGCCAATCCGTTTCACGGCCAACCACCCGCCCTTGATCACCCCGAAACGGGCTATGGCATCGTGGGAATAAGCGGAACACGTTGGCAAATACCGGCAATTTCTGCCAAATAGTGGGGAGATGAGCTTGCGATAGCCGCGGATGCCCAAGAGGACCCACCACGCTGGCTGATGGGGCCGGGGGCCTTTCGTTGTGCTCACTTCTCTTCTCCAGTCCTGAAGGCGCTTTCCAGCCACTTCACCAACTCGGCAAATTGCGCGGTGACTGCCTCCCTCGAGGCGATCACGATGGCGTCGTTGGCCTCGGGTAAGGCCAATCGTGCCAGCGCGGCGCGGATGCGTCGCTTGGCTCGGTTTCTCGTGACCGCTCCACCAACGGCGCTACTTGCGACGATCCCAACTCGCGATCTGCCCGGACCGCCTGCCGCGGTGATCACCGTAAGCCCGCCAACTCGCTGCCGCGTCCCGCTCCGAAAAACCCTTCTGAAGCTCGATCTCCCCCGAAGAGGCGCGTAAGCCCTTCCGCTATGCGGAGAGACGACTACGTCCCTTGTTGCGTCGCCGCTTGAGCACGGCGCGGCCGGCTCGGGTTCGCATTCGAACGCGAAATCCGTGCTTTCTCTTTCGGCGCCGAACGTTCGGCTGATAGGTGCGCTTCATGAGGTGATTCGATGCGGTCGCGGCTGCAGCCAGGTTACGAATGGCCCCTGTTGTTGTCAAAGACGTCTCGTGCGCGAAAGTTTTGCCTAGCCCAAAGCGGGAAAACCGCCACCCATCGCCGCACCACTCATGGATGAGCGCACATAATCTCCTTTCCTCTTCTTGCGAATCTGCCCCCCGATGGCAAGCCGAGATCAACCCTTAGGCGCGTTTTGTCGTTCTTGAAGCGCACCTATCCGCCTTCATATACTCGCTCTCCCCAAGCGAGGGACCGACTTCCCCGACGGGCATCGGGATGAATGCACGCTCCGGAATGCCGCGCTGGGGGCGCGATTCTGACAACGAAGAGTGTTTTCCACAGCTGTGGGCATCGGTGTGGAAAAGGAAGGACGGTCTAGGTGGAACCCCAAAGCAAACCGGAACAGTGGGGCGAGTTCCAGATTGCTCTGCGTAGCCGGGTGACGCCAGTCACCTGGCAGACCTGGCTTGAACCCTTGCAGCCTGCCGATGTCGCAGGTGAGCGCGTAAAGCTGTTGGCGCCCAGCGAGTTCCATCTGCGATGGGTGATCGACAAGTACCTCGACCCCATCGAGGAAGCCGCCGCTGTCGCCTTCGGCGAGATGGCTGTTGTGGAATTGGAGGCAAGCCCAGATCCCATTCTGGCTGGCTTCGAGGACTCCGAAGACGATGGTGACGACACCGACGTCGGCGTCCCACCGAGCGAGCCCCACCATCAACCGCAGCCGAGCGAGCATTCTGCGCTCGTCCCTAAATACCAGTTCGAGAACTTCGTTGTTGGCCCCTCGAATCGATTCGCTCACGCCGCCGCTATGGCGGTGTCGGAACAACCTGGGCGACACTACAACCCACTTTTCATCTACGGCGAAGCTGGGCTGGGAAAGACCCACCTCCTCCATGCTGTTGGCCAACAGAGCCGAGACCTTTATCCCACCATGGAGGCCCGCTACGTGACATCAGAGAACTTCTTCAATCACTTCATCGAAGGCATTCGTCGCAAGCGTATGGATCAGTTCAAGGACCGGTACCGCAATGTTGACATCCTCTTGCTGGACGACGTCCAGTTCTTTGAGGGCAAAGAACAGATCCTCGAGGAGTTCTTCCACACGTTCAACGCTCTTTATGAGTCTGGAAAGCAGTTGGTAATCAGCTCGGATCGACATCCCAAGCACCTGTCGACGCTTGAGGATCGCCTTCGCAGCCGCTTCGAATGGGGCCTGCTTACCGACATCCAGCCCCCCGACGTCGAGACCCGTCTTGCCATTCTCCGCAAGAACGCCGAGTTCGCCCCGCGGCCCGTGCCAAAACCGGTGCTCGAGTTCATTGCCAACCACGTTTCCACCAACATCCGCGAGCTGGAGGGTGCGCTGACTCGAGTCACCGCTTACGCGGCCCTCACCTCGCAGAGCATCAACCTCGAGATGGCGCAAGATGTCCTCCAGGATCTGGTCGCCCAAAGCGGCGCGGGCCGTGTGGTCACGCCACAAGACATAATCAACGCAACATCGGCCTCGTTCGGCGTATCCACCGACGACCTGTGCGGTCCCAGCCGCAAGCAACCCCTGGCTCGTGCCCGTCAGATAGCCATGTACCTGTGCCGAGAGCTCACCGACCTGTCCCTCCCGAAGATCGGCAAGGAGTTCGGGGGGCGCGACCACACAACGGTGATGCACGGATTGGACAAAGTCCGCCAGGTGATGCAGAGCGACCAACGAATCTTCGATCAAGTCACAGCCTTGTCCCAGAACCTGAGGAGAACGTGATTCTTACCAACACCCTCCGCGGCCAGCCCCCGATACCTGGGGATAGCTCCCGTATTGTCCCCATAGCCTGTGGGTTGTATTCACCAGTCGCGAGCACGATGATTCACTCTTGTCCACTATCCACACCCCCTACTACTACTTCTTCTAGGTTTAGATAAAGAAGTAGAGAAAGAAGCAGCTGTGCGTATCCGAGCAGAAAGAGACGATCTAGCCGACGTCCTGGGCAGGGCCTCACGCGCTGTAAGCACGCGCTCGGCGCTGGAGATCCTTCAGGGAGTTCTTTGTACCGTTTCGGGTAAAGAGCTGACGGTGACGGCTACCGACCTCGAGCTAACGATCCGTACCGCACTAACCGTCGAGGCGATGGAGGAAGGCTCGACCGTGATCCCGGCCCGGCTCGCCGCCGAGGCCGTTCGCAAGATGCCGCCAGGCGCGGTGTCTCTTGCCAGCCATGACGGCGAGGTAGAGATCACCGGCAACGGGCCGCGCTTCGCCCTTCGTGAGTTCAACGCCGCGGACTTCCCTCAGATCGAGGCCCCTGACGAGACCGGCGGTGTGACAATGGACGGAGATGTGTTCACCTCGGCGATCGCTCAGGTGGGCACCGCAGCCTCCCTCGACGAGGCAAGGCCCATTCTCACCGGAATCCACTTCGCCGCCGAGGGCGAGTCGCTGCGGATGGTGGCGACGGACTCCTATCGCCTAGCCGTGCGGGACCTTCCCGGCGTGGCCCCTCAAGAGGGCCTGGTTCCCGTCAGGGCGTTGCGCGAGCTATCGAAGAGCATCGGCGCACCGAAGCTGACGGCGCTCATCGGGGAGCGATCAGCGTCTTTCCACAGCGACGCAGGGATAATGAGCGCTCGCCTCATCGAGGGGACGTTTCCCAACTACCGCCAACTCCTGCCGGAGGCCCACGAGGGTCGGCTAGTGGTGTCAAAGGATGAACTCCTTGACGCCGTGGCGCGCGCATCGCTGGTGGCTGAAGACCACATCCCCCTGCGCCTCTCGCTCGGCTCCGGCGGCGTCGACATGGCGGTGCAGCGCCAGGAAGTTGGTGGGGAAACGGAGCACATCAACGGCGAGTATGAAGGGCCGGAAATCACGATCGCTTTCAACCCGCGCTACCTCAGCGACGGCCTCAACGCTCTCGACGACGATCGCGTAGTTCTCGAGGTCCAGGACGAGCACAAGCCAGGCTTGTTGTATGGCGCGGGCTCGCAGGACTTCCGCTATCTGTTGATGCCGGTCCGGCTCTGATTTCATGCGCCTCGGCTGGCTCGAGCTGACGGACTTCCGCAGCTACCACCACCTCCGCCTGGAGCCCGAACCCTCCATCAATATCTTCGTGGGCTCGAACGGAGCAGGAAAGAGCAACCTGTTGGAGGCCGTGTCCTACCTGGCGCGCCTCAGATCTTTCCGTAAGGCCCCTGATACCGCCCTCATCGCCGTGGAAGCAGATAGTGCGGTAGTTAGGGGCGAATTCAAGACCGACGCCACTTCGGCCCTCGTAGAGGTTGAGTTGCCGCGCGTTGGACGAAGAAGGGTCCAGCTCAACGGCAAGCGCCCCAAGCGCAACGCCGACCTGCTCATCCAAGTGAGGATGGTGGTCTTTCTGCCGGACGACCTCAACCTGGTGAAGGGACCGCCTTCTGGCCGCCGCGACTACCTCGACGACTTGGCGGCCCAGCTGTGGCCAATCGCGGCGGGAGAACAAGCCGACTACGACAAGGCGCTCAAACAACGCAACGCCTTGTTGCGCAACGAAGGCCACGCCGCCGATGCCGCCGCGCTCGATGTGTGGGACGAGCAGATCGCAACGGTTGGCGCCGCCATCATCGCCCGTCGCGTCGGGCTGGTGGAAAGTCTGTCGCCGATGTTGAAGGCGAGCTATGCCGAGATCAGCGCTGGGCCCGCCGAGGTGGCCTGGAGCTACGAGGCCAAGGTGTTGGGACCCATCACAGCCGGGCACATGCCACACGACGCGGCGGAGCGGCTCTTGGAGGGCTTGGCGCAGCGACGTCGGCTGGACATGGATCGCAAAGTGACGACAGTGGGGCCCCATCGCGACGAGCCATCGCTCACCCTTGGCGTGGGTGACTCCAGGACTCTGGCCAGCCAAGGAGAGCAACGGTCTCTTGCCTTGGCCTTGAGACTCAGCGCATTCGACCTCATCACGGACCAGACCGGCGAAGTTCCACTTCTTCTGCTCGACGATGTTTTCAGCGAGCTCGACCACGGGCGGACCGCTGGCGTGGTGGCTCGCCTCCCCAACGCCCAGGTGTTCATCACGACCGCGCGACCAGAAGATGTCCCAGTCAAAGGCCATCATTGGTCGGTAAGTGAAGGAGCCATCGCGTGACCGAGCCATCTCAACTGGGAGAGCTATTGGAGGGCCTGCTGGCCGGGATGGGAGTGGCGCGGCCCATCGACGCCGCCGAGCTCGTGGGGCGTTGGGACGCACTGGCCGGCGACCCATTCGCCGGTCGCTCTCGACCGGTGCACCTTCACGACGGCGAGCTGGTCGTCGAGGTAGCCGACGGCGCCACGGCCACCTTGTTGCGCTATCACGAACCGGACTTAGTTGCTCGCCTCGCCGCCGAGTTGGGACAAGGCCTGGTGAGCTCAATCCGGACCCGAGTTGTTCGTCCCGCATAGTGGTATGCTTGACGACTAAGAGTGTCTTTCGCAACCGAATTCGGCCCGGTATGTCCTTGGTCGCGGCCCTTGCTATTTTGGCCCAAAAAGCGCGAAAAATGCCCTTCTACCAGGGGTTTTACCCCCCAGTAGATGAGGCCGGAACCGCGCAAACACGGTATAATCACATGGTTGTCACTG
>Ga0224512_10005067_pt1 | contig 10954 bp, 8 predicted proteins | sample SF_May12_sed_USG_4_FD_169103 | JGI IMG/M metagenome (GOLD analysis project Ga0224512, IMG submission 169103) | Sediment microbial communities from San Francisco Bay, California, United States - SF_May12_sed_USGS_13 | ecosystem: Environmental > Aquatic > Marine > Sediment | place: USA: California...
GAGACCCCGGAAGTCGACAAGGTGATTGAACGGCTGGGCGGTCCGTCTGGCAATCCGCTGGTCCAGGTCTTCAAGACCTATCACATGCCGCATACCGGCAAGACCTCGCTGGGCCGGGTGCTGCGCGGCGCGGTCAAGGACGGCATGTCGTTCGGGTCGAACAAGGTCAGCGGGCTGTTCCGCATGATGGGCCACACCCAGAACAAGATCGCCACCGCCGGTGCCGGCGATATCGTGGCCATGGGCCGCATGGACGACGTTGCGACGGGGCAGCTGCTCGGGCCGTCGGGCGCCGCGTCCGGCGTCGACTGGCCGGCGCCCCAGCAGGCGATCTACTCGTTCGCGATCACGCCGAAGAAGCGCGAGGACGAAGTGAAGCTGTCGGCGGCGATCGCCAAACTGATGGACGAGGATGCGTCGCTTTCGGTGGAGCACAACCAGGACACCAACGAGATGGTGCTGTGGGGCCAGGGCGAGATTCACCTGCAGGTCGCGGCCGAGCGGCTGGCCAGCCGCTATCATGTGGAGGTCGAGACGCGGCGGCCGCAGACGCCCTACAAGGAGACCATCCGAAAACCGGCCAAGCAGCATGCGCGCCACAAGAAGCAGAGCGGCGGCCACGGGCAGTTCGGCGACGTCCAGATCGAGATCAAGCCGCTGCCGCGCGGCTCCGGTTTCGAGTTCAGCGAAACGATCAGCGGCGGTGCAGTGCCGCGCCAGTACATCCCGGCCGTCGAGGCGGGCGTCCGCGACTACATGACAGAGGGGCCGCTGGGATTCCCCGTGGTCGATTTCGCGGTCAACCTGTTCGACGGGCAGTACCACGCCGTCGACAGTTCCGACATGGCGTTCAAGCTAGCGGCGATCGCCGGCATGAAGGATGCCATGCCGGGCTGCAATCCGGTTCTCCTCGAGCCGATCTGCGAGGTGCATGTGTTCGTGCCGAACGCCTTCACCGCCAAGGTTCAAGGGCTGATCAGCAAGCGCCGCGGCCAGATCCTCGGCTTCGATGCCAAGGACGGCTGGCCGGGCTGGGATGCTGTCGCCGCGCACATGCCGCAGGCGGAGCTGCACGACATCATCGTCGAGTTGCGCTCGCTGACCTTCGGGGTCGGCACCTACGAGTGGAAATTCGACCATCTTGCCGAACTCACCGGCCGGCTGGCCGATGACGTGGTGGCCAGCCGCAAGAAGGCGGCGTGACGGCGGCCGGCGTGACCTGCCGATGCAGACCGTAAGCGCCGGCACGTGGTACGAAACCAAGCGGCTTGACGACGGGATCACCCTGATCCGGGAATCCCACGTCAAGCCGTTCTACCGCTGCAATATCTGGCATGTAAGGGGCCGCGACCGCGACATGCTGGTCGATTCCGGCATGGGCGTGGTCAGCCTGCGCGATCACGTCCGGCTGGTCTGCGAGAGGCCGCTGATCGCGGTCGGCAGCCATACCCACTTCGATCACATCGGCGGCCATTACGAATTCGACGAACGCGCCGTGCACGCGGCCGAGGCCGAGATCCTGGCCCACCCGTCGCGCCGCAACACGGTGGCCGACAAATGGGTGTGCGGCGACATGTTCGCGGCGGTGCCGGCGGACGATTACCGCGTCGCCGATTACGAGGTCCGCCCGGCGCCCGCAACGCGCCTGCTGCGCGACGGCGACATCGTCGACCTCGGCGACCGGCATCTTGAGGTGATCCACCTGCCCGGGCATTCCCCCGGCTCGATCGCACTATGGGAGAACGCCACCGGAATCCTGTTCTCCGGCGACGTGGTTTACGACGGCGCGCTGCTGGACGATGCCTATCATTCCGACGTCGCAGCCTATCTCGCGAGCATGGAGCGGCTGCGCGGCATCCCGGCCCGCGTCGTCCATGCTGGCCACTTCGCCAGTTTCGGGCGCGACCGGCTGGCGGCGCTGATCGGCGAGTACGTCGCCGGCAAGCGCCGGCAGGGCTGTCCGGCAACGAGAATCTGCTGATTCCGCTGGCCGGGACTGTCGCGTCCCGAAATTCATCACATATTTGTTATGGCCGGAAGACCGCGTCCGTGAGGACTGCGTGAGATTTCGGTCGTATGAACACGGTCACGATGTCAGTGATGAGGAGAGGCCGATGCTGATCAGGATTCCCCGTGGCTGGGAGCGGCCGGAGCGTGAGGCGACCGACGAGTCCCTGTTCCGCGACCGCCGCCGGCTGGTCAAATCGATCGCCGCCGGGCCGGTGCTGCTGATGGGCGGCGCTGCGGGCCTGCTTGCGGGATGCGAGGACGAGGCGCGCGCCGAAGCAGACCCGTCGGCAGGCCTCTATCCGGTCAACCGGAACCTGCGGTACCGGCTCGACCGCGAGTTGACGCCCCAAAACCTCGCCACCACCTACAATAATTTTTACGAATTCGGCAGCCACAAGGAAATTTCCAGGGCTGCCCAGTCGATGCGGATTCGGCCCTGGGAGCTGCGCATCGACGGCATGGTGGAACAGGGGTTCACCATTGCGATCGACGACCTGCTCAATCGTATGCCGCTCGAGGAGCGGCTCTACCGGCATCGCTGCGTCGAGGCCTGGTCGATGGACGTGCCGTGGAGCGGGTTTCCCCTCAAGGCGCTGGTCGACCTCGCGCGCCCGCTGGGCGGCGTGAAATACGTCGTCATGGAAACCGTGGCCGACAAGGAGACCATGCCGGGCCTGCGGCAAGTTTGGTATCCGTGGCCTTATATCGACGGGCTGACCATCGAGGAAGCGACCAACGAGCTGGCCTTTCTGGTCACCGGCGCCTACGGCAAACCGGTGCCCAAACAGATGGGCGCGCCGCTGCGGCTGGCGGTGCCGTGGAAGTACGGGTTCAAGTCGATCAAGTCGATCGTGCGCTTTACGTTTACCGACAAGCGTCCGGTCAATTTCTGGCAGACCGTCCAGGGCGCGGAGTACGGCTTCTGGGCCAACGTGAATCCCGAGGTGCCGCACCCGCGCTGGAGCCAGGCAAGCGAGCGCCTGCTGGGCGGCGGCCGGGTACCGACGCGCATCTTCAACGGCTATGGCGAGTACGTCGCGCACCTGTACAAGGGGCTGGAGGGTGAAAAGCTGTTCATGTAGCGGGCACGCACGGCCGGGGTCACAGTGGGCCGGCGCGAACGTAACGGATAATGCGGCCTGTTGCTTTCCGGGCGCCGCAAAAAAAATGCCGGACCGCAAGGGTCCGGCAAGTTGAACAGGGAGGCTTCACGTCTGGGAGACGTAGGGTCCGAAGACCCTTCGGCTGTGGGCGTCGCGCCCCCAGCCTAGGCTTGATCGCCACAAGGGCGCTCAAGCTATTCATAAATAGGCACCCAACTCAGCATGTCCATACCAGATTAGACAATTCTGATATGCGTGAAACGCATGGCTGACCCAGCGGCCTATGCATAAACTCTTCTATATTAACGTGTGGAGGCACTCAAAAATTCCCCCCCGCGACTTTTTTTAGCAAAAAATCCCGGAAAACGGAAACCCGTTTCGACTGCCGCAACTCTTCCGGGTAGACAAAATAGGCCTCGATTGCGGGCCCTGACAGGTCGGGGAGAACCCTGACCAGGGCCGAGCCTTCTGCAACCATGTAATCGGGCAGGGCCGCCATTCCCAATCCGCTGCGGACGGCGCGGTAGATTCCGTACAGATTGTTCAGCCGCAGGATCGGCCGGCGGCGGTTTTCGCCAGCGGCCCCGGCATCCATCAGCCAGTTTATGGACGCGACAGGTGGCGCCGCCTCCTGGCCGTAGACGATCAGACTATGCCCGTCCAACTCCTCCGGCGTCTTCGGCGTGCCCCGTTGTGCGAGGTACTCGGGCGCCGCGTAGATATGGCTCTGCACCGTCAGAAGGTGGCGCTGCACAAGGTCCGGCTGCCGCGGCGCGGTCATCCGGATCGCCACGTCCGCTTCGCGCATACTCAGATCCAGCGCACCGTCGGTGAGGATCACGCTGACCTCGACGTCGGCGTAGAGGTCGATGAATTCCTTGATGCGCGGCGTCAGCCACGTTGTGCCGAACGCGACTGTCGTGGTGATCTTCAACGGGCCCGATGGGCGCTCGCGGCTCTCCGAGATCAGTGCCTCCGCCATGGCGAGCTTGTGGAAGACCTCCTTGACGGTCCGGTACAGGACGTCGCCCTGTTCGGTCAGGATCAGGCCGCGGGCATGGCGGTGGAACAGCGGTGTATGCACGCTTTCCTCGAGCGCGCTGATCTGGCGGCTGACGGCCGACTGGCTCAGATTCAGCGTATCGCCGGCACGCGTGAAGCTGCCTGCTTCGGCGACCGCATGGAATATTCTCAGCTTGTCCCAGTCCATGGAATCCTACAATGCACAGGCGCAGCGCCCACGAAAAGGAAATTTCCGGCCGCGGCGCCGCAAGCGCGGCGCCATCGCTGGACGTTACCCTGGACCCGGCGGTATCAGCCGCCTTTGATGCGCTTGAAAAATGCTGAAATCCGGTGCCGGCGCTGCTCGCGTTTCTGGTAGCTCTCGCCGGCGACCCAGTTGAGCTGTATGGCGCGGCGGCGGCCCTCGAAGGACTTGTGCCCGTGCCAGGCAACCGGCGTGCAGCGGAACGCGAGAAGCGTGCCTTCGTTCGGCGGGATCTCGGCGGCGTAGTCCTCGATATCGCGCGGGCCGCGCAGCAGCCGCAACCGGCCGCCCGTTTCTTCCCATGGCGGGTTCATGTAGATCAGCACGGTGACCACCTTGCCCTTGGAGTCGACGTGGATCTGCCCGTCCCGGGCGCGGCAGCGGTCGCGCACCGTCACCATGGTCGGCTTGCCGGCGAGTTCGACCCCCAGCTTCTCTTCGATCGCGGCGGACATTGCCGGCGACTGGATTTCCTTGAGGATCTGGCCGAAAGACGGCCCGAACGTTACGGTGTCCACGGGGAAGCTGCCCGGCCTGCCGACATCGGGATAGTCGCGGTGCAAGTCCTCCAGCGCCGTCTGCCGAATGAAACCCGGTACCACGATATGATCGAACGGGTCGCCGGAGAGGGGCGATTCGCGCAGCAGATCGAGATCGATGAGCATGATGGCCTCCCGGCCGGGATCTTTCACTGGAACGCCACACTAGATAGCGCCGATCATACCGTCGCGCCAGCGTTGCGGAGTTGCCGGCGGATCTCGTCGGCCAACGGCGATCGCTCGTCCAGCGGCGTACAGGGCCACGTTTCGAGACGTCCCGAAAATGGCCGGGTCGCCCCCGAATCGCGCAATGCATCGTGAAATTGCGCGAACTTGGTTCGCGCACCGCCCGGCAGGTGGAACACGTGCACCGGTTTGCCGGTATAGCAGGCCTCCGTCACCATATTGACCGAATCGCATGTAACGACCAGCGCATCGGCCAGCGCCAGATATGCGAAATACGGGTTTTCGCCTTCTCCGTCCCAGAATTCGGCCGGCAGGTCGCGCAGCTTTTCGCGCAGCAGCGCCTGGTTCGCAGCGCCGGTTCGGCGCGACGTCGTGACCAGCAACCCGCAGCCCCTGTCCCGCGCCATGGCGACAAGACCGTCCGCCAATTGCTCCGCCGACCGGCGATCGAACCGGTAGACCCGGTTGGCGCCGCCGATCAGGACCGCGACAAGCGGCCGGGGCAGATGCGCAAAGGCCGGCGCAAACCGTGCGGCGGCATCCGCCAGAAGGTCCGGCGTGACGCGGTGGAGCGCCCCGACCGTCACCCTGACGTTCGGGCCGGCCAGGCGGTCGTGCGCCGACACGACGACCAGGTCGAAGCGGGCGGGATCCACCCGGGGATGCTGGATATGGACGCAGAACGTGGCGCCTCCGGCACGCCGCTTGATCTCCAGCGCCGGGCCGACCGCGCGCTCGCCTGCGCTGACCAGAAGTCTTGGCCAGGGCGGTTCCAGCGGGTCGCCGCCGGCGCCGACTCCCAGCACGCTCTTCGGCCACAGCAGCGGTGGCAGCCACCGCCAGGGCAGCGCGGAGCGGATGTGCTTGTCGACGACCGGAAGCCCCACCGCCTCCGCCAGGCCGAGCGCTCCGTTATGCGTTCCCGCCTTGCCGTCGGTCAGGACCCAGGCGACATCATCGGTCACGGTTCAGCTTTCCTGGTTGACATCGGGCCGGCCTTTCGCCGCAGGCTGATGTGGTGATCCGGGTTGATGCGAATCGCCTTCGGCGACCCGCCAGCCTGGCGAATCGGCTCTATCTTTATGGCGTAGAGCGGATTCACGCAATTGATCGCAAGGACGATCAATCACGATCCGCTCTATGCAACCTTCCGTCGCACTTGCATGCCCGCCGCCGAGTTGTAATATAATTGCGCACAGCACCCACCCGGAGCATTTCTGCATGCGGCGCGTAAAACTCGACAAGATTGACCGGAAGATCCTCCGCGACCTCCAGGACAACGGCAGAATGCCGAACGTGGAGCTGGCGCGACGGGCCGGCATCTCCGCGCCGCCCTGCCTGAGGCGTCTGCGGGCGCTCGAGGACGCCGGCTACATCCGCGGCTACCATGCGGACATCCCGCCGGGCCTGCTCGGCTACGGCGTCACCGTGTTCGCCCATGTCGGGCTGACCAGCCAGGCCGAGGCCGATCTCGTGGCCTTCGAGACACTCGTCAGGGAATGGCCGGAGGTGCGCGAATGCTACATGCTGACCGGCGAGACCGACTTCATCCTCAAGATCGTCTCCGAGAACATGGACAGCTACAACAGGTTTCTGACGAGTGCCCTGACGGCAGCGCCGAACGTGAGCCATGTGAAATCCATGCTGTCGATCCGCAGCTCGAAAAACGAGGTCGGCGTACCGATCGATGTGGAGAAGGTCGACTGATCCAGGAACGTTGTCCGTCAAGTTCGCTCCGCTCCGCGCCCGCACCCGGCCTACTTGAACCTGACCTTGACGATCTCGTAGTCCTTCGCGCCGCGCGGCGTCGCGACCTCGACTTGGTCGCCGACGGTCTTGCCGATGATGGCCCGGGCCAGCGGCGAGGTCACCGACAGCAGCCCGGCGGAGATGTCGGCCTCCAGCTCGCCGACGATCTGGTAGGTCGATTTCTCGTCGGTGTCCTCGTCGGCGATGGTCACGGTGGCGCCGAATTTCACCATCTTGCCGCTCAGCCTGGAAACGTCGATCACCTCGGCGCGGCTGATCTTGTCCTCGAGTTCGCCGATCCGGCCCTCGATGAAGCTCTGGCGTTCGCGCGCCGCGTGATATTCGGCGTTCTCCGACAGATCCCCGTGGGTGCGCGCCTCGGCGATCAGCTGGATGATCGCCGGCCGCTCGACCGATTTCAGGTTTCTGAGCTCTTCCCGCAGGCGCTCATACCCGCCAGCGGTCATCGGCACCTTTTCCATAATCCTGCGTTCCTCTAATTCAGCGCCCGGCCTGCCGCAAAAAAACCTCTGCCAGCGGCTTGTCCAGGGCCGCCGGCTCGAAATTGCATCCGCGCCGGGAAATGTCTCTAACTCGCCGGGATAAAATACGACTGCAGCGACGCCACTTCAAGGGACCCGTGCTTCAGGGCTTCGATGGCCCGCACTGCGGCCCGCGCCCCCGCGATCGTGGTGTAATAGGGAATTCCGCATGTCAGGGCCGTCCGCCGCAGGCTGAAGCTGTCCTCGATCGACTTGGCGCCCTCGGTGGTGTTGAGCACCAGCTGGATCTGCCCGTCGATCATCGCGTCGACGATATGCGGCGGCCCTTCCAGGACCTTGTTGATGCTGTCGACCGCAAGGCCCTGCGCGGCGAGGTAGCGTGCCGTGCCGCCGGTTGCGACGAGCCGGAAACCCATGGCAAGCAGGTCGCGCGACGGCGCTGCGACCGCCTGTTTGTCGTGGTCGCGCACCGAAACGAACACCGTTCCGGCCACCGGCAGGTCGACGCCGGCGCCCAGCTGCGACTTCGCGAAGGCACGGCCGAAATCCCTGTCCAGCCCCATCACCTCACCGGTCGATTTCATCTCCGGGCCCAGCATGACGTCGACTCCGGGGAAGCGCGCGAAGGGGAACACCGCCTCCTTTACGGCGATCTGGTCGAGCACGGGCGGCCCGGGGTCGGTGATCCCGAAATCGGCCAGTGTCTCGCCCGCCATGATGCGCGCCGCGATCTTGGCGATCGGTATGCCGGTGGCTTTGGCGACGAATGGCACAGTGCGGCTGGCGCGCGGGTTGACCTCCAGCACATAGATGTCATCGTCTTTGACCGCATATTGCACATTCATCAACCCGACAACGCCCAGGGCATGGGCCATCGCTTCTGTCTGGCGACGAATTTCCGCGATAACGCCGTCGGCCAGCGAATAGGGTGGCAGCGAGCAGGCGCTATCGCCGGAATGAATGCCGGCTTCCTCGATATGTTCCATGATGCCGGCGACATAGACTTGCGTCCCGTCGCACAGCGCGTCCACGTCGACCTCGATAGCGTCGCGCAGATAGCTGTCGATCAGCACCGGGTTCTTGCCGGAAACCTTGACTGCCGTGGTCATATAGCGGCGCAGCCCTTCCAGATCGTGCACGATCTCCATGGCCCTGCCGCCCAGCACGTAGGAGGGGCGGATCACCACCGGATAACCGATCCTGTCGGCGATCTTCTCGGCCTGCTCGGTGGAGGTCGCCGTGCCGTTGGCGGGCTGGCGCAAATCGAGCTCCTTAAGCAGCTTCTGGAAGCGCTCGCGGTCCTCGGCGAGGTCGATGGCGTCCGGCGAGGTGCCGAGGATGGGGATGTCGGCGGCCTCCAGCGCCTGCGCCAGTTTGAGCGGCGTCTGTCCGCCCAGCTGCACGATCACGCCCTTCAGCGTGCCGCGCCGTTGCTCGGCCCGGATCAACTCGATCACGTCTTCGGCGGTTAGCGGCTCGAAATACAGTCGATCCGAGGTGTCGTAATCGGTCGAGACCGTTTCCGGGTTGCAGTTGACCATGATGGTTTCGATGCCGGCGTCGCGCAGCCCGTAAGAGGCGTGGACGCAGCAATAGTCGAACTCGATGCCCTGGCCGATCCGGTTCGGCCCGCCGCCCAGGATGACGACCTTGGTGGCGTCCGTTACATCGGCCTCGCACTCGGCCGGGACGATCCCGTCGCCCTCGTAGCAGGAATACATATACGGGGTGGGCGAGGGGAACTCGCCGGCGCAGGTGTCGATCCGCTTGTAGACCGGCAGGGCGCCCGCCGCGCGCCGCCGCGCCGCGACCTGTTCTTCCTCGAGGCCGGCGATCTCCGCCAGCCTTGCATCGGAGAACCCGAGTTTCTTGAGCGCCAGGAACCCCGCGAGGCCGTCCGGCAGGCTGCCGGCGCGAAGCTCCTCTTCCACCGCGACGATCTCCCGCACCCGCTCCAGGAACCACGGGTCGATGCGGCAGGCGCCGTGAATCTCCTCACAGGTCAAACCGTGCCGGAAGGCCTGCGCGACGACCAGCAGCCGGTCCGGCGCCGGCCGCGCCAGGGCCGCGATCACGGCATCCTTCGCGCCGTCCGCGGCGCCCGGAATTTCGACCTCGTTCAGCCCGGTCAGCCCGGTTTCCATAGACCGCAGCGCCTTTTGCAGGCTCTCGGCGAAACAGCGGCCGATCGACATCGCCTCGCCGACCGACTTCATCGAGGTGGTGAGCAGCGCCTCCGCGCCAGCGAATTTCTCGAAGGTGAAGCGCGGCATCTTGGTGACGACATAGTCGATGGTCGGCTCGAAGCTGGCCGGCGTCACTCTCGTGATATCGTTGGCCAGCTCGTCCAGGGTGTAGCCGACGGCCAGCTTGGCGGCGATCTTGGCGATCGGGAAGCCGGTCGCCTTCGAGGCCAGCGCCGACGAGCGCGAGACTCGCGGGTTCATCTCGATGATCACGAGCCGCCCGTCCGCCGGATTGACCGCGAACTGCACGTTCGAGCCGCCGGTATCCACCCCGATCTCGCGCAGCACCGCGATCGAGGCGTCGCGCATCACCTGGTATTCCTTGTCGGTCAGCGTCAGCGCCGGGGCAACGGTCACCGAGTCGCCGGTATGGATGCCCATCGGGTCGACGTTCTCGATCGAGCAGACGATAATGCAGTTGTCCGCGTGGTCGCGCACCACCTCCATCTCGAATTCCTTCCAGCCGAGCACCGATTCCTCGATCAGCACCTCGTGCACGGGCGAGGCGCGCAGGCCGTTGCCGACCAGCTCCTCGAACTCGACGGTGTTGTAGGCGATGCCGCCGCCGGTGCCGGCCAGCGTGAAGGATGGCCGGATGATCGCCGGCAGGCCGACCGCCTCCAGCGCGCCGCGGGCCGCCTCCATGGAGTTGACCAGCCGGCTTTTTGGCGATTCCAGGCCGATCCGGTCCATCGCCTCGCGGAACAGCTGCCGGTCCTCGGCCTTGGCGATGACGTCGGGCCGGGCGCCGATCACCTCGACGCCGAATTTCTCCAGCGTGCCGTTCTCGTGCAGCGCCATCGCCGCGTTCAGCGCCGTCTGTCCGCCCATCGTTGGCAGCAGCGCGTTGGGCTTTTCGGCGGCGACGATTCGGGCGAGGAAATCCGGCGTGATCGGCTCGATATAGATCGCGTCGGCGGTGTCCGGGTCGGTCATGATGGTCGCCGGATTGGAATTCACCAGCACGACGCGATAGCCCTCCTCACGCAGCGCCTTGCAGGCCTGTGTCCCGGAATAGTCGAACTCGCAGGCCTGGCCGATGACGATCGGCCCAGCGCCGACGATCAGGATGGAGTTGATGTCGGTGCGTTTAGGCATGCTCTTCCATCATCGCGACGAACCGCTCGAACAGGTAGTGCGAGTCGTGCGGGCCAGGCGAGGCTTCGGGGTGGTACTGCACGCTGAACACCGGACGGTTCTTCACGCGGATGCCTTCCAGAGACCCGTCGAACAGCGAGACGTGGGTCATCTCGACGCCGTCGGGCAGCGAGTCCCCGGCGACGACAAAGCCGTGGTTCTGGCTGGTGATCTCGACCTTGCCGGTGGCCAGTTCCTTGACCGGGTGGTTGGC
>Ga0224512_10005068_pt1 | contig 10951 bp, 11 predicted proteins | sample SF_May12_sed_USG_4_FD_169103 | JGI IMG/M metagenome (GOLD analysis project Ga0224512, IMG submission 169103) | Sediment microbial communities from San Francisco Bay, California, United States - SF_May12_sed_USGS_13 | ecosystem: Environmental > Aquatic > Marine > Sediment | place: USA...
GGCGCATATCTATACCGACTTCGTCGCCACACCGTATGCGCTGTTTCGCATCGAGCTGGTCGCGCTGATCGTCTCGATCATCGTCGGCCTGCCGATCTTCTTCCTGATCTTCAATCTGTTCGGCCAGGCACTCGGCGGGATTGAGCTCAAGCGCCCGATTGTCACGGTCAAGGCCAAGGTGTTCCTGATCGGCGCGCTGGTGCCGCTGCTGATCGACACCATGCTGGTGCAATACTACTGGACCCGCACCGGCTTCTTCACCTTAGAGACTTTCGGCGTGTGGTTGCTGCTCGAGCTGCTCGCGATCGGCGGTAGCCTGATCTTCGCCAACAGCTTCGGCCAGTCGCTCGGCCCGCTGCAGGCGCTGCTCGATTCGCCGCGTCCCTTGCCGGCGGCGGATGTGGCCGCGCTCACGGCACGCTCGACCGACGAGCTTGGGCTGCTCACCACCGACTACCGGCTGCTGCTCGCCGAATTGCAACGTCGCAACGAGATTCTCGAGCTCAACAACCGGTTGCTACGCAATGTAGGGGGTGAGACCGGCACGGCCGAGATATTCGCGGCGGTGGTGGATCAGTGTCGCCAGGCCATGGGCGCCGACCTGTCGTTCCTGGTCGTGCACGACCCGGCGTCCGGCACCCTGCTGGGCGTCGCCCAGACCGATGCCGAGTATCGACCGGAGGGTCATTATCGGCTGACGCTCGACGAGCAGTCGCTCGCGGTCTGGGCCTATGTGCAGGGGCAGACCGCGGTGGCCGCGGACGCGCCCGGCGATCCACGTGTCAGCCCGAAGCTCTGCACGCACTTCGGCATTCGCTCGGCGATGGCGACACCGCTCAAGGTCGGCGACGACAGGCTCGGCGTCCTGATGGTCGCGCACACCGCCAGCCGCCGGGACTACGACGACCGCGACCGCGCGCTGATCGAAGGCGTGGCGCGTGAAACCGCGCTCGTCGTCCAGACCCAGCAGCTGCGCCGGGCGCGCGAGCGGGCCGAGGCCGAGCGGGTGGAGCAGGCCGAGCGGGTGCGCGTGCTCATGGACGCCACCGAGGAAGGAATCTATGGCGTGGACGCCCATGGCGTGTGCACCTTCATCAACCGCGCGGCGGTGCGCATGCTGGGTTACCGCGAACCGCACGAATTGCTCGGCCGCAACCTGCACGAGCTGATTCACCATACCTATCCGGACGGTCGGCCCTACCCCGTCGAGCAGTGTCACGTGCGGCTCGCCGCGCTCGCCGGCGAAGCCGCGCATGCCGACAACGAGGTGCACTGGCGCGCCGACGGCACGAGCTTCCCGGTCGAGTATTGGTCGCGGCCGATATGGCGTAACGACCAGCTCGTCGGAACCGTCGTGTCGTTTGTGGACAATACCGAACGCCGGCGCGCGGAAATGGCGCTGCAGGACGCGACCAAACGCTTCCGCCAGGCGCTGCGCGCAGCGCGTGCCGGCGCCTGGGAATGGAACATCTTGACCAATAAGACAACCTGGTCCGAGGAAAACTTCACCGTGCTGGGACTGGATCCGCACACCCACCAGGCGAGTTTCGAGAACTGGCTTGCCAGTGTCCATCCGGAAGACCGCGAACGGACGTTACGCGAAATTAAAGAGGTGCTGGACGCAGGGAGCGATTTGAATCTGGAGTTCCGCGTCGTGTGGCCTAACGGCGAGGTCCGGTGGATCAACGATGTCGGTCGTCTGGTGTTTGACGAAACCGGCAAGCCGACGATGATGTACGGGATACAGACGGACATCACCGAGCGCAAGCAGGCACAGGGAAAGATCCTGCGTTTTGGACGCATACTCGATGAGTCTATCAATGAGATCTATGTCTTCGACGCCACCAGCCTGCGCTTCAGTCAAGTTAATTTTGGCGCGCGGAAAAATCTCGGCTACAGCATGCAAGAGTTATCGCAGCTTACCCCGATTGACCTGAAACCCGAGTTCACGCACGCCAGCTTCGAGACGCTGCTGGCGCCGCTTAAACGCGGCGAGCGTGATCTGCTGATCTTCGAAACCGTGCACCGGCGCAAGGACGGAAGCCTCTATCCTGTCGAGGTGCACCTGCAGTTGTCGCGCCACGAGTCGCCGCCGGTGTTTGTCGCCGTCATTCGGGACATCACCGAACGCAAGCAGGCGGAGGAATTGAGAGAGGCCAGCACCATGCAGCAGCGCGCGATCATTAATGTCTCGCCGGTGCCGAAGGCTTTGAACGACGAGCAGGGGAACATTATCTTCCTGAACCCGGCCTTTACCGAGACTTTCGGATATACGTTGGAGGATATCCCGACGCTTGCGGAATGGTGGCCGAAGGCCTACCCGGATCCCGCATACCGGCAATGGGTCGTGGATACTTGGCAGACCTCGCTTGATAAAGCGCGAGGGAATAACGCGGCATTCACACCCATCGAGCTCAACGTGCGCTGCAAGGACGGAACGGTCAAAACCATTCTGGCGAGCGCCGCGCCCATTAACAAGTCATTTGCGGGCAACCACCTGGTTGCGCTGTACGACATCACCGCGCGCAAACATGCCGAGGCCGAGCGCGAGCGCCTGTTGGCCGAACTCACCGCGCGCAACATCGAGATGGAGAAGTTTGTCTATACCATATCTCACGACCTGAAAAGTCCTCTCATCACGATCAGTGGTTTCATCCAGTTGCTGACGAAGGACATCGAGGTTGATGACAGGAAACGTGCGCTCGAGTCGATCGGGGAAATTCGCAAGGCGACCAAAGGCATGCAGCAGTTGATCGAAGACCTGCTGCTGTTCTCGCGCACCGGACAGATTGAGGGGGAACCGGAAGAGGTCGACCTGCAGGTGCTGCTGGACGACATCCAGGAGCGTTGCGCCAGCCACATCGCGCAAGAACACGCCACCATCCGGATAACGTCCGCCTTGCCACGTGTGCGAGTGGATCGGGTGCGTTTCGGCCAGGTATTGCAAAACCTGCTTGACAACGGCGTCAAGTTTCACCGCGAAGGGGTGGCACCGGTGATCGAAATCGGCTGCGAGCGGAACAACGAAGAAGCCCGGTTATTCGTGCGCGACAACGGCATCGGCATTGAAAATCGTTACCAGGAAAAGATCTTCGGGCTGTTCCAGCGGCTGGAGACGGACCGCGAAGGCACCGGCGTGGGGCTTGCCATCGCCCGCCGCATTGTGGAGCAGCATGGCGGCCGGCTGTGGGTCGAGTCCGAACCCGGTCGGGGCAGCACATTCTGGATATGCCTCCCCGATTCGGTTATTGTTGCCGGCAGCGCCGGGCCTTACACGGAAGAAAACCGGTCGCCGAGGTAATCGAGGGAAACATCTGTGGAACCATCTTCAGGCACCAAAACCGCGCTGCCCATCCGCATCCTGCTGGTGGAGGACAATGACGCGCACACCAAGCTGATCCTGCGCGCCATGCAGGAGGACCGTTTGGCCAATCCGGTCGACTGCGTTCGTGACGGCGAGGAAGCGCTCGATTTCCTGTACCGGCGCGGAAAATTCAATGACGCGTCAAAAAGCCCGCGCCCCGACATGATCCTGCTCGATCTCAAGCTGCCCAAGATCGACGGCCTCGAGGTGCTCAAGACCATCAAGGAAGACGAGAAGCTCCGCGAAATCCCGGTGGTCGTGCTCACGAGCTCGACCGACCAACGTGATGTGCACGAGGCCTATCGCCATTACGTCAACAGCTACATCGCCAAGCCAGTGGACTTCGACAAGTTCCGCCAGGTGGTGCAGGAGCTCGATTACTACTGGACAATTTTCAACACCAAACCCGCCAGGCCCCTTGCCCGGTAAAGCCTGAGGGCGTTGCCGGCTGATCCGTATTCTCTGAAACCATGTGGCACCCGGATACATTTGATGTCATCGTGATTGGTGGCGGTCACGCCGGCACCGAAGCTGCGGCCGCGAGCGCGCGCCTCGGCGCCCGCACGCTGTTGCTGACGCAGAACATCGAAACCATCGGCCAGATGTCCTGCAACCCGGCCATCGGCGGAATCGGCAAGGGCCATCTGGTAAAAGAGATCGACGCGCTCGGCGGCGTGATGGCGCGCGCCACTGACCGCGCCGGCATCCAGTTCCGTATTCTCAATGCACGCAAGGGACCGGCGGTGCGCGCCACCCGCGCCCAGGCCGATCGCCAGCTGTACCGGGAAGCGGTGCGTGCCACGCTGGAGAACCAGGAGCATCTCACTTTGTTCCAGCAGACGGTCGAGGATCTGATCGTCGAGGGTGGGCGTGTCACCGGGGTGGTGACGGCCATGGGCGTGCGGTTCCGCGCGCGCGCCGTGGTGCTGACCACCGGGACCTTTCTCGGTGGCAAGATCCATATCGGGCTTTCGAACTATCAGGGCGGGCGTGCCGGCGACCCACCGTCGAACGCGCTCGCCGCGCGTCTGCGTGAACTTCCGTTCCGCGTGGGCCGCCTCAAGACCGGCACACCGCCGCGCCTTGACGGCCGCACGATCGATTTTTCGCTCCTCGAGCCGCAGCCGGTGATGAGCCGACGCCGGTATTTTCCTTCATGGGTTCGCGCACGGAACACCCGCGCCAGATTAATTGCCACATTACTTACACCAACGAGCGCACGCACGATGTCATCCGCCGCGGCCTGGACCGCTCGCCGATGTACACCGGTGTGATCGAGGGCGTGGGCCCGCGCTACTGCCCCTCGGTCGAGGACAAGATCATGCGCTTCGCCGACAAGGACCGGCACCAGATCTTCGTCGAGCCCGAGGGGCTCAACACCCACGAGGTCTATCCCAACGGCATCTCCACCAGCCTGCCCTTCGACGTGCAGGTCGAACTGGTGCGCACGATCGCGGGATTCGAAAACACCGTGATCACGCGCCCGGGCTATGCCATCGAATACGATTATTTCGATCCGCGCGACCTGCAGCCGACGCTGGAGACCAGGAACATGCCGGGGCTGTTCTTTGCCGGCCAGATCAACGGCACCACCGGCTACGAAGAGGCCGCGGCCCAGGGCCTGCTCGCCGGCATCAACGCCGCGCGCCGGGTCCGGGAACAGGACCCATGGTGGCCGCGCCGCCACCAGGCCTATCTCGGCGTCATGCTCGACGACCTCATCACGCGTGGCGTCACCGAGCCCTACCGTATGTTCACCTCGCGCGCCGAATACCGCCTGCAGCTGCGCGAGGACAACGCCGATCTGCGTCTCACGGAGACCGGCCATGATCTCGGGCTGATCGAGGCGGCGCGCTGGCGGCGCTTCTGCGAAAAGCGCGAAGCCATCGCGCGCGAGCAGGAACGCCTGCAGACAACCTGGCTGCATCCGGAAACGATACCGGAGCCTGAGGCCGCGCGCGTGACCGGCCAGCCGCTGGCGCGCGCCGCCAGCCTCCTGGAGCTGCTGCGCCGGCCCGAGGTTTCCTATCACACGCTGATGTCCCTGCCCGGCGCGGGGGCGGCGGTGGCCGATGCCGAAGTGGCGCAGCAGCTGGAAATCCAGGCCAAGTACGCCGGTTATATTGAGCGTCAGTCGGAGGAAATCGAATGGCACCGCCGCCACGAGGAGACGGCGCTCCCGCCGGATCTGGATTATCACGTCGTCCACGGGCTGTCGGTCGAGGCGCGCCAGAAACTGGCGGCGCACCGGCCCGCGACCCTCGGCCAGGCCGGCCGCCTCTCGGGCATGACCCCGGCCGCGATCTCGCTGCTGCTCATCCACCTGCGCCGCCGCCGGGCCTAGTTCCACCGGCTACAATTGGGACGTTGGCCCAAGGGAGCGGCCCGCGACAGGAGGCGACACGATGCAGATCACCCCGGACAGCCTGTGGTACTACCTGGTTGTGTTTCTGATCTATGGCAATATCTTCGCGCTTGTTCTCGGCGTGCTGATGCTGGCGGTCCCGGGGAGCCTGAGCGCCCTTTTCAAATTCTCCAACCGCTGGATTTCGACGCGCCAGTTGACCAAGCCGCTGGAAAAGCCGCGTTCCACCGAACGCGCCATGCTCCGCTACCCGCGCGTGCTGGGCGCGATCCTGCTGGCCAGTGCGGCGCTGATCCTGGTCAAGGGAACGATTTTCATCACCGACCTGAGCGTCGCCGACGGCGCCGGGCTGCTGGCGCGCCTGTATGGCGATACGGGTATTTCCGCCGGCGTGTGGGAAAGCCTGTGGATCTGCCTGATCGCTTTTATCGTGCTGGGCGTGGTGATGGCGATCGTGGTGGGGCTGATGTCATTGTTCCAGCTCGGCCAGCTCAAGCATTGGGCCGAGGCCGCCAACCGCTGGGTGTCCTCGCGCCGGGCGACCAAGCCGCTCGACACCCCGCATTATCACCTGGACCGGATGATCATGGCGCGGCCCCGGCTGTGGGGTGGACTGATTTCCGCGCTGGCCGTGTTCTCCATTCTCGTGTTGTGGGTGTTCGTGCTCGGCGCCTGAGACGGACACTCGGATCAAGGTCCCGGACTCGTGGCCACGGCTGAAGAGTTCGCTGTCTCCTCCGGTTTTTCAAGATACGTGAAGGTGTTGACGCTGAGGGTGCCGCCCGCGGCATCCACCAGCGAAACCTTCCAGTCGCCGGTCCACGCCGGCAACAGGGTTTTGCTCGAGTAGGCGCGCCAGCGCGAAGTTCCCACCTTGATCGGCACTTCCAGGATGATCTTGCCGTTGTATTCCCACCGGTGCTTCACCGTCTGGCCGGCCATGTCGTGGATTTCGGTGAAGTAGACGATGCGCGTCCGGTCATTCGCGAGCGTCGAGATGGCATCGACCGGTTCGAGGTCCTTGATGTCGTGCGTGAACAGCGCGCGCGTGACCTCGCCGGGTATCGGCACCGCCGCCGGCGCCGTGCTCGGCGGCACGGTCGTGTCGGTGGCCAGCGCCGGCCAGGCGCCCCCGAGGCCGGCCACTGCCATTGCCATGAAAAATGCCTTCATCCCTAAAGTCCATTTCAAGACCGGTACTTACGAGCTTAGTGCAGGGTCCGGGGAGTGGATAGCCAAAACAGGACATAAGTCTTAAATTGCACGACGGGAGACGCGGAACGGACGACAACGGGGACGGGAGAACCATGAATCTGGAAAAAAGCCTGCGGCAGGGATTGCGCGACATGAACCTCGACCTGCCACCCCCGGTCCCGGAGAAACTGCTGAATTTCCTGAAACTCCTCGAAAAGTGGAACAAGACCTACAACCTCACTGCCGTGCGCGATCCCGAGATGATGGTGCCGCGGCATCTGCTCGACAGTCTCTCCGTGCTGCCGTTTCTGCACGGGACGCGCGTGCTCGACATCGGCACCGGCGCCGGATTGCCCGGCATCCCGCTGGCGCTGGCGCGACCGGATCTGGATTTCACCCTGCTCGCCGGCAACGCCAAGAAAACCCGGTTTGCCACGCAGGCGCTGCACGCGCTGGGCCTGAAAAACACCCATGTCGTGCACGAGCGCGTGGAGAAATTCCACCCGCCGAAAAAATTCGATACCCTGATTGCTCGCGCGTTCGCGTCCATTCCTGATATGCTGGCCGCGAGCCGTCACCTGTGCGCGCCGGACGGCCGGTTCCTGGTCATGAAGGGCGTTTTCCCCCAGGAAGAGCTGGCGGCGGTCACCAACGGATACCGGGCCGAAGTGAAGGCGCTGACGATCCCGGGCCTGGACGCCGCGCGGCACATCGTCATCCTGGCGCCGGTGAACTGACGGGGAAGGAGCACACGGCCCGATGGGCAAAGTCGTAGCCATCACGAACCAGAAAGGCGGGGTCGGCAAGACCACGACCAGCATCAACCTGGCCGCCTCGCTCGCCAAGACGCGCCGCCGCGTGATGCTGATCGATATCGACCCGCAGGGCAATGCCACCATGGGCAGCGGCGTCAACAAGCAGGCCAACCGCGTGACGACTTACGAGGTCCTGATCGGGCTCGAACCGATCGAGGCGGCGCGGGTCACGGTCGAGGGCGGCTATGACCTGGTCCCGTCCAACAGCCAGCTTTCAGGCGCCGAGGTCGAGCTCATCGAACTCGAACAGCGTGAAAGACGTCTGCGTGGCGCGCTCGAAAACGTGCGCGCGCAATACGATTATATTTTGATCGACTGTCCGCCGGCGCTGAACCTGCTCACGGTCAATGCGCTGGTGGCGGCGCAATCGGTGATCATCCCGATGCAGTGCGAGTACTACGCGCTCGAAGGGCTCACGGCCTTGCTCAACACGATCCGCAAGATCCGCGAAACCCTGAATCCGCAGCTGGAAATCGAGGGACTGTTGCGCACCATGTACGACCCGCGCAACAATCTGGACAACGAGGTTTCGGCGCAATTGAAACAGCATTTCGGCGACAAGCTTTATCGCACCGTTATCCCGCGCAACATCCGCCTGGCGGAGGCGCCGTCGCACGGCAAGCCGGTGATCGCCTACGACATGCAGTCCAAGGGCGCGCAGGCCTACCTGGCGCTCGCGGGCGAGATGCTGCGGCGCCAGGAAGAAACTGTGGCGGCATGAGCAGGGAGCAGGGGCCCCGCGCGTTGCGCGTGGATGCGACCGGCCGCGAATGCCGCCGGACGCCGACGTCGAGCGTTTCGGTTTTGTTCGGTCTCTCGGAGGCGTCGCAGCAATAATTGAGATGTGACTGTTAGGAGGGGATTACAAGACCATGAGCGCGACAACCACCCGGAAACCCCAACGCCTCGGGCGCGGGCTCGATGCCCTGCTTGGCACTTACGAGACGCCGAGCGAAAAAGACGAGCTGCGCCAGATCCCCATCGATCAGTTGCAGCGCGGCAAGTACCAGCCGCGCACGCACATGAACCACGAGGCACTCGAGGAACTCGCCGCCTCGATCAAGGCGCAGGGCGTGGTGCAGCCGATCGTGGCGCGCCTGCTGTCCCCCGGCAGCTATGAAATCATCGCCGGCGAGCGCCGCTGGCGCGCCGCGCAACTCGCCGGTCTCGAATCGGTGCCGGCGGTGGTGCGCAAGATTTCGGATGAGGCGGCGATCGCGATCGCGCTGATCGAGAACATCCAGCGTGAGAACCTGAGCCCGGTCGAGGAGGCCAATGCCTTCACGCGGCTGATCGACGAATTCCACATGACGCACCAGCAGGTGGCCGAGGCCGTCGGCCGTTCGCGCGCGGCGGTCACCAACATGTTGCGCCTGCTCACGCTCAATGCCGACGTGCGCGAACTGCTCGAGGCCGGGAAGATGGACATGGGCCACGCGCGCGCCCTGCTCGGGCTCACGGGCGGGCAACAGAGCCAGACGGCGCGCCAGGTGGTGGACAAGGGCTTGTCGGTCCGCGAGACCGAGAATCTCGTGCGACGCCTGCTCGCCAGTCCCCCCGGCCAGCGCGCCCGCGGACACCGCATGGACCCCGATACCCGGGCGCTGGCGCAGCGGATTTCGGAGAAGCTGGGCGCCAAGGTGCGTTTCCAGCACAATGCCAAGGGCCAGGGCCGGCTGCTGATCGAGTACAACAGCCTGGAAGAACTGGACGGCATTTTGGCCCATATCCGGTAGCCGCCGGATCCCGTGGCGCAGCTGTTTCGGAGACGGCGGCAGAAGCACCCTAATGATACAGGGTCTTAGGCGGCTGCCTGCGCCCATTGCCGAAAGAGCGTTCGCCTCGGGCACCGGGCGCTAGCCACTTGCTATCTCCTTGAATCGGCGACTATAACTAACAATAACAGGGACACTTAAAAGGCAAGGGAAGGCTGATGAAACCGGCAACCATTCTTCTGATCCTCGGCATGCTCGCCCCGCTCCACGCGGGCGCGCAGGATCTGGCGTCACTTGAACAGATGCGCCAGGCGGCCGCGCGCGGCAGCGACGCCGCGCAGCTGGAAATGGGGATCCTCTACGAGTTCGGTTACAACATGCCGAAGAACGATATCAACGCGCTCGCCTGGTATCAGCTGTCTGCCGATCAGGGCAATGCGCTTGCGGCCAAACGTCGTGACTTGCTGAAGGCACAGATGAGCCCGGAAGCGATCGAGGCCGCACAGAAACTGTCGCAGGAACTCGTCGTCGCCGGCCCGCCCATGACACCGGTACCTGCCACCAACGAGTCACCACCGCCGGCCGAAGCCGCCGCGCCCGCCACACCGGCCGAGACAAGCTTGCCGGCCGCTGAGCCGTCGACCGACAAACCCGTATCCACGCCTTGAACTGAATTGTCATGCTGGCCTGGCCGGCCGCGAAAACCCGGGCCAGTCCAGCCGGGAAGCTCGGCGCCACGCCGCGGCGGACTCGACCGGCCGCCCTGCCCGATCCCGGTGTGCGCCGTTTCGTCGGTCCGGAGAAAATACCCAGACCTGATCTCACCAGGCGCGCCACCTGCCCTGTCTGAAAATCCGTGCGCCGCAACGGTGCCCGCGCGCTGGTCAGGAGGCGGCGCCAGCGGGTAACATACCTGCACACCGATCACCGCGGGGATACGCCCGAACAATAATCGCGGGAGACGGTGGACACCGTCGTCCGTGGAGACATCCGATGCGAGTCAAAGACATTATGACCACCGCCGTTCGTGCCGCAAACCCGGAAGACCCGATCCGGGAAATTGCCGCGACCATGTGCTTTCACAAATTCTCCGGCCTGCCGGTGGTGGACGCCTCCGGCAAGATCGTGGGAGTGATTTCGGAAAAGGATATCCTGCACGGCATGTTTCCCAAGTTCGAGGACCTGGTAACCAGTTCGGGCCTGCTGGATTTCGAGGCGCTCGAACAGGAGTATCAGGACGTGGTCACGCTCAAGGTCAGGGATCTTATGAGCCAGAAGATCATCACGGCCGAACCGGAAATGCCGGTGCTGAAGGCCGCCTCGATCATGTTCCGGAATCACATCCGCCGAATTCCGGTGCAACAGGACGGCAAGCTGGTCGGGATCGTCAGCATCGGTGATGTGCACAAGGCCATCTTCAAGGAGAATCTGACGAAGATAGCCTGAGTCGGCAATAACCCGGTTTTATCGGGGCATTCTATTAGTTGATGCTGGGCAA
>Ga0224512_10005069_pt1 | contig 10950 bp, 6 predicted proteins | sample SF_May12_sed_USG_4_FD_169103 | JGI IMG/M metagenome (GOLD analysis project Ga0224512, IMG submission 169103) | Sediment microbial communities from San Francisco Bay, California, United States - SF_May12_sed_USGS_13 | ecosystem: Environmental > Aquatic > Marine > Sediment | place: USA: California...
GCCGTGCGCGACTCGAAGATCTGCAGGCCGCCGCCGCCGCCGGACAGGTGCAACTCGTGCATGCGTATCAGGAGGCGCTGGGCCTGCACGGTATCTCAGCCGCACAAGTCCTGCTAACGCCCGAAGACACCGAGAATCGTCGTCGCTTTCTCAATGCCCGCGGAACGCTGGAGAAACTGATCGAGCGCAGAGTTGTGCCGATCATCAATGAGAATGACACGGTCGCCACGGAGGAAATTCGCTACGGTGACAACGACCGCCTTGCTGCCCGCGTTGCACAGCTGGTGATGGCGGACGCGTTGATCCTGTTGTCCGACGTCGACGGTTTGTACACGGCCGATCCGAACAGTGATGCGGCAGCCGAACATATCCCCGAGGTACGCAAGATCACCGACGACGTGCAGAACATGGCGGGCGAGACACGCTCCGACATCGGTAGCGGCGGAATGGCTACCAAGGTGCAGGCCGCGCGCATCGCGACGCTGGCGGGTTGTTCCACCGTGATCGCTTTTGGCGCGATAGAACGGCCGCTGGAATCCCTGTCTGCCGGCGGGAAATGTACCGTTTTTCGGGCTGAAGGCAGCCCGGCGGCGGCGCGCAAGCAATGGCTCGCGGGCGTTCTTGAAGTGCGTGGTGAACTCAGGCTCGATTCCGGCGCGGTGCATGCGCTGCAGCAGGGCAAGAGCCTGCTGCCCGTGGGTGTGGTCGAGGTGACAGGCAACTTCCGGCGCGGTGATGTGGTCACATTGGTCGGTGCCGCCGGCAACGAACTGGGTCGGGGTCTCGCCGAGTACGCTTCCGATGAAGCCAGGCGCCTGACAGGATGTCAATCGGATGAGATCGAGGCGCAACTTGGATATCGAGGACGATCCGTCATGGTGCATCGCGACGAACTGGTATTGTTTGAAGATGATCGCTAATACGATGAACCTGATGGGCGCGGCGGCGCGTCGCGCTGCGGCCGGACTCGCTCTCACCAGCGGCGAGCAACGCAATGCGGCACTGCTCGCTGCGGCCGCCGCGATACGGCAAGGCAGGGCCGAAATCCTCGCCGCCAACGCGAGGGACATGGCCGAGGCGAATGAGCGCGGTCTGAGCGGTTCACTGCTCGACCGATTGATGCTTGACGAAGAGCGCATTGAAGGCATGGCTGCCGGTATCGAAGCCGTGGCCGGGATGCACGACCCACTGGGGCGCGTGCTCGCTGAGTGGGAGCGGCCCAATGGGTTGTCGATTCAACGTGTCAGCGTGCCGCTGGGCGTCATCGGTATCATCTATGAGAGTCGCCCGAACGTTACGGCCGACGCGGCCGCGCTCTGCCTGAAGTCCGGCAATGCAGCGATCCTGCGCGGCGGCTCAGAGAGTTTTCATTCGAGCCAGGCAATCTATCAATGCCTGCGAGAAGGCCTCGCTGCTGCGAGTATCGATGCGGATGCGGTTCAAATGGTAGCGACGACGGATCGTGCTGCGGTGGGGTACTTGCTGTCGTCAATGGGTGAGTGGCTCGATGTGGTCGTGCCACGTGGTGGCAAGAGCCTGATCAAGCGGGTGCAGGAAGAAGCGCGCGTGCCGGTGATCGGGCATCTCGAAGGAATATGCCATGTCTATTTGCATGAAGCGGCGGAGGCCGACATGGCACGTGACATCGTTCTTAATGCAAAAATGCGGCGCACCGGAATCTGCGGCGCCGCGGAAACAGTACTGCTCGACAGAAGCGCTGCCGAGCGTCTTCTGCCGGTTGTTGCTGCAGCACTGATCGATGCCGGGTGTGAAATTCGCGGTGACGCGACCGTGTGCGCGATGCTTCCGGCTGCCGTCGCAGCGAGCGAGGACGACTGGTCGACCGAGTATCTGGACGCGATCATCTCGATGCGTGTCGTCGACGGCATCGACCAGGCAATCGAGCATATCGCCACGTACGGATCCGGCCATACCGAATGTATCGTAACGGCCGATAATTCAGCGGCGGAGCGCTTCTTTCGCGATGTCGACAGCGCCATCCTTCTGCAAAATGCATCGACACAGTTCGCGGACGGCGGTGAGTTCGGAATGGGCGCGGAAATCGGTATTGCGACAGGACGCGTGCATGCGCGCGGCCCGGTCGGCGCGGACCAGCTTACGAGCTATAAATACGTGGTCCGCGGCAGCGGACAAACCCGACCCTGATGTCCACGGAGTCAGCAACGTTTGATGTTGCGGTAATCGGTGCCGGCATCAACGGTGCGGGAATCGCACGCGACGCTGCTCTGCGCGGCCTGCGCGTCATACTCCTCGACAAGAACGATATGTGTAGTGGCACGTCCGCTATTTCAAGCCGTTTGATTCACGGGGGTCTGCGTTACCTCGAATACGGCGAGATACGTCTCGTGCGTGAGTCGCTGCGTGAGCGCATTACATTGCGCAAGGTTGCGGCACACCTGGTCAAGCCGATACGCATTTGCATACCGATCTACAAGTCTGCAAAGCGGGGACCGCTACTGATCCGTCTCGGGATGATCGCCTACGACTTGTTGTCAGTCGGCAAGACCGTACCCGGTCACGAAATGTTGAGCCGCAGAGAGGCGATCGAGGTTGAGCCGGGGCTCGAGAGGGAGGGTCTGCGCGGCGCCGCTCGATACTATGATGCGCAAGTGACATTTGCAGAACGCCTTGTGCTCGAGAACCTGTTGGCCGCGCGTTCTGCCGGTGCCCGGATCAAGACCTACTGTGAAGTAAGCAAGCTCGTTATCGAACGAAATTGCATTGCCGCGATCGAGTACACGGACCGCCTCACCGGGGAGCATGACAAGGTCTCGGTACGCGTCGTGATCAACGCTGCCGGGCCCTGGGTGGATCAGGTCCTGGCGACAAGCGGCAAGCCATCCAGGAAGTTCATTGGTGGAACAAAAGGCAGTCATATCATCGTCGGTGCATTCGAGGGTGCCCCGGGGGATGCCTGCTACGTCGAGGCCGCTGCCGACGGCCGGCCGTTCTTCATTATTCCGTGGAATGACCTGTACCTGATCGGCACGACCGACATTCGGTTCACGGGTGATCTCGACCAGATCAGAGCGAGCGGTGCGGAGGTCGATTACCTGCTTGCCGAGACCAACCGTGTATTTCCTGCGGCGAATCTGGACCCCGGCGATATTCTTTACGCGTATGCCGGCGTGCGCCCCTTGCCCCGCCGTGACAGCGGGCCCGAGTCAGCAATTACTCGTCGTCATATCATCAAGAAGAACCGCAGAATCGCGCATGGCCTGATTTCGATCATCGGCGGCAAGTTAACGACGTACCGCAATCTCGCTGAGCAGACGGTCGACCGTCTGGGCAAAATGCTCGACCGGAAATTGCCCGCGTGCCGGACGCAGGAGACAAAACTACCGGGCGCCTATCGGCTGGACGAGGCTCGTGAACTGCTTGCATCCACGGCGGAATTATCCGGGTCGGGCGTCGAGCGTCTGCTCAGCCTGTATGGCGGGCGCGCAATAGACCTGCTCGAGCTTGCGCAATCCGAACCGCCACTGCAGAGAACGATAGATGAACACAACACGGTGCTAGCCGCCGAAATCGTATTCGCTATTCGCGACGAGATGGCGCGAACTCTGATCGATATTGTGCATCGCAGACTCATGCTGGGCCTTGCGGCGGATCAGGGCCGGCCACTCTACGAGATTATCGCGGCAATCGCGGCCGACGAGGCAGGCTGGACCGACGCGGAACGTCACGCGCAAATCAAGGCACTGCACGACTACAGCGATTCTTTCGGCGTGTAGCGGATCTCGGCGAACAGTTCACGGCCGCGACCCGGAAAATAACGAAAGTCGCCAAAGGCATAATCGGCACGATCCGCGAACTTTCGGTCCGTGATGTTATTCAGCCGCAATACAAGATCGAGTTGCGATGCCAACTGTAGTTGCGCACGCAAACTGGCGATCGAATGTCCGGGATATTGGAACTGGTTTTCGGCATCCACGTAGTATTTGTCGATTGCGGTCCACTGCAGGCCGAATGCAACGGCGTCGTTCGGTTCGAATTGCACTTCGGCGCTGCCGAGCCAGCGCGGTGCCGTATCCACATCCGCTCCAGATACAAATGTCTCGCCCCGGGCCGCAACCGCATCGAAGTCGTAGGTGTGGCGCGCATAGCTGGCGTCGATCGCCAGCGACCAGTCGGCCGCCACTTGCCAATCCAGTGACAATTCGATGCCCCGATGTTTGCTGCGCGCGCCGGTGACATTGAACCCCTCGGCATCGCGGAAGACGCTGTCACGTTTTCGCATTGTAAATAATGCAACATCGACGGACAGGTCAGTCTGATTCGTGCGCACGCCAATTTCGAGGGCGTCCACGCGTTCCGAGTCCAGATCAGCAAGTTGCTGACCGCTTTGCAGCCGGTACAATTCAGTCGCCTGCGGAGCGCGGAACCCCCGTGCGGCGCTCGCGAAGAGACTTCGTGAATCACTCAGCCGGTAGGTTATCGACAGCTTCGGTGCAATATTGGTGAAATCGTCGCTACGACTCGCCGGGCGTGAATACAAACAACCGCCGAAGCCACACTCACTGCCATCGTCTCGCGTATTGCCAGCGAGCATTCTGTTCGTATAGTCGTAGCGTATATGGTCGATGCGCAGGCCGGCATCGATCGTCAGGCGCTTGTTCAGTTCGTACTCGGACTGCGCGTACGCGGCCACGCCAACGCTCGACACGTCGTAGTCGTAGTGCTTGCCCTGCGGACGAGTTTCCATCAGAAATGCAGAGCCTTCGGTCGGTCCGTCCTGTGACTGTTGGAGGAACATGTCGGACCACTCTATATCGACGCCGACGATAGTCTGGCTACCCGCATCGCCGAATGCTGCGGTGGCAATCACGCCGGCGCTGACATGTCCGTTTTCCTCCAGCGGTTGTCCGGGCAGGAAATGTTGCAGAAATCGCATGTCCGAGTGCCGCAGGAAGGGCCGCACGTCAATGTCGGTATGCGGCAGTGATTTCGTCCAGATGCCGTAGAGCCGTTGGCTCGATGCTACCCGAAATGCTTCCGGATTCAGATTGCTGCGATTGACAGTGTCGTCCTTGTAGCTGTCTTCGCCGATGATGAATCCCGCAGTGTCCTGGTCGAGGTCACTGGCGGAAAGGCCCACCGTCAGTTCGCTGTCTCGTGATTGCCATTGGCGTTTGACATGCAATTTCCCCTGCTGATAACCGGAATCGTCACGAAAGCCGCCGTCGTCGGCATAGACCAGCGTGGCCAGCCATGGCGATTCCCGATCGAATGGCACATCGGCCCGCACACGATGAAAATCGTTAGCCCCAATTTCCAGCGCCAGCTGTGGCAAACGGTCGGGTCCCGGCATCGGCATCAGCGTATTGATGATGCCGTGGAGTGCGTTTGACCCATACAGTGCGTTTCCAGGTCCGCGAATGACTTCGATCGATCGAGCCTGTTCCGTATTGATTTCGAACAATGAGTTGACGTTGCAGAATCCGGCAGGCCGAATCGGGATGCTGTCCTCGAGAAACAGGAATGCCCCGCAGGAGCCGCCGCCGGTCAGCACGGGTGAGCGTATCGCGGTCAGGTGTTCCTGTCCGCTGGCACGAGTAATCCACACGCCGGCCACGCGGCTGAGGAGTTCATGTATGTGATGGTGCTGTACGCTGGCTATCGTTGCCGCGCCGATGCGTTCGATGTTACCCGCGTGCAGCAGTCTCGGCTGCTCGCGACGCTGGCTCGTAACGACGAGTTCAGTCATCGTCTCACTGCTGGCCGACTGCGCAGCTGCGGGTATCGGCAACGGCATCATCAACAGGGCCGACAGTCCTGCAAGCCTGTAAATCTTGTGAAAGCGTATTAGCATGAAGCCTCCGTGCAAGCGCGCCATTATAATCGGCTCGCACACTACCGTCCCGAAGCTTGAAGAGTTGCCAATGAAAATTCGAACCGTCCCGTACCGCGCGTCTTGTCTGCTTGCGGCATTTCTGTTTTTGGCCACGGCCCTGGCGCATGCGGAGCGGCCGCGTATCGGCCTCGTCCTGGGTGGCGGCGGAGCCCGCGGGGCAGCGCATATTGGCGTTCTCAAAGAGCTGGAGCGGCAGCGGGTCCCGATTGACGCCATCGCGGGCACCAGTATGGGTGCAATCGTCGGTGGGCTGTACGCCGCCGGCATGAGCCTTGAGGAACTCGAGAATGTCGTAGCGACGCTTGACTGGGCTGGTGCGATGTCCGATGAGCCGCCGCGCGAAGATCTGAGCTTTCGCCGCAAAGAGGACGACGAGAAATACCCGATCAACCTCGAACTTGGACTGCGGGGCGGAGAGTTGCTGCTGCCAATGGGAATTGTTCAGGGGCAGAGACTGGATCTGATTCTGCGCGACCTCACGGTCAAAGTCTCACACATTAGCGATTTCGATGACCTGCCGATCCCGTTCCGGGCCGTCGCGACCGATATTGAACGCGGGGAGTCCTACGTCATGGGCGAGGGAGATCTTGCCAGGTCGATCCGCGCGAGCATGTCGGTGCCGGCCATTTTCGCACCGGCAGAAATCGACGGGCGGGTACTTGTCGATGGTGGCATTACGGCCAACCTCCCGGTCGACGTGATCCGTGACATGGACGTCGACATCGTCATCGCCGTCGATGTCGAGTTTCCACTGTATGCGGCTGACGAACTCGACTCAGCACTCGCTGTCTCGGAGCAAATGCTGACGATCCTGATGCGCAGAGAAACGTTGCGACAAATCGACACCCTCACCGAGCAGGATATTCTGATACGACCGGCGCTCGGCATCTTCGGCTCAGGTAATTTTGCCGAGATCGTGCAGGCAATCGAACCCGGTGTGACCGCTGCACTGGAAGTTTCCGAGCGGCTGGAAGCGATTTCGATGGATGCAATACAGTTTCAGGAGCACGTTTCGCGGCGCGCGATACCACGAGCAACGACTGGAAAACTGGCGTTCGTCAGTGTCTCACACGACGGCCGCCTGGCGCCTGAGAGACTGGTATCACAACTGGCGGTCAAACCGGGTGACCCGATCGATACCGAGCGGCTGGCCGAAGATGCCGCGCATCTGTACGGCCTCGGTCTTTACGAACAAGTTGGCTACAAGTTAATCCAGGATAATGGCGGCACAGGCGTCGAGTTTCAGACACGCTCCAAGAGCTGGGGGCCGAACGTACTGCAATTTGCCGTATCACTCGAGAACGACTTTGAAGGTTCGACCGCATTCAATGTCGGTACAAGGCTGACCAAGACCGGAATCAACACCCGCGGCGCCGAGTGGCAGACTGATCTGCAGCTCGGTACCGAACCGTTGCTGGTATCCGAGTTCTTTCAGCCGCTGGGCGGTGAATCGCGGCTGTTCATCGCGCCCCGGATCGACCTGCAACAGTTCAATCTCAATACCTTCGTTGCCGACGATGCCATCGCCCGGTATCGGATTGCCGAATCCAAATTCGGTTTCGACCTCGGCACAGGAATTGGCGGATACGGAGAATTTCGATTTGGTGCTTTCCACGGTACCGGAAGGGCGCGTGTCAAGATCGGTGACCCGTCCTTGCCGAACATCGACTTCGATACAGGCGGGACCCTGGCCCGACTGCGTTTCGACACACGCGATAATGCGCAATTCCCGCGCAGTGGTATTCGGGCGGACCTGAGTTGGACGCAGTGGCTGCCGGCATTGGGTGCGGATGAGCGTTTTGACACGGTGGAGGCGGTGTTCGACGGAACCTGGAGTCGCGGCAAGAGCAGTTGGCGGCTGGGCGTCAGCTATGCGACCAGCAGCGAGGCGTTGAGCTCGATTCAGGACTTCTTCCCGCTGGGTGGTTTTCAGCGTCTTTCGGGTCTCGCGCGAGGCGAGATCAGCGGTCCACATGCGGCGCTGGCCCGGCTCGTCTACTACCGTCGCGTCGGCGAGTCAGCCGGCGGCCTGTTCGATGTGCCGATCTACCTGGGTTTATCCGCTGAAATCGGTAACGTCTGGCAGTCCCGCTCGGACATCAGCTTCGACTCGGCGCTGGCTAACGGCAGTATTTTCGCGGGTCTGGACACGGTCATCGGACCTGTGTTTCTCGCAGCCGGATTTGCGGAAGGCGGTGGCACGAATTACTACCTGTTCTTCGGTAATCCGACGCGCTGACGGTTACCTACCGGGCGATTTTTTCGAGGATCTGCGTTGGACTATCGGTGTTTCTGTAATAGCCGTGACGAATCACCATCTGCTCGAAGGCGGCGTCGCGATCGGCCTCGCTTGAATACCAGTGCAGCTTCTCCCAGTCGTCGCCGAGCAGCTTTCGCAGGGTATCGCCAGGCGGAAGTGTTACGCGGATACCAAAGCACCGCTCGACACCGGCAGAGCTCGGGTCGACCAGGTTGTGTTGATGACAATAGTCCATGGCGCGGGAGTATACAGAAACCTCAGCTGCGGTCACCACGATCGGCAGCGCCTTCGCGATCCGACCAGCCGAGCAGGCGCCGCGTGACGAACATGTAGACAGGCTTGAAAGTCCAGCGGAATGCGCGCGAGGGAAATGACGGATCGGCCAGTATTGCGAGCTCGCGACGTGTCAGGTGTTGCGGGCAATAGGTGCGCTTGTGTTTCAGTAAGTGACGCAGATCTTCGTAAGCCAATAGCCGAAACAAGCGCCCGCGCTGCGGCGAAAACCAGGCCAGTTGAAAATCAATGAACGCCGGCGAGCCATCGTCGCGCACCAGCAGATTGGGTTCTTTTGCGAGATCGTTGTGCACGACATCGAGCTGATGCATCTGGCGCAACAGCCTGGCTGCAGCCTTGAAATAGGCAGGCTCATGCGGCTTTGCCACCTGCATTGGCGCACCGCGCAAGTAACTTCTGATGAGGCGGCTACGCTCGATCTGCAGGAGCTCCGGCGTTCCGTCGAGATCAGCCAGGGCGGCCAGCGCACTTGCCTCGCCACGCAGCAGGCGGCGCGCAAGCCAGCGTACCCAGCGGCTCGCCCCGCCCGAATCGCGCACGATGTGTTGTTCGCCGCCAGCGCTGATTCGCCGGATTTCACCAAACATGTCCTTTTTGAGCAGCTGTGAATCCGTCATTGTGGGAGAATACAGCAGCGCGCTGCTTTGGGATCAACGATGAGTGGAAATTCCGACGATCAGGCGCCCGGCACCGAACGCGCCGGGCTCGACACGACGGGCGAGTTCTTCAGCGTCGGTACGCCGCTGCATGCTATTCGCGCCGGTTACGTTCGTCGCGGCGCCGACGATGTCCTGTACGAAAACCTCGTCGCTGGACGCTATGCACATGTCATTGCGCCGGATCGCAGTGGTAAATCGAGCCTGATCGCGGCAACGGCTGCACGGCTCGAAAATAATAGTTTCAAAGTCGCGGTTCTCGATTTGCAGCAGATCGGTGTACGTGATGCGGGCAGCGACGCGGGCCGTTGGTATTACAGTGTTGCGTATCGATTGCTGCGCCAGTTGCGTATTCGTGTCGATCTGCAGTCATGGTGGCAGGATAAATCGATCCTGAGTAATCGACAGCGTCTTGTTGAATTTTACTCCGAAATCATTTTGCGCAATGTGCATGAACGCATTGTCATCTTTATCGACGAGATTCAGTGTATCGCCGATTTACAATTTGCTGACCAATTGCTTGCGAGCGTTCGTTCGGCGCACAATGCTCGCGCAACGGACCCGGAGTTTTCACGGTTGACCTTCGTGTTGCTTGGGGAATGCGACCCGATAAGCCTGATTGATGAGGCAGAGCAGTCACCGTTCAACATTACGCAACCTGTCATACTCGATGATTTTTCGCGCGCGGATATCGATCTGTTCCGGACAGAACTGAACCTTCCGGCAGAACAGGCAAAGACAGCTTTAGATCGTATTTATTACTGGACCGGAGGGCAGCCGTACCTGGTGCAGAAGCTTGCGCGCGCCGTATCGCGCGAAAAACCAGGCGGCGATATCGCTGACAGTGTCGATCGCATCGTTTTGACTCAATTGGCCGGGCGCGCGGCGCTGCATAGCGAGCCACACATGAGCCATATCCACCGCGAGATCGTGGTTGAGGACAAGCGTCGGGAACCGCTGCTGAATCTTTATGGCCGAATTCGCAAGGGGATTACGGTATCGGCCGACCTGGGATCTTCGTTGCAACGACGGCTGATCGCCATCGGGCTTGTTACGATTGACGAAGAAGGAAATCTCGCCGTGCGCAATCGCTTGTACGGCGCTGTATTTACAGCACGATGGGCGAACGAAAACCTGCCGACACACTGGCGTACATTAGCGACGGCTGCCGGTGTCCTGCTGGTCATCATTGCGCTGCCGTTCTGGTACACGCAGCTACTGCCCAGGGGCTACGTTGAAATATTGACTTCCGAAACCGTTGAGCTGGACGTGGCACGCGAGGCCTACATCAACATGCGCTCGTTTCCCGGCCATGTCGATGCTGCGGACAATATTTACCGCAGCTTTTTGCAAAATCGTGCAGCGGCGTCCACAGATGAAGCGCAAGTCGCGTTGGTCGCCGAAATGACCTCGGCGCTGCCGGATGCCGGGCGTTTGCCCGAGGAGTTCATTGCGAACTTCTGGGATAGTCGGGTGCTTGCAGCAATGCGCCTCGAGCATCGCGATGACGCCCTGATCGCGTCACTGGAGTCGCTGGTCCTGTCAACTCCGCTTCGCCGCAATCGCTCGGCAATGCTCGTCGGTGACGACTACCCACTGTTGCTGGCCAGTGTCGCCGATATGGATCGCGGCAACGTCGTATTTGACCCGGACAGCCTGTTGTTGACCGATACTCGGGCGGCAGAGGTAACGCAATGGTCGCTCGGTCCACAGGGCTTGCAGCGCCGCGACAACTGGAAGATAACCGCGCTGGAGGTGACGCCGCTGGTCAGGCGCGTCATCGTGGATCGCCAGGGCGCAGTCAGTCGAATCGGGCTGACGATAAACCTCAGCCATGCTCGAGCAAATGACTTGCGGATCAAGAT
>Ga0224512_10005070_pt1 | contig 10950 bp, 9 predicted proteins | sample SF_May12_sed_USG_4_FD_169103 | JGI IMG/M metagenome (GOLD analysis project Ga0224512, IMG submission 169103) | Sediment microbial communities from San Francisco Bay, California, United States - SF_May12_sed_USGS_13 | ecosystem: Environmental > Aquatic > Marine > Sediment | place: USA: California...
TTGCGCTGCGCGGTGTCAACGATCCGGAATCGGTCACCGAGCACAGCTGGCACCTCGCCTTTCTCGTCTGGCTACTCGCTCCCGAGGTCCCGGGCGTCGATGCGGGCAAGGCAGTGGAGATGGCACTCCTTCACGACCTTGCCGAAGTTCGCCTCGGTGACCTGCCACTCACGGCTTCGCGCTACTTTGCTCCCGGTGCAAAGCGCCGTGCGGAGAGCCAGGCGTTTTCCGACCTTGCTGCGCCTCTCGGTCCCAGGGCGCACCGACTCTTCACCCAATACCAGGAATCGAGCACTCCTGAAGCTCGCCTCGTCAAAGCCTGTGACAAGCTCCAATTGATGTTGAAAGTCGTCGCTTACCAGACGTGGGGAACCGGCGACCTCTCCGAGTTCTGGCATCGACCGGAGAACTTTCCGCAACTCGACATCGCGCTTGTGGATGATCTGGTCTCGGAGCTCAAGAGACGCTTCGCGTCAGAGTGACGCAGATGCCGCTTCGCGGCTCTCCTCCAACAGCTCCACGAGCGCATCATCCAGGGAGCGAGTTGGACTCCATCCGAGGCTTCGCAATCGACGTCCGTCAGCGCTGAACAGGGGCGCATCCGCAGGTCTCATCCTGCGCTCGTCCTCCTCTACGCGAACCTCTACTGCAGCCAGTCCGAGAAGCCGATCCAGCGCGTCGCGCATCGAGGTGACTTCGCCGCTGCCGATGTTGTACACGTTCTCGGACCCTTTACCGGCGCTGAGGAGAAGCATTGCATCGATCGCGTCCTCGACATGGACGAAGTCACGCCTGGCGCTCAGATTCCCGACCTTCATGGTGCCACCGCCGGAGCGTTCCAGCTCGGCCAGCTGCTCGGCGAAACTGGGCAGCGCGAAACGACGCGACTGCCCGCGGCCGACAAGCGTGAACAACCTCATGACGGTTCCGCCTGCAGCCAGCACCAGCCGCTCCGCCGCCGCCTTCGTCAGCGCGTAGGGGTTGACCGGCGACGGAAGTCTGTCCTCCGTGAGGGGCTGCTCTTCCTCGGGAACTACGCCGTACACCTCGGCACTCGAGGCGAGGAGTACTCTGACGTCGGGAAACCTCCGCAGCAGATTCTCGGTCGCCAGCACGTTGACTCGGAAGTAGTCTCCCGGTGCTTCCCAGGAGGCGCCGACGCTGGCGCGGCCCGCCAAGTGGATGATGAGCTCCGGCGACACATGCCCTGTGGCGGCCTCGAGAGCCGCGGCGTCGACCAGATCGACGCCGAGAGATCTCGTATCGCCGGAGATCACTTTGTCTTTCGAGATCCCGGTGACCTGGTCGCCACGCGCCAAGAGCCGTCTGCCCAGGCGCCTGCCGATAAACCCCGAGGCGCCGGTAAGAAGAACGTGCACGTCTCAGAGCCGCTCGCTGTCGCCGTGGCCCATGTCGAAGAACGTCCCGATGTTCTTGAGCGAGACAGCAAAGCGGATGTCACGAAACCGCGTCGAACCGGTCATCCGTTGCTGAAACTCCAAACGCAGACCGAAGCACTGCGAGGTGTAGTACAGAATGTGCCGCTGCTGCTGCATCAGTCGATCGACGAAGTCATAGTTGAGCTGATTCTGCATTCGCAGGCGACTGCGCACCAACGTAATATCGGTACCGAGGCGACCTTGATGGCTGCGCTTCTCACCAGACTCCGAATCGACTTGATTCACCCAGCTCAAACTCACCGCATGATCACCGAATCGAGTACTGCCGAGAAGCGATGTCTGGTCGAATCGATTGAAAAGAGTGCTGTAACGGCTCCTGACTTCGAGCGAGAATCGCTGATTCGGCACCAGCCTCAGAAGCGCGCTCATCGGCCCGTCCGTTGTCGACAGCGTCTTGTCTCTCGACTGCTGGAACGGCTGCTCATTCCGCAAACTGAACAGCTGTCCGATCTCGAGAGACAGAATCTCGCGCGCACCTCCACCGAGCTCCTCGTCCACAGGCTTGGCCAGAACGCGATTGACTAGGGAGATTCCGTAGATCGTGCTGTCGCGCAAAGCGTCAATCTCGTCGAAAAGGGGGACGAGATCCTGCTCGTCGAATTCGCCGATATAGCTGTACGCCCACCGGGGCTCGATGATGTGCTTGAACTTGCCGAAGGAACCGATCTTCTTCTCGAAGATGCGGGAAAACGAAGGCCCGACGATATCGGCCCGGCCGACCGGAAACACTCGACTCAGACTCTCGCCTCTGAAACCCTGACCATCATCCGTCAGGCTGTCGGAATACCAGGTTGCTCGACCCGAGCCCGAGAGGGTGACCGATAACCACGGCAAATAGCTCAAAGGAACGGTCAGGGTGGGAAGGAGATCGGCTCGCCCGTAGCTTGCTTCGAGTGTGTCTGTCCGAGCGATCTGGAGCAGATTGGTAGAGCTCAGCAGCTCGAAATAGATTGGCAGTCTCCCCAACTGGACGGGCCGCAGGCGATACTCGATCTCCGGAAGTTGGCGCTGCGTCACCCGGACGCCCTTGCGTATGAACGTTTCCCGCTCGTCGGCCATGATGTTCAAGGAGTGGGAGCCCCAGTTGCCGGTGATGAAGCCATTGGAATACAAGCTGCGAATCGAGATGTCGTTGAAGCTGCGCTCGAAATCCTGGAAAAAGTCGAAATCCGAGAAGTCACGGTATGCGACTTGTGCTCGCATGTTGAACGGCAGGCGCTCACTGGAGTGCCTCCAGGATGCTTTCCAACGGGTCTTGTCCACGACCGGGTCGTCGATGGCGTAAGCCTGCAGCAGGCCGCTCGTCGTGTGGGACGGACGGTAGCGGAACTCGGTCCCCAACCCGAAATAGTCTTTGCCGTAGAGATCGGCGAAAAGCGTTGCATCGTAACTGGCGCCGAGAGTCTGGAAGTAGGCAAGACCGAACGTGGATCCTCGACTGCTCGAATAGCCGAAATTCGGAAACAGGAGCCCGGAGGCTCTGCCTCGTTTCGCCGGAAACAGCATGTATGGACTGTAGAAGACCGGGAGTTTCTTCATCCGCAGCCGACTGTTGCGGACACGTGCAAAGCCCTCGAGGTCGATCTTTGCCTGTCCTAACTTGAAACTCCAGTCCGGGGTCTTGTCCTCGGAGCACGACGTGATCGTCCCGTCCCGAACCGTATAGACATCGTCGCTGACCTTGGCTATCTCAGCGCCCGTGAAGTAGATATCCGGATCGACAAAGGCCCGACCTTCATAGACCGTTCCCGTCTTGGCCTCAAGGTCGAACTCCAATCGTTCGCCGGTCAACCGCCGAGGCCCTTCGTCGAGAATCACGTTGCCCTCGGCGACCAGAACTTTCGTCCCAAGATCGACAGAGATGGTCTCGGCCAGGAGTCTCAGACTCTGAAACTGAAACTCGACGGCGTCTGACGCGACAACGAGATCGCGGCGCACGTACTCCAGCGTTCCCGCCGTCCCGGTTGCAATGCCGCCGCCGCTCTCTGCGGTGAAAGGCACCTCGAAACTGATTCGATCAACTGTCTCGAGCTGGTCGACAGCAACGCCCTGCTGTTCCTCCCGAGTCGCCTCGGCATTCTGGGACTCCTCTCCTTGTGCCAATGCCGCCGGCAAACCACTGAGTACGAGACAGACTGCCCAGAGGAGCGCCACACCCGGCCACTTCACGTCAGATTCTCCACCAGAAGGGCAGTTGCTTCACCGCCGCCGACACAAATGGTGGCGCATCCCGGACGAGCGCCTGACGCGCCCAGACTGGAGTCCTGGCGGTGCCGAGAATGACCACGTCTTGCATCGCTCCTCTCTCTGTCTGTCCTGCGAAAAAGGGTCGTTTTCGGAATTCGTCCGCCATTCCTCCGGTTGGCTTCCATGTTGCTCGAACCCGAAGATCGTAGCACAGGCATAACGCGCTCCGGAGCGGTTGACACGGGCCTCCTCCGAAGGCGAGAGTAGCTCCGCACGATGAAAGTAATGGCCATAGATTTCGGTGAGCGGCGCGTCGGGTTGGCCATCTCCGACCCCGCTGGCCTCATTGCCTTACCCCTGAAGACGATCGCTCGCGAGAGCGATCGCCAGCTCATCCGCGAACTCGCCGCACTCGCGGCGGCCGAGGGTGTGGAGCTCATCGTCATCGGTGAGCCGCGACGACTGGACGGCTCTCGAGGCCAGTCTGCGGAGAGAGTCGGGTCCTTTGCCAGAAAGCTGGAGGGCGTCACCCATCTTCCGTACCGGCTCATAGACGAAAGTCTGACGAGTCGCCAAGCCGAACAACGACTCCGAACCGCCGGGTTGAATCCGCTGAAAGATCCCGACAAGGTGGACGCCGTAGCGGCCCAGATTCTTCTTGCAGAGGTACTCGACCAATCGCACGAGTCCGACGAATGATGCGTCGACTCCAGTTTGCGCTCATTCTTCTGGTTCTTCTTTCCGTGACGGCATCGGCAGTCGCGCTCCGCTGGAGTTGGAACCAATTGAACACCCCGTTCAAGTCCTACGCCCACGTCGAGCGAATCGTCGTCATCGAGGCGGGGATGAGTGGAGAGAAGATCCTCCGCAAGCTGGCCTCCGAGGGGGTCATACCTGACACGCGTCTCAGCCACCTCTATCTTCGGTACGTCCTTTCCGATCAATCCCTCAAAGCTGGCGAGTACCGCTTTCAAGGTCCGTTGACTCCGCTCGAAGTGCTCGACAAGATCCTTGCCGGGCGGGTCTTGACCCGTAACGTCACGATCCTCGAGGGGCTGACGCTGGAAGAGACCGCAGAGCGGCTCGCCGAAGAAGGCTTCGGAACCGTGGACGCATTCCTCGCCGCGATGCGCTCACCGTCCCTGATTGCCGACCTGGATGCCGAGGCCGAAACGCTAGAGGGGTACCTATTTCCCGACACCTATGCCTTTGCCTCCGGCACCACCGAGTCCGCCCTTGTCGAGGCGCTCGTGGCGAACGCCCGCAAGAAAATCCGCCGGGTCACCGCAGGATCTCGGCGCGATTCCGAGCGCCAATTCAGCCTGAGACGCATCGTCACCCTGGCATCCATTGTCGAGAAGGAGGCCCTGATCGACCACGAGCGTCCGGTGATTGCCGGCGTGTACGCCAATCGCCTCGAGAAAGGCATCGGCCTCTATGCGGACCCCACCGTCATCTATGCCCTGAAGCGACTGGGGACGTGGGACGGCAACCTGCGGCGGCCCGACCTCCAAATCGACTCTCCCTACAACACATACCGGTATTCAGGGCTGCCGCCCGGGCCAATCTGTTCGCCGGGCCTAGCCAGTCTTGAAGCTGCGGCCCGGCCCGCTGATGTGCCGTATCTGTACTTCGTGAGCCGCAACGACGGCACTCACGTCTTCGCCAAGACTCTGGCGGAACACAATCACAACGTCCATCTGTGGCAGAAGAAATACTGGCAGGATCGATGGTCGCGAGAACGGAAAGTGGAAGACTCCACTGACAGCCCTCGTCCTCTCCGGTAACAAAGGGCTTCACCGGAAGTCCGAGAGCGCGTCGGACCCGAGAGCGGTGAGGAGCCCAGATGAATTCGCACCAGCGGTTTGCCGATTACATCCTCTTCGAACGCATCGCAAGCACTTCGTTTGGTGACTGTTTCCGCGCCGGATTCCCCGTCGGCAGAGTTGTCGATCATCATGTCCTGCTGCAGATCTTCAACGGCGCGTCGCTCGACAGCGACCAATTCTGGCAGCTTGTGGCCGATCGAAGATCACTTCTCGAATCGCTCCATGACCCCTACCTCGGCGAGTGTCTCGCCTTCGACTGTATTGGCGACACGCCGTTCGCTGTCTATTCGTTTGCTCCAAGCGCCTCGCTCAGACCCCTGTTCTCCGCCGTACGAGAGAAAGAGATCCCGGTTCCAGTGGACCAGGCGCTCCTCGTCGTCGATAGAGCCGCGCTCGGGCTGACGGGCGCGCATCGAATACAGCACCGCGGACGACCGGTACTCCACGGCTTCCTTGTGCCGGATCTCATTCGACTATCGGGCGAAGGCGCGGTCCGCGTCCTCGGCATCGAAGCGGCGCCGGGACTGCGTAGCCAGCTCGCTGCGCATCCGGCCTGTGCCGGCTATCTCGCTCCGGAAGTCCGAGCCGGTGAGCCCCCGTCCGCCTGCGATGACGTCTTCTCCCTCGGCTCGATTCTCTTCCAACTGCTTTCAGGGACACCGATTCCCACGAAGATCCCGACGTCGATGCCGGACATCCTCGAATCGGCCACCCTGGCAGCGACTGATGAGCTCCTGCCGTCGGCCCTTCGTGCCTTGCTTGCCGCAAGCCTCGCTCCGCGCGACAAACGCATTCACGACGTCATCAGCTGGCAGCAGGAGCTGGGAGCGATCATCCTCGACGGTGGGCACACTCCCACCACCTTCAACCTCTCTCTGCTCATGCACACCGTGTTCGGTCAGGAGCTGGCGGAAGAGCAAGCGAGCATGGACCGCGAGCTGGCTCTACGACTGCCACCTTCGTCTCCGACTCGAGTCGAGACCGTCGTTACCCCGACACCTGAGACCCGGCCGACATCGGCGACACCATATGAAGAAACGCTCACCGAAAAGGCGCTTCCGAACGGTGGGTTTCGCCATTCCTTCACCGGTGGCTTTCTCGTCTCGTTCCTTGCAGCAGCGATTCTCTTCAGCCTGTACTTTCTTTTCCGCGCTCCGCTTGACGCGACCGCCGAAGCTTCCCTGCCGACTTCACGACCGATCGCTACCTCCGCGACTCACACGTCGAACCCCGGCGAGTTCGACGATTCGCGGCAGGTGGGAGACGACGCGACGCAGACTGCCGTGGAACCCGAGGACGCACTGTCCGCAACTGCAGAGGTCACCGGCCCTCGGGCGGCGCCGCGGCCGAGCGAGTCGCGCGAGGTCGACTCCGCGGCACGCCAGACTGAAGAAGTGGAGGCTGGCCTGCGCGCCCAATACGAGCAGCGAGTGGCGGAGCTCGAGCGTCAGTTGGCCCAGGCTCGCGAACCTGCCATTCCCGACCGTACGAGCGACGCGCGGATCCCTGCCGAGGCCGGATCGGCTTCGGCCGTTGCCGACAGTGCCGCCCCGACCGTGTCAGCCGAACGAGGACCCGACCGAGCGGCAGTACAGCCGAATCGCCAGCGTCCCGAGCCCGTTCGGGACGAGAGTGCAGCCACGTCGACACCGACCTCGCAACAGCCGGCCGCACCACCAGTAGCGGAGTCGGCCTCGGCTCCTGCATCCACGTCGCCCGACCTGACGCAACAGGCCTCGTCGACCGACGAGAACTCATCTCAAATCGTCTTCGTGCCGCCGCGGCTCGAATCGTCGCCACGGCCAACATTCCCCTCTGCGGCACGGCGCATGAGAAAGACGGCCAGAGTGCAGGTGCGAGTCAGGGTCGACGCCACGGGACGTGTCCAGGAGACCGAGCTACCGGGAGCGCCCGCCGGCTTTGGCTTCGATCGTGCCGCGACTGCAGCGGCGAGACGCTCACGCTGGACGCCTGCCACCCGCGACGGAGAACCGGTCGAATCCTGGGCTCTCCTGACGATCGAGTTCCAGCTCTGAGCGGCCCGACTGCGAGGCGGCCGCGCAAGCGAACGGCTCACGCCCGGCAGTCAGGTCGCTTTCACGGCAAATGAACCGCCATACCTCGCTCGACCGCAGAGCTGTTTCCGGAGACCACTGAGCATATCGACAGCTTCTCCTTGACGCTGTCGACGCGGAGCCTCGCCACTTCGTTCATACTCTCGTCAAGGACCTCGCCGGTGTCCGGATCGCGAATGACGTCGACGCTGCCAACGACGAAGGTCTGACCGCTGGCAACGCCTTCGCGGGTTCCGCGATTGACGTAGACCTTGCCGTCCTTGGTCATCGCGACGGTCCCGGTCCACGCAATGCCGGGGAGCTCCGCAACAATCCAATCTACGGCTTCAGAGACCGCAGCCTCGATCGCCTTCCCCAAATTGTCATTCTTGAAGCCACCGACATCACCGCCCCAGTTGCTGCCCGAATAGCCAAGTGTTCCGCCCTTGCGATTCGACGACCCGACCACGCTCTTCGATGACAGAACTTGTCCTGTCGTCGAATCCACGATGTAAACGGTGGCATTGACTTCGGCCTTTTCTTTCTTGCCGCCCAGCCGGATTCCCTTGACGCGGATGCCACCGCGGCCGCCGCCCGTCTCATGCTGGACATGGGTGATGGCGCCTTTTACCAGAAGCTGCGCTGGTGTCATTTGTCCGGTCACCGCGATCTTGCCTCCTTGCGCAGTTCGACCCGAAGCCACCATGTCTTGTTCGGCCAGCGCTTCGTTGCGCATATCTGTCTCACCGAGAACAATGAATCGGCCGGTCTGATTCAGCAAGTCGGTCATCACGGTTCCCCACGCATCTCCCAAGCTCCAGCTGTAGATGTACCCGGCTTCGTTGTCGAACTTCGAAACGGACACCGTATAGCGAAGCTCGGCACTCGCCGTTCCGAGTCCCAGACCTGCCAGTAAGACTGCGAAGGCCAGCGTCAATATCGCTGTTCGGTTCATTCCCTACTCCTCCCTGTCATGAGATTTCATATCGGATTCCACGTCAAGCGACAAAAGTCTACCCCACTCCGGATACTCTTGAAACATGCTGGTTCTCGAGGAAGACGCGACATTGCTCTTGATCACCCAGGTGGATCACGCCCACCTCGCCCGTGACTTGCTGTCTCTGTGGATCGCAGACGGCCTGCCAATGAACCCGCGGCGGGATGAGATTCTGACCGCCGCCGCCGAGCACGACAACGGCTGGCGAGAGCTGGATGCGGCACCCCCACTCGAGCCGTCTCGCAGCTGGCCCTACGACTTTCGGCAGCTGCCTCCCACCGACCGACGACGAGTCTGGAAAGCCAGTGTCAAACGTTCCGGTGTCAGCCGGTGGAGTGCGCTGCTCATCCAGCATCACGCCCGGTCCTTGCTCGCCGAGCATCGGTCCGATCCGGCGTGGAAAGATCTCTTTGTCTGGCTCGACGAGCGACGGGCCGAGAACGAGGAGCACTGCTCCCACCTTCTCCCAGAGCTGGAGGCCGACTACTCGTTTCTGTCGCTGTCGGACACTCTGTCTCTGGGTGCCTGCGGCGCCTGGGGGTCACGTCGACTTCCGTGGCAGGATTACGACATCGCCGTTACGCTGGGGCGCCTCGTCTTTCAGCCTTTCCCCTTCGCCGGATCCCTGCAGCTGCGGGTCGCCTACCGCCGGATCAGCAAGCGGGACTACAGAGGCGGAGCAGACCTCGGGGCCGAACTCGCGTCTGCCCACTGGCAGTATCTTCCGGTAAGAGTCGAACCGGCAACGAGCCCATGATAGCCTTTTCGGGATGTCGGGATTGTCAAAAACGACGCCTCCACCGGCCCCCGAGCCCGTCCGACTCCTGCTTCCCTCGGCCCTGGGCGCGCTTGGAATCGAGATTGTCGACGAGACCCTGACTCGTGTTGTTATCGTGCCGAGGGGCCGCGAGCGCAGTCGATTTCGACCCTTCGCCAAGCTCAAGCGATCCGAGCGCAGCGATTTTCTGGATGAAATCCTCGGCCGCTTTTCCGAGTTTCTCGCCGGAGCGAGACGAAATCTGGATATTCCGTACGATCTCGGTCCGTCCGGTCTGACGGGATTCGACAAGAGAATCCTGAAGGAAACCGCGAAGATCCGCTACGCCCGCACGCGCACGTATCAACAGATCGCCGCGGCGGCAGGCAACTCAACCGCCTATCGCCAGGTGTTGTCGATACTGTTGGCGAATCCGCTGCCTCTCGTCATTCCGTGTCATCGCGTCGTGACCGTCAAATCCGGGCCCGGCAGCTGGATCGGAGGGACGAAGAAGAAGGCCCGCCTCCTCAAGATGGAGCAACGGGGCCTGGCTGTTTGACCCTGACTTGAGGACAGCTTCAGCGCGTCCTTACCCACGTTCGAGGATTACGGCGATCTTCGCCTCTTCGTCTGCATTGACCGTCAGCTCCAGCCGCTCTGCGCGATAGCCGGGACGCACGACCTCGAGGGTATGCGTTCCTTCTTGTACAAGAAGGCCGGAATGAAGGGCTGAAAGCTCTTTGCCCGTGCCCAGGAATCGACCATCGAGATAGACCGACGCGTCCGCCGGCTCGACTGCCAGGTGAAGCCGGCCGGGCTCCACACTCTGCCGGTTCTCGGAACTCCGGGCGCGCCGCTCGTCGCTTTGGCTTCCGATATCCTGCCCTTTTCGCGCCATCTTCTCAGGTGCGATCGACTCTCCCGGCTGCAGCCGAAGATTCAGTTTCACAACTGTTCCCTGCAGAATGCGAACTTCTCGGACGTCGGTGGCGAATCCAGGATGATAAAACACCAGCTCGTGGCGCCCGCGCTCGAGCCACAAATAGCCGGGGAAGCCGTCGAACTTTCCGCTCCGGCCTATCAGTTGCCCGTCCACCCAAACCTCGGCCTTCTTCGGTTTGACGTTCAGGTCCACAGCGCCCAGCCGCACGTCCCCGTATTCATGCGAATACGGACCGTAATAGAGCGTCGGGAAGACCGGATAGTACGGATACGGGTAATAGTTGTGGTAGTAGCCCCACGGATACACACCGAAGAATGCGCCCCACGAACCGCGAGAGTAACCACCACCGTAGTGGTGACGGCGACTCGGTGAGCTGCTGCTCCGCGAGCTACGGTTCGCGGTCCCCTTGGCCGTCGATCCCCCACTTCGCGTCACCTGCGCCCCTCTATTGGAACTTCCGGCCGACGCAGAGCTCGAGCCTGACGTTTGCGTCCTGACCTCCGTTCGCGAAACGGAAGCTTGTGGTGTATCGCTCTGACTCTCCTCCGCCGCATCCAGGGGGACGGTGAAGACAACAAGCATCAGAACGGCTGCCATGCTCGCCAGCAGATCTCTGACAACAACGTCGCGAGTCGAGTATTTCATGGTCGTCACTCCTTCTTCGCCCCCGGGCGCCAGCCTTCTTGGTCGGCCTTCTCGGTCGCCCGAGTATGTGTCCATTGT
>Ga0224512_10005071_pt1 | contig 10949 bp, 10 predicted proteins | sample SF_May12_sed_USG_4_FD_169103 | JGI IMG/M metagenome (GOLD analysis project Ga0224512, IMG submission 169103) | Sediment microbial communities from San Francisco Bay, California, United States - SF_May12_sed_USGS_13 | ecosystem: Environmental > Aquatic > Marine > Sediment | place: USA...
CGTGCCCGGATCCCCGCTGCGTTCCCTGTGGTTCGGGGAGAGCGCCGATTCGGCCTTGGTGCCGCCGACGGACGTCGGTTCGACCGATTCGTCGCTGCCCGCGGGTGCCAGCATCAGCGTCCGTCCGTCCGATGGAGCTTTGCGGGTCCGTGTGCGGGATTTCCCGGCTGGAACCCGAATCCGGATTACGCCGGCCGACGGGCAGGTCGGCGTTGCGAGCTTGCCTGACGGCGAAGCGAATGCTCGATTTGTCGTAGCGGCCGGTATGCTGGAGGTCGTCGGTCCGGGGCGCGACGCGGCCCCGGCATCGGGCGATGGAGTGATCCTGCAGCTGCCACGCGAGCTGCGATCGGGTGTGGTTGAGGTGGACGGCGACATCGTGGCGCGGGTGTCGGGTGGTCGTATCGTAGCGCAGCGGCAGGTCTCCGCTTCGGGAGACGGAGGTGTGGTCATCGAAGTCGGCGGGTAGCCGCGCCCGCCCCGGGGAGGCGGAGCGCACGGATGACGCTGGGTCTGGCCATCGTTGCGAGCCTTGGGCTCATGGTCCAGACGGTGCCAGGCACCGTCGAGGGCGTCGTGCGTGGAGCGGGGGACGGGAAACCGCTCGTCGCTGCCGAGATCGAGCTTGTCGGGACGGGACGCACGACGACCACCGACTCGGGCGGTCGGTATCTGCTGCTTGACGTGCCATCCGGAGACCAGCGAATCAGGGCCTCGAGATTCGGTTTCGCATCCCTCGCCGTAGACCTGTCGATTCCGGAATCCGGTGCCGTCGCGGTTGATTTCCACCTGCGCGTCGAAGCCTTTCTGATGCCGACCGTAACCGTGGTGGATCGCCGCTCCGATGGCGCGAAACCGCCCGACACGGTCGCGGAGAATCCCGTCGTGCCGGCACACGCGGCCGTCCGCGTGCTTGACACGTCTCCCGGCGTGTCGGAACTCGGGATCTCTTCGGGTGCCAGAGCCCTCCTCGGGCCCGATCCGCCATCGCCCGACAACGTGCTGTATGTGCGCGGTGCAGGCGCATCTCTGGACCTCGTGTTGCTCGACGGCGCGCCCGTGCATGCGCCGTTCAACCTGGGAGGGCTCGTCGAGCCGGGACTGCCCCCATCCATCCAGCGGGCCGAGCGCATGCAGGGAGGTGTGACCGCGCGTTACGACGGCGGTCTGGCGGACGTGCTGTTGCTGACAAGCCGTCCGGGCGCCGCCGGTGTGCACGCGGCTCTGTTCGCAGACATGCTCGCGGCCGGTGGACAGTTCGAATCGGCCACCCCGGGTGTCGGCGCTGCGTACCTGTCTTTTCGGTCCCTGCACAACTCCTGGAAGGGCGCTGTCCTGAATTCCGGACTTCCCCAGCGGTATTCGGACGCCTTGCTTCGCACAGACCTGTTCCTGGCCGAGGACGATACGCTGTCAGTCACGCTGTTCCACAACGAAGAAACGGTGCAGCTGGACGCCGAGTCGGATTTCGACGAACCCCGTTGGGGCAACGCGGCCGGATCCGTTCGCTACCAGTCCCGGACGGGTCTCGGGCGGATGGAACTCGGGGCGGCGCTGGGCGACTTCAGCACCCGCCTGCCGGTGGGCAGCACGGATCCTCTGACGGCAACCGGCCGAACGCGGCGGGTCAGACTGTGGGCCGACTTTACCCGGCGCCTCGGGGGGATCGGAATCGGCTACGGGCTGCAGGGGGACCTCCTGAACCTGAGGATGCGCTTCAGGGAGACGGCGCCCACTGTCGATACGCTTCGCCTGAGCCAGCGTGCCTCGGCCCGGGCCGTGGGTGCGTGGCTGGAGGGGAGCCGGGCGATTACTCCACGCGTGGACCTGAAAGCGGGGTTGCGGGCGAACTTCCTGAGCGATGGAATGGGCAGTTCGCTGTCGCCCCGTTTGCTTGTCGGCTGGAACGTCACGAGAGATCTGCGGCTGTCAGGCTCGTTGGGGCGGTTTCACCAGATGGTCGTCGCGGTAGATACGGATCTGCCGGTTGAAACAACCGCTATCGCAGGCTCCGACGGTCGCGTTCTGGGGTCTATTCTGAGCGACGTCGCGGCCGCCCGATCGACCCACCTGCTGCTCGGCGTCACGCACTCGCCGTCCCCGCGCGAACTCATTCACTTCGAGGCGTTCTGGAAGTCGTCGACTGGTGTCCCCGAGTACGGAGACGGCGCTCTGCGGAATGTCGGGGTCGATCTGCTCGTCGGCCGGCCACTGACGCCGCGTGCCTCCGTGTGGGCGGCCTATTCTCTTGCCTGGGCGTGGGCTGCGTTTCCGGATGCCGAGAGTCGGGTCGTCTATTCGGCACGCCACTTCCTGCGTGGCGGCCTGACGTTCGAAACGGTCGATCATCTGCGTCTCGACGCCGACCTGTCGTTCGGACAGGGCCTCGAGTTCGGGGCGATTCCGAGATCAGAGCGCGCCGCCTTGTCGACAGGACAGACCGGCGGATCCGGGGCGTCTCCTCCGACTCCGCCGGCCGTTCCCGGTACACCAGCTCCCCAGTCCGTCATCGTTCCGGTCGAAACGGGTGGACCCATCTTCACGCGGGCCCCGAACGGATCGTATCTGCGCCTGAACTTCCAGGTGACCGCCGAGTTCGCCGTACGGTTCTTCGGGCGCGATCAGAAGATGCTGCCGTACTTCCGGCTGGTGAATGCCCTCGATCGGGAAGACGCGCTGTTCTTCCGATACGACGGGCAGGAGAGTGCGGAGCCGAAGCCGATCGGTTCGGTGCCCGTTCTGCCGGTCATCGGACTCGAGTGGCGGTTTTAGATCCCGCGCCGGCCCCCTCGGCCGGCGACGGCCCGCTTCGGGTCGCCGTGATCGGTGCCGGCCCTGCCGGTTTTTACACGGCCGGCGCTCTATTCAAGCAGGACGACGTCGACGTTCGCGTCGACATGTTCAATCGGTTGCCAACCCCGTACGGACTGGTCCGCGAAGGAGTGGCTCCTGACCACGAATCGATCAAGGCGGTGACGCGCGTGTTCGACCGTACGGGAGACGACGACAGATTCCGGTTCTTCGGCAACGTGTCGATCGGCGGCGATCTCTCCGTGCAGGAGCTCCAGGCCTACTACCATATGCTGGTGTATGCCGTCGGGGCGCAGTCGGATCGGCGCCTCGGCATTCCCGGCGAGGACCTGGCCGGAAGCCACCCTGCAACGATCTTCGTCGGCTGGTACAACGGGCACCCGGACTTCGCCGATCTCGACTTCGACCTGTCCCATCAACGTGCGATCGTCATTGGCAATGGCAACGTCGCCGTGGACGTAGCCCGCATTCTGGTCCGATCGGTGGATGAACTCGCGGCCACCGACATGGCCGATCACGCGGTGACCGCATTGCAGAACAGCCGGGTTCGTGAGGTCGTCATGTTGGGTCGCCGGGGGCCTGCCCAGGCGAGCTTCACGTCAGCGGAACTCAAGGAATTCGGCCAGTTGGCCGGCGTGGAGGTCAGCGTCGCCGCCGAGCAGCTGGAGCTGGACGACACCAGTCAGGCTCTGATTGACGAGGAGCGGCGCGTCAGGCGCAACCTCGAAATCCTCGCGGACTTCGCAGGCCGCGAGCGCACCGGTGCGAACCGGACCATCGAATTGCGATTCCTTGCGTCGCCGGTCGAGATCCTGGGCACTGACGGACAGGTGACGGGGTTGAGAATCGAACGGAATCGGCTCGAGACCGGTGCCGACGGGTACCAGCGGGCCGTAGGAACGGGCGAGTTCGAGACGCTGGATTGCGGCCTCGTGCTGCGGTCCGTCGGCTACCGGGGCGTCGCAATACCCGGCGTTCCGTTTTGCGAGAGGCGCGGGATCATTCCCAACGAGCAGGGGCGCGTCACGGACGGTCCTGGCGGATCCGTCCGGCCGGGAGAGTACGTCGTCGGCTGGATCAAGCGCGGCCCCAGCGGGATCATCGGAACCAACAAACCGGACGCCGTGGAGACGGTCGGCCACATGCTCCAGGACGCAGGCAACCTCGATCGCGAGGCGGTCGATCCAGATCCTGAAGCTGTCGTCGCGTGTCTGCGGGAGCGCGGAATCCGTTTCGTGAGCTATGAGGACTGGAAACGTATCGATGCGGAAGAGCGAGCCCGAGGCGAACCGCACGGCAGACCCCGGTCGAAGATCGTGCGGATAGAGGACATGCTCGGCGTCTGCCAGCGGTAGCCGCCCGGCCGGGGGGGAAGGTCAGGCGGCCGGCGAACGAAGCACCGCCCGCACGGGACTGCCGTCGAATCCGACCAACCGCAGGGGCAGTGCGATCAACTCGTAGTCCCCGGCGGGCACATCATCGAGCCTGAGGCCTTCAAGAATCGTCATTCCATGCCTTGCAACGGCGGCGTGGGCCGGAAGGAGCTTCGAATCCGCGGGGTCTACGCTTGGCGTGTCGATACCGACCGTGGTCACACCGGCTGCCGCCAGCCAGTCGATCGCTTCGGGGGAAATCGCCACGAACTCCTCCGTCCAGCGCCGGGGGTCCGGAAAACTGCCCGTTCGAACGAGGACGCGGGACGGAAGCGGCTGTCTGCGCGAGCCGAGCGAGTCCAGCGCGTCGGCCAGCGGTTCGGGTTCGATCAGCCGTCCCGTCCCCGCGCCAACGTGCACCAGGCGGCAGGGTCCGAGCAGGCGTTCGAGCGGTGTCTGCTCGATACCCGGACCCGTGGACGTGTAATGCGAGGGTGCATCCACGTGAGCGCCGAGATGAACCGTGGACCGCAACGTCGACAACGTTACGACATCTCCCCGGTCCAGATCCGACAGGATCTCGCGGCTCAGCGAGGTGTCGCCCGGAAAGACGGCCAGTCGCGAGTCCAACGGCGGCGAGATGTCGAACAGCTCAAACATCGCGGCCCTCCTGGTGCCTGAGTTCCGCGGCCACGAGATGCGCGGCTCGCCATACCTCGTGAAACGTATTGAACAGCGGAGCCGGTGCCAGGCGAACGACGTCAGGTTCTCGAACGTCAATGCTCACGCCCGCGGATGCCAGCGCCTGCTGCATGTCGAGTGCATTCCGGGTGTGCAGGGATAGCTGGGCACCGCGGCGATCCGGGGCGGAGGGCGTGATGATCCGCGCCAGGTGTCCGGCCAGGTGTTCCAGTAGCTGCTCGAGGTAACCCGTCAAGAGAATCGACTTGTCCCGAATCTCCGGCATCCCGGCCTCAACGATCAACTCCAGCGCCGGGCCAAGCGGCGCGAAGGACAGCACCGGAGGGCAGCTCAACTGCCAGCCGGATGCGTCCCGTCGGGGCAGGAACCTGGCCTGCTGCTGCCAGCGGAAACGTGCCACTGGATCATTCCCCCACCAGCCCCCCAGCCGGAACAGGGTCTCGTCCGACGCGTGATCTTCGCGCACGAATACTCCAGCGGGGGAGCCCGGACCCGCGTTCAGGTACTTGTACGTGCACCAGGCGGCGAAGTCGACACCCCAATCGCTCAGAGCGACCGGGACGTTGCCGACCGCGTGCGCGAGGTCGAATCCGACGAGGCAGCCCGCGACGTGGGCTGCCCTGGTGATCCGTTCCATGTCGAGCAGTTCACCCGTCAGGAAGTTGACGCCGCCCAGAAACACGAGAGCGATCTCGGCCCCCCGCTCATCGATTACCCGTTCGACGGCCTCCGTCGTAACCAGATCGTGATCTCCACCTCCGACCTCGACGATCGCGTCCCGGGGGTCGATCCCGTGCCACCGAAGTTGCGTCTGGACCACGTAGCGATCGGATGGGAAGCACGAACGCTCGATGAGTACCCTGGTGCGCGTTCCCGCAGGTCGAAAGAAACTTGCCAGCAGAAGATGCAAATTGACCGTCAGGCCGTTCATCAGCCCGACTTCACGGGGAGACGCGCCCACGATCTCGGCCATCAGATGCCGGTGGCGTGCATCCAGGTCGATCCAGGCAGACGGCGAGGCGAAATAGCCCTCGACTCCCTGCCGGGACCATGCATCCAGCTCCGCGTTCACGACGTCCCTCGCGGCCCGGGGCAGGGGCCCCAGCGAGTTTCCCAGCAAGTAGACAGCGGGCTCAGCCTGCGCCGCGCCGGGTAGCTCGAATCGGTCGCGAAACCGACCAAGCCGGTCCTCGCCATCCAGTTGACGCGCAAATTCTTCATCGGGTCGGAACAGCGGCATCGTCATCCCTGACCAGCCCGCTTGCGCTGCCGATTGAGCGCCCTGAGCCGGGTGTACTTCAACCGCACGGAGCGCGCGTCCAGAATCGCGAGGACCAGGCCGCGCCAGCCGAGCAGGAAGCCTCGCTTGAGCAGGAAGCCACGCAAGAAACGCAGGGGAGGTCTGATGATGATATCCGCCGGGCCGGCCTTGCCCCCCAGCTCGAACAGTCGCCCGGCACTGATCGTCGAGTAACGGTCCAGGGTCCTCAGGTGCTCATCGAAGTCCCGATACGGGAAATGCAGGAGGTCTCCCCGCAACTGAAGAACGGGAGCATCCGTTTCCCAACGGTCATGCGGATTCACTCCGCCCCAGCAGCCGCGCCTTCGGTCGAACAGCCGGAGCTGCCTGTTGGGGTACCAGCTTCCGTACCGGATCCAGGCGCCCAGATGATGAGACAGCCGCGGCATGGACCAACCGCCCACGTCGGAAAACCCGCCATCGCGGATCGCGACGATCTCCCGTTTCAGCTCCTCGGACAGGCGCTCGTCCGCATCGAGACACAGCACCCAGTCGTGGGTGGCCTGGTCGACGGCGAACTGTTTCTGTTCGCGGTGACCTGGCCAGTCCCGCTCGATGACCCGCGCCCCGGCGGCTATGGCAATGTCGCGCGTGTCGTCGCTGGAATGCGCATCCACCACGATGATCTCATCGCAAATATCGAGCGAAGAGAGGCAATCGGCGATCCGATCCGCCTCGTCCATCGCAATGACGCAAGCCGAAATCCCGGGGCTCCGCGAAGGCGGTGTTCCGGCGCCGGGATCCGATGACGGGTTGTCCATACGGTCAGTGTCCGGACAAGGGCTCGTGGCGGCAAGGTCGCGTTGACACTCCTGTTGAGAAACTCCTATTTTTTCACCGACGTATGTGGAGCGCGCTTCCAGGCGCGATCCTGCGCGACAGCTGTAAAGGGCCCAGTGCCAGGAGAGACGAATGCGGACGACCGGCAAGGTCAAGTGGTTCGACAACGCCAAGGGCTACGGCTTCATCACGATGCAGGACGGGTCCAAAGACTGCTTTGTCCACCACACGGCGATCGAGGGCAACGGATTCAAAACTCTCGAAGAGGGCGAGTCCGTCGAGTTCGAGGTTACGGAGGGCGAGAAGGGTCCGGCGGCCACCCACGTGGTTCGGATCACCAGCGAACAGGGCTGACGCTCCGCAGGTCCGGAGCAGCCGCGACGCCGCCCCTGCCGGACGGGGGCGGCGTTTGTGCTTCCACGGCGGCGCGGTTTTCGGCGCGTGTGTTACTCAGATGTAGCTGGTCCGCATGTCCCCCTGTGTCTATTCTTGTGGTCCGAGCCGGGAAGCCGGCCACATCGATCGTATACTGGCGTACCATGGGAGGCTTACCTGCGGAGCACAGTGAAACCGTGGACGCGTCCGGCCTCTGACCGCCTTCTGCTGCACCGGGACCTCACGCGCTTTCCCGCGGAACTGTTCCAATTCGATCCTCGCATTCGCGACGGGTGGCTTTCGGATCGGTACTTCGTTCGAGCGGCCGCCACGCTGAGGCACGCGGGGCGGGATCCGGTGGTCACGTTGCAGGTGTTTCCCCGACGCAGCGGCATGGTCGCCGGTCTGTATGAGTGTGTCAGGATGTTGCAGACACAGCTGGCCTCCGGGTACGACTACCGTGATCTGGAAGTGTGGACTCTGCGGGATGGAGATCCCATCGAGCCATGGGATGTGGCGTTCCGGATCTCCGGTCCGTACGTCGGCTTTGCGCACCTCGAAACGACGATCGATGGCATCCTGGCGCGACGCAGCCGTGTAGCCACGAATGTGTCCAGGGCGGTGTCCGCGGCCGGCGACGTACCCGTCATCTACTTTGCTCCGCGCCACGATGATTGGCGAATCCAGACGCCGGACGGCTACGCTGCTCGCATCGGCGGCGGGCAGAGCGTGTCGAGCGACGCAGGAGCCGCCTGGTGGGGAGGCGAAGGTGTCGGCACGATGCCGCACGGACTGATTGCTGCCTACCAGGGGGACGTGGTCGCAGCCACGATCGGGTTTACGCGGTACGTCAAGGACCACGAGCCGGACGTTCCGGTCATCAGCCTCGTTGATTTCAACAACGATTGTGTGCGGGATTCGGTCGCCGTGGCCCGGGCGATGCGCGATGAATTCGGGGACGGTGTGCTTCACGGCGTCCGGCTGGATACAAGCAACCTGCTTGTGGATCGGTCGCTCGTCGGCGACGAGCTTCTCTGGGGGCGCGAAGACCTGCGGGGCGTGAATCCGCATCTGGTGGTCAAGGTCAGGTCGGCACTCGATGCGGAGGGATTCGATTACGTCGGAATCGTGGTCAGCGGCGGGTTTACGCCGCGGCGAATCCAGGAGTTCGCTGCGCTCAACCTACCGATCGTCGGATACGGAGTCGGAAGCAGCGTGCTGGGTCGAGGCAACGAACTCGACGGGGTCGTACCGGATTTTGATTTCACGGCCGACGTTGTGGAGGTAGATGGGGAATCCGTGGCGAAGGTAGGCCGTCACCGTCTCGAGAATCCACGCCTGCTGAAGATCGACTGGGATCTGCTCGCCCGCGCCGATGAGGGGGAGTCCATTTGAGTGATTCCAGCAGGCTGGTAGGATGGGTTGTCGATGTCCAGAACGACTTCATGCGGCCGACTTCGGAGGGCGGACGGCTCTACGTTTCAGATCTGACGGATCCGACGGACGCGGGGGCGATAAACTCCCAGGCTACGATCGAGCGCGCGGTAACCTGGATGCGAGCCTGCTGCGACGTCGTGGTGTTCACCACAGACTGGCACGGGCCGGAAGACGCCGAAATCGACGCGGTTGCACCTGACCCGGCAGCGGGCACCTACCCGCCGCACTGCATGGGCCGATCGGACGATCCCGGCCTTGCAGAAGGAGCGGAAATCCTCGAGTCGGTCCGACCCGATGATCCGCTCATTCTGGATCTCGACGCAGACGCCACCGCCGAGCGGGTCGCGCGGCTGGCCGTTACCGCGCGCCGTCCCGTGGTCATCCGCAAGAACCGGTTCGACGTGTTCACGGGCAATAGCGCCACCGAGGCATTCGTCGGGGCGCTGGCCGAGCGGCTGGGCGGGAATCCGCGGTTCGTCGTGATCGGCGTATCCCGCGATGTCTGCGTGACCAAGGCAGTGGACGGCTTGCTGGACCGCGGGTATCGGACGATCGCGTTGCGCGACGCCACCTGGGGATTGGGCCTCGAGGCCGAGGCGGAGACCCTGGACCGCTGGCGCCAGCGGGGAGAGGTAGCCACGCTCGACGAACTGGTCGGAGTGATCACGGACGAGGCATGAAGGTATCGGGGTTCTCGTTCTGTCGAAATGCGGTGCGGCTGTACTACCCGATCGAGGAATCCATCCGCTCTGCGCTGCCGATCGTAGACGAGTACGTGATCGCGGTGGGCGAGGGTGATGATTCGACGCGGTCCGTGATCGAATCGATCGGGGATCCGAAAATCCGCATCATCGACACCCGCTGGGACGAACACCAGTTCGTCCGCGGCAAGACCAACTCGGTGCAGTCCAACATTGCGCTGGATGCCTGTGAAGGAGACTGGTGCCTCTACCTCCAGGCCGACGAGGTTCTCCACGAACGGGACCATCCGGTCCTTCTGGCAGCCATGCGCGCCACCCTCGACTGCCCGGACGTCGAGGGTCTGCTGTTTGACTACCTGCATTTCTGGGCTACGTACGACCGCGTCCAGCGAGCCAGGAACTGGTACCAGCACGAGGTGCGTGTGGTCCGGAATGGGATAGGCGTGCGTTCGTGGGGAGATGCGCAGGGGTTTCGCCTGGCCGGCCGCAAGCTCAAGGTCGTGCCGAGCGGAGCCCGAATCTTCCATTACGGTTGGGTCCGTCCCCCCCGACTGATGAGCCAGAAGACGATCGCGCTGGCAACGCTCTATTACGGCCGGGAGGGTGCGAAGGAACGCCATCCCGACGCGGACGCGCCTTTCGACTTCGGGCCGCTGAAGCACCTCGAGCGCTTCGAGGGAACGCACCCGCGAGTGATGGCAAACCGCATCGAAACCCGCGATTGGGAGTTGCCGACCCCGGGCCCGGACGGGATGTCCCACGAGCACAATCGATGGTCCGTTCGCGCGCTGGGCTGGCTCGAGCGCAACGTCCTGCGCAGGCGAATCGGCGAGTACCGGAACTACGAACTTCTCGACCGGCGGGAGCTATCATGACGACGGATTTGCAGCGGGTCCCATGGGTGGGTCCGAGCACGGAGCGCGCTCTCCTGGAGGTCGGGGTCACGCGGGCCGCCGACCTTCGGTCGCAGCAGCCCGATGAGCTGTATGATCGCCTGTGCGATGTGCGAGGCGAGCGGATCGATCCGTGCGTGAAATACGTGTTTCGATGCGCGGTCTACTGGGCGACGACACCGGAACCGGATCCCGAGCTGCTCAAGTGGTGGAACTGGAAGGACGTCTGACGATGCGCCGTCCGCTGATCGTCGCGAACTGGAAGATGAATCTCGGTTGTGCCGGGGAGGCGCTCGCCCTGTTGCGACGGCTGCGGCCGGCCCTCGGCCGTCTCGAGCAGATCGAAGTCGTTGTGTGTCCGCCGTTTACGGTTCTGGGCGCCCTGGCTGAGGTTCTGATCCGTTCACCGATCGGGCTCGGGGCCCAGAACGTACATTCCGAGAGTGCGGGTGCCCACACCGGCGAAATATCGCCGCTGATGCTGGCTGATCTGTGTGAGTACGTGATCGTGGGCCACTCTGAACGGCGCGCCGGTGGTGAAACGGATGCCGACGTGAACCGCAAAGTCCTGGCGTGC
>Ga0224512_10005072_pt1 | contig 10949 bp, 8 predicted proteins | sample SF_May12_sed_USG_4_FD_169103 | JGI IMG/M metagenome (GOLD analysis project Ga0224512, IMG submission 169103) | Sediment microbial communities from San Francisco Bay, California, United States - SF_May12_sed_USGS_13 | ecosystem: Environmental > Aquatic > Marine > Sediment | place: USA: California...
GGAGCAAGGAAAGGCGGTAGACCCCGACGACGACCAGCAGGACGCCGGCGAGCTGCACGACGGCGAAGCCGGCCTCCAGCCCGATCAGTTTCGAGAGCAGTGCCGTGAGCTGATGAGTCCCGGGGGGGTAGCTGGTGACGGTGAATCCGGTGTACCAGCGCGGCTCCCACGTGGTGAACCACCCACGGGTGTAGTGGTCGGCGAAGAAGATGTGGACGTAGGCGTCGTAGGTGTGACGGAAGCTCCCCATCGCCAGCAACGTCCCGTGAAACAGCGTCGCCAGGGCGAGGGCGGCGACCAGCAACGGGTGTTGCGACACGCGACGCACGATCGATGTCATGGTCGGCGGGACCTCAGCCTCAAGTACAGCCAGGTCGCGGCGCCGGCCACATAGATCACCATCGCGATCAACTGAGCCCACACCACCGCCTCGAGGCTGGAATGCGCCAACGCCAGAACGGAAAAGACGGCGAGACCCGCACCGGCTGCTATCGGACCTGCGGTATTGGCGCCGACGGCCAGCCCAAAGGAGACGAGGGTTGATGCGACGGCGAACAGCGCCGTGGCGGCGACGTACGGGGCGAGCAGGTGGGCCAATGCCGCGTGCTCGGCCCCGAGCAACGTGGTCAGGATCCACTCCGGTGCCGAGACCGCGACGACGGTGGCGGCGGCACCCACGATGGCCGTTCCTCCGGCCGCCGCGGCGAGCATCCTGGCCACCGGCTGTCCTGCGGCTGCACGGCGCGCGGCGATCGGAAACACGAGCATGGAGATCGGCCACGTGACGAAGAAGACCGACCGTCCGATCAGCGCCATGGCGGCGTACAGGCCGGCGATCGAGGGGTCAAATGCCTGCTTCACGATGATCGTGTCGACATGGTTCACCAGGGCCTCGCCGGCGAGTAGGGCCAGGGACGGGCCGACCGAGACCAGGAGCCGGCGGGTATCTATCGGCCGCTCGCCGATGCCGGTCGCCGTCCGGGAAGGGCGTACGACGAGCGCCGCCGCCACCACGGACAGCGCCACCCCCGTTGCCCCGCCATCGGAACCGAATCCGATCGCCATGAGGCCGACACCGGCGCCGAGACGGACCGCCATCTCCGCCTGGAAGGACCCGGCCAGCCGGCCGAACTGTTCCAAGCCCTGGGCGAGACCGCGACCTACTCCGGCCTCGAAAGCCCACGGCAAGGCAAGCGCCACGGCCAGGATCGGAACCGGGGAGGCGGTCTGGAATGTCGCGGTGAGCACCGGTGTGGCCAGGGCGACGATCCCACCAACCACCAGACCCAGCCGGAAGGTTCTCCGGGCGAACCATCCCGCCAGCCGACGTGCTGCGGTGTGGTTGGTTCCGAGCTCGGCCACGGTACGGGCGGTCGCCATCTGCAGGCCCACGGTGAAAAAGCCGGCAAACAGCAGGAGGCTCACCGTCAGGGCGACGTCGGCATATTCGGCCGGCGACAGCAGGCGGACGGCAACGAGGTTGAACCCGTAATTGCCCGCATGCACCATCACCGAACCGACGAGGAAGGCGAGCGCGCCCAGTCGAAGCCGAGCGGTGGGTGGGCGGAGCCTGGTTGTCATGGGGTCTCGGCGGCCGGGCGTCGGATCTCGAGGGCCCACCAGTTCTGATCGCCCAGCCGGGCGTAATGGACGCCGTCGAAAACGGCCGAGACGATCGCCAAGCCGTAGCCACCGGATCGCAGCCCGGTGGGGATCGGCCGGAGGACGTCTCCCTCGAATTTCGTGCCCCAGTCGGTGACGTCGATACAGACGCCATTGTGGGTGGTCGAGACGAGCACGTCGATGGGCCCATCCTCGTTGCGGTAGGAGTGGGTACGGATGTTCACGAACAGCTCATGGAGGCCGAGTTCCACACGCCGGCGCCCCTCGTCGTCCAACCAGGATGCGCAGCGATCGATCACCGAGCTGAACCGTTCTTGCGCCCGGGCGAAGTCAACGCCACTGGTCCCTGCTTGAAAGAATTCCCTCATGCCGACAGCTCGCTCGCGCTCATCACCACGCAGGTCTGGTCGTCGTCCTGGGGGGCACCGTTGGCGAACTCGTGGACCGAGGCGAAGATGGCGGCCACGGACGGACCCGGCGCGGCCGGCAGCCCCGTGACGACCCCGAGGAGGCGCTCGATCCCGAAAGCGGTCCCATCCGGGCGGCGCTGGTCGACGATCCCGTCACTGCCGAGTACCAGCAGGTCACCGGGCGTCATCGAGATCACGACCTCATCCATGGCGAAGGCGCCGGCCCCGAGCGGCGGAGCGGGCGGCCGGATGAGTCGGGCTGCTCCACCCGAACGGTGCACGACCGGATGATGACCCGCACTCGCGAAACGGATGATCCCCGACGATACGTCGGTGGCGGCAACGGCTGCGGTGAGGATTCTTCCCGTGCGGTCGAGGAGCGCTTGTGTCTCGCCGGCGATGCGCTCGATGATGGCGGCGGGCGCGGCGCCCAGTGATGCGACGGCGTGTCCGAAGGCCGAATGGACGGCCGCGGTGAGAAGCGACGCCGGTGCTCCTTTGCCGGAGACGTCGGCGACGATGGCGACCACGTCGTGTTCGACCTGTTGCAGGTCGTACAAGTCGCCGCCGACATGGCGCGCCGGCCGCAGCCCGCCGTCCACCGCGCTTCCTGCGAGCTCGATGTTCCAGGCAGGAAGGAGGGCTCGCTGCATTTCGCCGGCGATGGCGGCGTCGCGGAGGATCTCGGCATCTGCCAGGCGCCGATGATGCAATTCGACGAGTTCGAGTTGCGCTTCGATCCGCCGACCAACAACGCTCACCAGCCAATCGTCGAGCAGGCTGAAGGCTCCGTCGACCGATCCGATCGCGGCCACTGCTCCGGTGTGGGCGCATCCCTCGCCGAATCCCGCCAGGCGGGCCTCTTCACGGGTGCCTCCGACCAGGTGGCGCTCGCCGTTCATTCCAGGCGCCCGATCGAGCAAGTCCTCGACGACGGCGCTCGACACCGGACGCGGATAGCTCTTGACGATCCGGCCTTGAGGTCCGTCGAAGGCAACGACGGCGAGGTCGGCCCGGGTTAGCCGGGCCAGCTGCTCAGCCCCCGCCTTGGCGACCTCCGCCGCGTCGAGACGGGCGGACGACTCCACCAGCAGGTCGCAGACGGCGAGCAGTCGACCGGTGTCGGACACGGCTGCTTTGCTCACTTGTGGGTCTGCAGCAGCATCGACCGGGCGGCCTCGATCGACGGTGCCTGGCCGAACACCTGGTCGAGGCGGGTCAGCTCGAGAATGATCCTGACGGCATCGGCTGCCGCAACGATCACTACGTCGCCGCCGTGTTCCATGCACCGCTTCAGAGTCGTCACCATGGCCGCGAGGGCGCTGGAGTCCATGAACTCCACGCCGCTGAGGTCGGTGATGACGTTGGCGTGCTCTGCGTCGATGTGGTCGGCGACGGCCGCGAAGTAGGTGTCCGTGCTGTGGGCATCGAACCGGCCGGTGACGGTGGCCGTGATCGCTCCCGGCTCTCGTGTGGCCTTGACTTCCATGTTGTGTGCTCCTTGATCGAATTCGGAATGCGACTCCTATCGACCAAGTGTTCATAAACTTTATAACGTTTTATATCGGTTGCCCTCAAGAAACCCAGCGACGCTGCCGAAGACAGCCCCATGACCATGGAACAACCGCCGCTGCCCGGCGCCCGCCACGTGCTCGCCGTCGACGACGAGCCGGCCAATCTGATCGTCATCCAGGCCGTGCTCGAGCCCGCCGGGTACCGCCTCTCCTACGCCGAGAACAAGGAACAGGCGCGCCACCTTGCCCAACGGGCGCAGCCGGACCTCGTGCTGCTCGACGTGATGATGCCCGGAGGCTCCGGCATCGAGCTGTGCCGCTGGTGGCGCTCACAGGCAGATATGTCCGGCGTGCCCATCATCCTCGTCACGGCTCTCGGCGCCGATGAGCATCGCACGCAGGGGCTCGAGGCGGGGGCCGACGACTACATCGAGAAACCCATAGATGTGGATGAGCTCCTGGCGCGGGTCCGGTCGTGGACGGCTCGCGGCCGGGCCGCGTCGGACATCCCATCGACGCCGGCCCAGGACCAAGTCCAGAGGATGCTGGCCACCGCATCAACGCTCGCCACCGGATCGGACGTCCTCCCCCTTGCCATCCGTATGGCGGAGGCGGCCGGGATGGTCGCAACGACCGCTCTACTGCGGGCCGGCGACCCCGAAGGCAGCACCCGATGACGTCCTACGACTGGGTGCTCGCACTCGACGACGATCCATGGGCTTTGGAGATCACCCGCTCAATGCTCCAGCACCACGACATCCCCGTGCAGACCGTGCGAAGCGAGCAGGACGCCGTGGCCGCAATCGACCGGCACGGCCCCCCGGCGGTCCTGCTCCTGGACGTGATGATGCCCGGAGTCGATGGGTACGAGGTGTGTCGGCGGCTGCGCAGCCAGCCGGCGCTGCGCCACACACGCGTCGTCTTCGCGACCGCGCTCGACACCGAGGCGGGCCGTCTTGCCGCCTTCGAGGCCGGAGCGGATGACTACCTCACCAAGCCCTTCAGCGAACCGATTCTCATCGGTCGCATCCGCTCGCTCATCGAGCTCGCCCGCCTCCGCGACCGTGATGCCGCGCGGCTTGAGTACGAGACCGTGCTCGACACCATCGGCGAAGGCGTCATAACCCTGGACGCCCGGGACGAGGTGCTGGCAGCAAACGAAGCAGCCGTACGCCTGCTGGGCCTCAGCCGAAGTGAGATGCGCGGGCTCCACCTTCCGTCCCACGTTGCGCAGCACTGGACAACCGAGGGCCCTCCACTCGAGCGCTCGGCGAAGACCAGGATTCTCCGCCATGAGTCGGCCTCCGGTACCGTTGCGGTGCTCGACTGCGTTTCTCGAACGCTCCCACGGACCCGGGACAGCGACGCGGCGTGGACGCTGGTCGTTCGCGACGCCAAGGATCAGTGGGAGCGCGATCGGGTGCTCGGCAGGCTGACGCGGATGATGAACCACAAACTCCGCATTCCTCTTGCCGGCGTGACGACCGCCCTCGACTTGCTGATCGAGAGCGACCTCTCCGAGGAAGCGAGCAGCTTGGTCGACATCGCCGCAGCGTCGTCCGACAGGCTGTCTGCCACCCTGGTCCGCATCCTCGAGTTCACGCAGTCGTGGGCAACGATCGGCGGATCGGTCGAGATCCTCGACTCCGACCGTGTGCGCGAGGAGCTCCAGGTCGACGCAGCCATCGACGTGACACATGACCTGACACGACCAATCGTCATCGACATGCGAGTGGTCCGTGAGACCATCGCCGAGTTCGCCCGCAACGCCAGAGCAGCCGGAGGGGAACGGTTGACGCTCGAAGTCCACAGCAACCCGGACGGCACGGTCACCTTCTCGCTGACGGACGATGGGCGGGGAATCCCCATCAGCATGCGGGACCGGGTCTTCGAACCCTTCTTCCAGGTGGACCAAACGGGCGAAGGGGACGGGACCGGTCTCGGCCTGGCGATCGTAGCGATCGAGGTCGAGGCCCGGGGCGGCGCGGTGGGTGTGGATGCGCCGCGCGGCGGCGGCACGACCGTCTGGTTCCGCCTGCCGGCGCGACCGGCCGCAGCAGATCTTGCCGCGCAGCCAGCCGGTTCGCAGCCCACCGCAGCCAGCCGACTACGAGACCATGAAGTTGCCTAGTGCAGGCGCCGACAGCCTCCCCACCGACCGAGAGACGCGTATGAAGTCCAGATCTCTTCCTCTCACCAGCTCTGCCATCCTCCTGCGGGCAGCTCTCGCGGCAGTGCTCGTCCTGTTGGGTGCGGTTGCCCTGGCGGTGGCTGAACACCGTCAAGCCCAGCAAAGGGTCCGCGCCCAAGTCATCTCGGACGTCAGCGATACTCGGGCCAAACTCGAAGGCGCCCTCGCCAATCGCCTGGCGCTGGTCGACGGCGTCGCCGCGCTCGCCACTGCGCTCGACGGCCGTGTGGCCGACCAGTTCGACCAATTCGTCGTCGGTCTGGCCGGCAGTCACCGCAGCTATACCGGTCGGACGGGGACCGATCCGGCACTCCGGAGCCTCCAGCTCGCTCCCGGAGGAGTCGTCACGTACGTCTGGCCCCTGGCAGGAAACGAGGCCGCAGTGGGCCACGATCTCCTGGCGGACCCGGTCCGCGGGCCGGCCGTCCGGCGCGCCATCGACGAGCGACGGTTCGTGCTGGCGGGCCCATTCGAGTTGCTCCAGGGGGGCCTGGGCCTGGTTGGCCGCAACCCCGTCTATCTGCCGACGCCAGGCGGCGGAGAAGAGTTCTGGGGCCTCGCCACGGTGGTGATCAATTTCGACGAGATCGCAGCAGAGGCTGGCCTGGCGCAGACGGGCCGCAACGGTCTGACCTACGCGGTCCGGGGAACGGACGGGCTGGGGGCCGACGGGGACGTGTTCCTCGGAGCCGAAGACGTCTTCGCCGGCGACCCGGTGATTCTCGACGTCCTCGTCCCCAACGGCACGTGGCAGGTTGCCGCCCATCCTGCAGACGGCTGGCCGGTCCTGCATCGGCGACTGATACCACTTGCCGTGATCCTGATCGGCGCCGTCGTTGCACTCGCCCTGGGGGGCGCGGTATGGCGAGATGTCACCGGCCAGGTCGAGGCAACGCGCATCAGGGCCGAGAATGTTGCCATTGCCCGCAGCGCTCGTCTCAAGGATGAGTTTGTCGCGGGGATGAGCCACGAATTGCGTACCCCGCTCAACGCCATCATCGGGCTGAGCCGGGTGCTCGAACGGGCGACCTTCGGCCCCTTAAACGAGAAGCAGTTCGAGTACATCCAGCAGATCGGGAGCTCAGGAGAGCATCTCCTGGCCCTTATCAATCAGGTGCTCGACCTCGCCAAGATCGAAGCCAACTCAGACCATCTCGAGCTGACCGACGTGGATCTCATGGAGGCGGCAACGGAGGCATTGCATGTCGTCAGACCTCTTGCGACCAAGAAGCGGCTCGAGCTCGTAGGTCCGGTCGGGGGTGGGAACGTGACGGTGACTGCTGACCCGCTCAAGGTGCGCCAGATCCTCCTCAATCTCCTGTCGAATGCCGTGAAGTTCACGCCGGACGGCGGAATGGTCGGAGTCGAGATCGACGCGACCCCAACCAGCGCCGGCATCACCGTGTGGGACACAGGGATTGGAATCGGAGAGGACGAGCATCACCTGCTTTTCGAGCCTTTCCAGCAGCTCGACGGGAGCCTGGCCCGCGAGCACGAGGGAACTGGTCTCGGCCTCGCCATGGTGCAGAAGTTGGCAGAACTGCACGGTGGATCGGTGAGTGTAGAGAGCAGGCTCGGCCACGGAGCACGGTTCGTCGTATCGATACCGAGAACGGCGGGCGTCCAACGGACAGGCGACCTGAAGGCCGCCGTCTGAACGACGGCTGTCGTCGGCGTCGCCGGCAAGGTCTCTTTACACGATGCATGCAACAAGTTCTCGTTTCCGGCGTGAACTTGACCGCGTTGGAGACGAGTTGTCGAAGACCCGGGCGATCCGGATCGGGTCAGGCCGGCTCACGGGACCGTCGCCGTCCTCCATCACGAGGTCGACCCCCTTTTCGGTGGCGGTCGGTATATGGGCGGCCGCGGCGCCTGCCGCGAGGGTGGCGAGATTGACGGACTCGCCGGGTGATCGGCCGGCAGCCGCCATCGGATCTCTCGACCGGGCAACGCGGGCAGGCCGCAGACCGTGCTATCCCCCGCCCCCCCGGGCCGCTTTGCTTGTACGGTGCTGCCCGACATACTGGGTCGGTGAATTCAGCCGAACGTCGATCGGAGCATGCGTCATGACCACACCCACCGATCGGCTCACCGGCGAAACTGTCGAGCTCCTCCAGGCCTTGATCCAGAAACAGTGCGTAAACGACGGGACCGCCGAATCGGGTCAGGAAGTCCGCAGTGTCGATCTACTGGTCGGCGAGCTGGAGGGCCCCGAGGTCGACCTCCGGGTGTTCGAGCCGACTCCGGGCCGGGGATCGTTGATCGCCCGCTATCCCGGTACCGACCCGGATGCGCCCGCGCTGTGCCTCATGGGCCACACCGACGTCGTACCGGTCAGCCCGGACGGCTGGGACGTCGACCCCTTCGCCGGCGAGCGAATGCAGTCGCCCGACGGTGTCGACGAAGTGTGGGGCCGGGGAGCAGTGGACATGCTGAACCTCACCGCGTCGATGGCCGTCGCCTTCCGTGAGATCGTTCGGTCGGGCAAGCGCTACCCCGGCGACATCGTGTACTTCGCGGTGGCCGATGAGGAACAGGGTGGGCTGCACGGGGCCGGCCATCTCGTCGAGAACGAATGGGAGGCGCTGCACTGCGACTTCGTCCTCACCGAATACGGCGGGTCGCCGATGATCTCCGACGACGGGACGATCATCCTGATGACCACCGCCGAGAAGGGCGGCGATCCCCGCCGCATCATCGTCCACGGTGAGCCCGGCCACGGCTCGATGCCGTACCGGGCCGACAGTGCCCTCGTCAAGTCGGCCGAAATCGTGCGGCGCCTCACCGAATACACGCCCGAAGCCCGGCTCGACGAGATGTTCGCCGCCCGGGTGAAAGCGATGGGGCTATCCGAAGACAGCGAGCAGCGGCTGCTGGATCCGGCTCGTCTCCACGATGCCCTGGCGGAGCTTCCGTTCGGCCTGGCCCGCAGCCTGCACTCCTGTGCGCATACCAGCTTCAGCCCAAACGTCCTGACGAGCGGCGGGAAGAACAACGTCATCCCCGACCGGGCCGAGCTGGTGGTCGACATCCGGACCCTGCACGGCGTCACCCCCGAAGACGTCGACGGCTACCTGGCCGACGCGCTCGGGGAGGACCTCATGGGGTCGGTCGAGATCGAGCCGCTGTTTCCCAACATGGAAGCCTTCGCCCCCGAGCCGAGCTCGTCACCGACCGGCACCGCGGTGTGGAACGCGCTCGTCGAGGCAGTGTCGGTGGCCTATCCGGGTGCCTCGGTGTTGCCGAGCCTGGTGACGGTCGGCACCGACGCCCGTTTCTTCCGCCGCCGCGGCGTGCCCTCCTACGGAGCCGGGCTCCTGAGCCCGCAGGTACCCATGGCCGAGTTCCTCAACCGGTTCCACGGGCACAACGAGCGCATCGACGTGGAATCACTCAGGCTGACGACCCGGCTGTGGCTCGACGTATGCGATCGGCTGTGGGTCTAGCCCGGCCGGCCTAGCACCGGGCCGGACGGCTCAACGGTCACGTCGCCCAACGGCAGCGATCCGTCCCGGTCGTGCATGTTCCGGTGCACGGCGAGCAGTTCCTCCCAGTGCGGCCGGCTCTCCGGATCGGCGACCTCGACGGCAACCAGGTGACGGCTGATGGGGCCGCCGTCGCGGTCAAAGGCCGCTGCGGTCCGGATCGCTTCGACGGCTTCCGCGTCGATGCGCTGATGTTGACGGATGTGGTCCTGCCACGAGTTGAGCACCATGACCTCGGTCATCCGGTGGGGATCGTCGGCGTTGCGGTACAGATGCCAGCGATAGGCACCCGTCCGCAGGCGGACGAGGCGGAGCCGGTCCATCACTTTGAGGAAGTCTTCCAGCTGGGCATGGCGGATCACCCAGGTGGTGATGACGAGGACCGGCCCTCCACTCATGTCGAAGTCGTGCGGCTCCAGGTTCCACTCCGGCGGCGGGTCGGTGGCAACCACCTCGCCGAGACCGGGAACTCCCAGGCGCATGACGCCGAGACCAAACAAGATGGCCCCTCCGGACAGGACGGCGACCGCTTCGGCGGAACCGATGAGATCGCCGAGCGCTCCCCCGGCAATCGAGCCGATCGGCAGGAGCCCGACAAACGACAGCGTGTAGAGCGACATGGCCCGGCCCCGTATCCAAGCGGGGGCGAGCAGCTGCACGGTGGCGTTGAGCGTCGCCAGGGTCCACACCCAGAAGATGCCGGCTACGAACATGCCGAGCCCGGTGATCATCGGCTGGCGGGACATACCGACGGCGAGCCCGGCGAGACCGAAGCCGACGATGGCGGAGGGCACCATCCCGCGGCCGATGCGCTGCTGGATCATCTGCCGGGTAAAGGCCGCCATCAGCGCTCCGAGGCCCATCATGCCGAGAAGGAAGCCGTACATGGTGGCGCCTCCGCCGAGGGCCTCTTCAGTCACGTTGGGGAGGAGCGACTGCACGACTGCGGAGGTCAGGGCGAAGCCGGCCGCCACCGCCAGCAAGCGGCGGAACGGCGGGGTGAAACGGGCGAAGCGCAGCCCGAGCGCGATAGCGTTTCGCATGGGGTCGGGGGCGTCGGCGGATCGCGAGCTCCCCCGCCACGACAGGACCACGGCAATGACCCCCACGAACGAGACGCCGTTGAGGAAGAACGCCAGGTCGGGCCCGGCGGCGGCAACGATGAGCCCGCCGAGGGCGGGCCCGACCGCCCGGGCCACATTGAACGAAACCGAGTTGAGGGCCACTGCGCTGGCCACGAGGCCGCGGGGCACCAGATCGGGCACCATCGCCTGCCAGGCCGGGATGTTGAGGGCCAGCCCGGTGCCGAGGACGAGACCGAGCGTGAGTAGCAGCCCCGGGGTAATGAGGTCGAAATACGCCAGCACGGCCATCCCCATCGCGGCCGAGCCCATGAGGCCCTGAGAGATGACGAGGATGCGGCGCCGATCGAACATGTCGGCGAGTGCTCCGGCGGGCAGGGCGAGGAACAAGAGCGGCAGGGTGGACGAGGCCGCCATCAGCCCAACCCACAGCGCCGAACCGGTGAGCTCGAGCATGAGCCATCCGCCTGCCACCGCCTGGAGGAACGAGCCGACGTTTGACACGACCGACGCCATCCAAAGAAGGCGGAACCGTGCATGCTGGAGCGGGGCAATGGACGATGTCATCGATGTGTAGCTTGGCACACCACGGCCCAGACCCGAGCCGACGACCGGAGGAATGCGATCCCGCCCGCCTGCGTCCC
>Ga0224512_10005073_pt1 | contig 10948 bp, 13 predicted proteins | sample SF_May12_sed_USG_4_FD_169103 | JGI IMG/M metagenome (GOLD analysis project Ga0224512, IMG submission 169103) | Sediment microbial communities from San Francisco Bay, California, United States - SF_May12_sed_USGS_13 | ecosystem: Environmental > Aquatic > Marine > Sediment | place: USA...
TCCAGGAAGGGCAGGTGTGGTTCAGCAGCGCGGCGGAGACCGTCCGGATCGAGTTGGACGCCTTGCAGTCCGTCTGACTGCGCTAAGGCGAATTCGCGGTCGCCCAGGTATCCCGCAGGCTTACGGTCCGGTTGAATGTCGATGCGTCGCTGCTGTCGGCGACGAAGTATCCGTGCCGCTCGAATTGAACCGCCGCATCCTGCCGCGCCTCCCGCAGGCTTGGCTCGAGCCTGGCGGCAATGGTTCTTTTCGAATCCGGATTCAAGTGCTCCAAGCCTTGCGCGAGAGATTCCTTGAACACGCGGTCGTACAGGTGAACGTGCGCTTCATGCGCGTGCTTGACGCTGACCCAATGAATATTCCCCTTCACCTTGTACTTGTTCGCCCCATCCGTCCCTGACCGGGAATCCGCCAGGACCTCGCAACGCACCGTATCGGTCGCCTTGTCGTAGCCAATGCACTTGACGACGTAGGCATAGCGCAGCCGCACCGTGTTCCCCGGAAACAGCCGGAAATACCCCTTCACCGGCACCTCCTGGTAATCCTCGCGCTCGATCCACAGTTCGCGCGCAAACGGCACCTGCCGCTTCCCCCAGTCCGGCTTTTGCGGATGGTTGGGGACCTCCATCATTTCTTCCTGCCCCTGCGGGTAGTTCTCGATCACGAGCTTTACCGGATCGAGCACCGCCATGCGCCGCGGCGCGACTTCGTTCAGATGCTCGCGCATGCAGTCTTCGAGGACGGAAAACTCGATCACCTGGTTGGCCTTGGAGACGCCGATCCGTTCCGCGAACAGCTTGAAGCCTTCCGGCGTATAGCCGCGCCGCCGCGCTCCGGCCAAAGTCGGCATGCGCGGATCGTCCCAGCCGTCGACGTGGCCTTCCGCGACGAGCTGGATGAGTTTGCGCTTGGACAGGACGACGTAAGTCAGGTTGACTCGCGCGAATTCAATCTGCTGGGGAAGCGGCCGCTTCAGCAGCCCGCCGTCGGCGAGTTTCCCCAGGAGCCAGTCGTAGAACGGCCGCTGGTCCTCGAATTCCAATGTGCACAGCGAATGCGTCACGCCCTCGACCGCGTCCTCGATCGGGTGTGCGTAGGTGTACATCGGGTAGATGCACCACTTGTCCCCGGTGCGGTGATGCGTCGCGCGCTTGATCCGGTACAGAGTGGGATCGCGCATGTTGATGTTCGGCGAAGCCATGTCGATTCTCGCCCGCAGCACATGCGTCCCGTCCGCGTGTTGTCCGTCCCGCATCTCGCGAAACAGCGTCAGGTTGTCGTCGATCTTCCGGTCGCGGTCAGGACTGTTCTTCCCCGGCTCGCTAAAGCTGCCGCGGTTGAGCTGCACCTGCTCGGCCGACTGGCTGTCCACGTAGGCATGGCCCTCGGAAATCAGCAGTTCCGCCGCCCGGTACATGAAATCGAAGTAGTCTGAGGCGTACAGGGCCGTGCCGTAGTCGTACCCGAGCCATTTCACCATCTCCAGGATGGATTCGACGTATTCCGTTTCCTCTTTCTCCGGATTGGTGTCGTCGAAGCGCAAGTTGCACTTCCCGCCGTAGAGTTGCGCCAGCCCATAGTTCAGGGCGATGGACTTCGCATGCCCGAAATGCAGGTACCCATTGGGCTCCGGCGGAAACCGGGTGACGATCGACTTGTGCTTGCCCGAGGCGAGGTCCGCGTCGATGATCTGCTTGATGAAATTGGAAGTGGAGGGGGGCTGCGGCTTGTTCATGCCTGCGATTCTACCGGCGCGCGCTGAACGGGTAATATGTGCGGACCATGAAGGCCGTGGGCTTCTACAAGTACCTGCCGATCGAGCACCCGGAGTCGCTGCTCGACGTGGAGGTCGAGACGCCGCAGCCGAGCGGGCGCGACCTGCTCGTCGAAGTGAAGGCGATCTCGGTGAACCCCGTGGATACGAAGCGCCGCGCCGCCGGCCCGCGCCTGGCGAACGCGCTCAAGGTCCTCGGCTGGGACGCGGCCGGCGTCGTCGCCGCCGCCGGTCCGGAGGCGGAGCTGTTCAAGCCCGGCGACAAGGTCTACTACGCGGGCAGCAACCAGCGTCCCGGCGCCAACAGCCAGCTGCACCTCGTCGACGAGAGGATCGTCGGCACCAAGCCCGACAATCTGTCCTTCGCCGAGGCGGCGGCGATGCCGCTCACCACCATCACCGCGTGGGAAGCGATGTTCGAGCGTATGGGCATCTCCAAGTCCGGCACCCACGCCGGCAGGCGCCTGCTGATCCTCGGCGGCGCCGGCGGCGTGGGCTCGATCGCCATCCAGCTGGCGAAAAAGCTCGCACGCCTCACCGTGATCGCGAGCGCCTCGCGGCCCGATTCCATCGCCTGGGTGAAGGGACTGGGCGCCGATGCGGTTGTGGACCACACGCAGCCGCTGCCGGAGCAGATGGCGGCGCTGGGCGCGCCCGAGGCGGACTACATCTTCTGCTGCAACGACACCGACCGGATTTTCCCCGTGCTGCCGCGGCTGATCGCGCCCCAGGGCCGCATCTGCTCGATCGTGCGCACGCTGCGGCCGGTGGACCTGGCGCCGCTGCAGGAAAAGAGCGTGGGCTTTTCCTGGGAGGGCATGTTCACGCGCTCGACCTTCCGGACGCCCGACATGCAGGCACAGCATAACCTGCTCGAGGATGCCGCCGGGCTGCTCGAGGCCGGAACGCTGGTGACGACGTTCCGGGATAACCTGGGGATGATCTGTGCCGCCACCCTCAAGCAGGCGCACCAGCGCATCGAGCATGGCCACGTGATCGGCAAGCTGGTGCTCGAGGGGTTCTAGGCGGCAGGCGGCGGCCCGCCCCCGCCGAGGATTCTCTCCTCGCGCAGCATCGCCGCGAGCGCGTCGGCCTCGACCGCTGGGCTGAACAGGAACCCCTGCCCATAGCGGCAGCCGTGCGCTTGCAGGAACGCAAGCTGCTCTCGCGTCTCGACGCCTTCCGCGGTCGTCAGCATGCCAAGGCTGGAGGCGAGGCCGATGGTCGCCCTGACGATGGCGGCGTCGTCGGCGTCCGCGGGAATGTCGCGCACGAACGAGCGGTCGATCTTGATGACGTCGAGCGGGAAATGCTTGAGGTACGCGAGCGACGAGTACCCGGTGCCGAAATCGTCCAGCACCATGTGCGCACCCAGGGCCTTCACCGCCTCCATCACCGCGCCGCCGGCGGCGGGATTTTCCATCAGCAGGCTCTCGGTGATTTCCAGCATCAGCCACTGGGGATGCAGGGCAGCCGCGTGCAGCGCGCCGCGGATGGTTTCCACCAGCCCGGCCTTCCTGAACTGGCGCGCCGACAGGTTGACCGCTACGCGCACCGGCCGCAGGCCCGCGGCCTGCCAGCGCGCGGCTTGTGCGCAGGCTTCCTGCAGTACCCACGCGCCGATCGGCACGATGAGCCCATTTTGCTCGGCGGCACCGATGAAGCGCGCCGGCGGCACCAGGCCCTCATCCGGATGCTGCCAGCGCAGCAGCGCCTCGACGCTCGAAATCTCGCCGCTCGCCAGGCGCACCACGGGCTGGTAATGCAGGAGGAACTCGCCGCGCTCCAGCGCCTGGCGCAGGCGGCCCTCCATCGACAGGCGCTCGTTTGCTGCCGCGCTCATGGCGGCGGCGTAGAACTGGAAATTGTCCCGCCCTTCGGTCTTCGCTTTGTACATCGCCGTGTCGGCGTGCTTGAGCAGGCTCTCGGCATCTTCGCCATCGCGCGGGTAGAGCGCGACGCCGATGGAAAGCGTGACGAACAGGTCCCGGCCCGCGAATGCCATCGGCTCGGCGAAGGCGTGCAGGAGCTTCTGCGCCACGCCGCGTACCTGCTCGGTGCTTTCCACATCCTCGAGAATCACGGTGAATTCGTCGCCGCCGAGGCGCGCCACCGAGTCGCCTTCGCGCAGATTCCGGCGCAGGCGCGCGCCTGCCTCCTGCAGCACGCGGTCGCCGGCCTCGTGGCCGAGCGAATCGTTGATTTCCTTGAAGCGGTCGAGATCGAGGAACAGGAGCGCGATGCGGCGCTCGCTGCGGTGCGCGCGCGCGATCGCCTGCGCCAGGCGGTCCTGGAACAGGCTGCGATTGGCGAGGCCGGTGAGCGCGTCGAAGTGAGCGAGCTGCGCCAGGCGCTGCTCGGCGGTGCGCTGCTGCGCCTCGGCGCTCTGCAGCCGCAGCAGGGTTCGCCGCGCAAAGAGGATGCCGCCGGCCGCCAGGAGCAGCGTGAGCACCACACCCAGCAGCACGATCAGCTGCGAGGTGCGGCGTGCGGCGACCGACATCGCCGCCGAATATTCCGCCACCAGCGGCGCGAGCTGGTTGCCGAGCAGCACGATCTCATTGGCGTAGGCGCGCGTGCGCGGCGTGCCGGCGCCGCGCGCGGCGATTTCCGCGCGCAGGTCGCTCGCCAGCCCGTCGATCTGCTCCAGCAGCTCGTCGGCGCGCGCCCAGGCCTCGATCGCGTGGGCGGCGTCCGGGTCAAGGCGGAAATAGGGGTACAGGGCCACCATGGGTTCGACATCGTCCGGGTGATTACGACCCTCGAGCAGGCCGCGGCGCGCGGCCTCGGGGTCCGGCTCCGAACCCTCCATCGCCAGCCGCGCGCGTCGATCGCCGACATTGACCGCAATGCTGGCGCGGTAAGAGCGGTACGCGCGCTCCTCGCCCGTACTGGCGAAGCTCACCAGGTGGAAGACCGCATCTTTCTGCGCTTTCGACCAGTGGCTCTCGCCCGCGATGTAGGCGCGGATCACCGAGAGCACCTGCATGCCGAGCAAAGCGACGAGCAGCAGGATAACCATAGCCGCTAGCAGCGGCCAGATGAGACGAAACAATTTGCCGCTGACCGTGCTGCCCGCCACCGATGGGTCCCCCCGATGGGGAAATTATACGGAGCGCGTTCCAGGTTTGACTTGCATCAAGCCGCGCGCTGCGGCAAGGCGTACATCTGGGCCATCGCGCTGCCAGAGGCGCCATGAACCTTCCCCCGATCCGCACCCCGGCCGAGCTCTACGCGCACGCCATCGCCATCGAGCGCGAGGCTGCCGAGCGCTACGCCGAACTGGCGCAGCACATGGCCGACCTCGGCAACGACGAGGTGGCGGAGCTGTTCCGCCGCCTTGCCCTGTACGAGGCCGAGCATCTCGACACCCTGGAAGGAAGGACCGCCGGCGTTCCCGTTCCGGAGATCGCGCCGGGCGGCTACGCCTGGCTGGACGCGGGCGCGCCGGAGACCGTGGCGCGCGAGCTGGTGTTCCGCCTGTTGACACCGCGCGCGGCACTCGACATCGCGCTCGACGCCGAGCGGCGTGCGCAGCAGTTCTTCGCCGAGGTGAAAGCAACCGCCGACGACCCGGCGCTGCGCGCGCTGGCGCAGGAGATGGCGCTCGAGGAGCAGGGGCACATCGCCATGGTGGAGCAGGCGATGGCCGACACGCCCGACGTGCGCGTCGACTGGAGCACGGTGTTCGGCGACTAGCGCGGCGTTGCCGGGACCTGTTCTGGCCCGGGCCGGCGCGGCGGCGTCGTCGACGCGTGCGCGCCCGCTTCATCACCGCCGGGGCATTGCCTGGATCACTGAAGGAGAACTCCGCCATGCGCCTCATGCCCCGCAAGCCCGTTCCCGGTCTCGAGTTCAACCTCCTCGGCGGCGGTCGCTGGTCCCTCGCCGAAGCCAAGCCCGAGCGCTTCACGATGCTCGTGTTCTACCGCGGGTTTCACTGCCCGATCTGCCGGCGCTATCTCACGGAGCTGAACGGCATGATCGGCGAGTTCGACAAGCGCGGCGTGCAGACCGTCAACACCAGCAACGATACCGAGGAGCGCGCGCAGCAGGCGAAGGACACCTGGGGCATGCCCAACCTGAAGATCGGCTACGGCGTGCCGGTGGAAAAGTCGCGCGAGTGGGGCCTGTATGTCTCCACCGGCCGCGGCAAGACCTCCGCCGGCGTCGAGGAGCCGGCGCTGTTCGCCGAGCCGGGCCTGTTCCTGGTGAAGCCGGACCGGACGCTGTACTGGGCGAGCATTTCGACAATGCCGTTCGCGCGCCCGCACTTTCCGGAGATCGCTCAGGCCATCGACTTCGCTATCAACAAGGACTACCCGGCGCGCGGCGAGGCCTGATCCGGCGCGATGAGAGTCCTACTGCTCGCGCTGATGTTGGCCGCGCAATCCGCCTTTGCCGGCGAAGCCGACGTGGTGGGTGTGAAAGTGCGGCGCACTTCCTCCGGCACCTACGACTTCGACGTCACCGTGAAGAGCGAGGACAGGGGCTGGAACCACTATGCTGACGCCTTCGAGGTGCTCGCGCCCGACGGTGCGCTCCTCGGCAGACGCATCCTGGTTCACCCGCACCAGACCGAGCAGCCGTTCACGCGCGAACTCTACGGCGTCAAGGTTCCCGGGGGCGTGACGCGCGTCACGGTGCGCGCGCGGCACAAGCCGAAGGGCTACGACGGCGAAACAATGAGCGTGGCGCTACCGCGCTAGCCAGCGCCGGCGTACCAGGTAGTCCAGCGACAGTCTTCCCGGCCCGTGGCACAGAGTTACCAGGAGCAGCACGCCCCAGTAGACATGCGACATGCGTGCGGCTTCGTTCGTGGCGAGCACGTGCCAGTAGGACACCACCGCCATCAGATTCACGAAAGACAGCGACAGCGCCCCGAACCGCGCCGCGAGCCCGAGCGCGAGCAGGGGCGGGAACGCGAGTTCGCCGAAGGTGCCGAGCCACGCCGCAGCCTCGGGCGACAGCAGCGGCACGTGATACTCATTCGAGAACAGGTACAGCGTCCCATCCCAGTTGCCGATCTTGAGCAGGCCCGAGCGAAAGAAGACTTCCGCCACATACAGGCGGATGCCGAGGTCGAGCACGTGGGCCGCGCCCTGCAGCCAGCCGATGATGCGATTGACCCAGTCGACGAAGGTTTGCTTCATTGTGTGATCACTCCGGCTTGGACCCAGGCGGCGAAGGCCACCCGGGGAACGAATGCGCCATCTGCCGCGACTGCGGCTTCGAGCGCCGGGCCGAGCGGCGCACCGGCCTGCAGCCGCTCGAGGAAGCGGTAATCGCCAGGACGCAGCGTGCAAACCTCTACGTGCCAGCGCGGGCGATGCACGAGGACGCGATCGGGCCCGGCGCCGAGGTCGACGCTCGCCGGGTCGCCGCCTTCCTGGTGCGCCTCCCAGATGCGCAGCAGCGGCCACGCGGACTCGAGCAGCGCGCAGGCCGGTGCGAGCCGCGCCTGCGTCGGCCGCGAAAAGTCGAACGGCAATGCATCCGCGGCGTAGTAGGCGCGGTGCGCGAGCCACTCCAGGCGTGCGACATCCGGCAGGTAGGGCAGATCCTGCGTCTGCGCATAGCCCTCCAGGAACTGCGCCAGCTGCTCACCGTAGTCGTGCAGGTTGCCGCTGGTCGAAGGCGATGCTCGCGCGTAGTTTCGCGCCAGCATCTCGAAGAACTCCGCGCCGACGATGGCGCGAACCACCGGATAGGCGCCGCCGAGCGCCGCGCTCCAGTTGCCAAAGGTGTTCGCGCGATAGACCTGCATGCGCGGCGGGCCGGACGCGGCGTCGAGCAGCGCGGTGGCGAAGGCGCGTTGCTGCTCAAGCAGCGAGGGCATGGAGCGCATGCAGTCGCGTTTGCGCCTTGGCGGCCTCGTCAAGCAGCACCTCAAGGGGCGGCACGTCCGTGTCCCACTCTATCAAGGTCGCTACAGGTCCGAACAGGCCGAGCGCCGCTTCATAAAGCTGCCAGACGTCGTCGGCGACGCGCGCGCCATGGGTGTCGACGAGGCAATGCTCACCGGCAAAGTAGCCGGCCAGATGGATTTCGCAGACGCTCTCGGGTTCGAGCGCGCGCATCTGCGCCAGCGCATCGCGCCCAAGGTTCGCCTGGTTTACGTACAAGTTATTGACATCGAGCAGCAGCCCGCAGCCCGAACGCCTGGCCAGCGCGGCGAGGAACTCGCCTTCGCTCATCTCGCCCGGGCCTGGCTCGAGATAGCAGGAGACGTTCTCCACCAGGACGCGCCGGGCGAGCCGGTCCTGCAGCCGCGCCACGCGGCCGGCGACCAGATCGAGCGCTTCGTGCGTGTAAGGCAGCGGCAGCAGGTCGTTGAAGTGCCGACCTGCCGCCGCTCCCCAGCACAAATGCTCCGAGACGAAGGCGGGCTCCACCCATTGCACGAGCGCGGCCAGCTTGTCCTCATGCCGCCCCGAGTAACCCTCGGCCGAGCCCAGGCCGAGCCCGACGCCGTGCAGGCTGAGCGGATAGTCGCGCCGCAGCGATTCCAGCACGGCGCGCTCGCGACCGCCCGCAGCGAAGTAGTTCTCGCTGTGCGCTTCCAGCCAGCCGGCCGCGGGCCTCGTGCCGCCCATGAAATCGGCGTAATGCCGCGCGCGCAGCCCGATGCCGGCGCCGAGCCGAGCCAAGCGCTCAGCCCTTTTTCGACTTCGCCAGTCGGCCGGGCTCGCCCTGCGTCATGCTGCCGCCCATTTTTACGCACGTGCCGGCCTTCACGACCTTGAAGTCGTTCGGGTCGTAGTTCGTTTTCGATTGTCCCGCGCAGGAATGCGCGGTCTTGTTGCTGCCACAGTCGTTCTTGCCGGCTTTCGCCACGCCCCAGCACTTCTCCTGGCCCTTGTCCTGCGCGAAAGCGCCGCCCTGCGCGCCGAGCGCGAACAATCCGGCGACCGCCGCTGCAACGAGTGTCTTCTGATCCATTTCAGTCTCCTTTCGGGTTGAGGGCCCGCACCAGGCCCGTCGAGGTCAGTCGCCTGCCGCCTGCGCCGCTTACGGTTGCCGGAATATCTTTTCGCGCTTGTAAGGTTGGCACGGGGCACCGGGTCTACTGCAGGATGGCAACAACAAGAACCGATGAGCTGGCGCGCCTGCGGCCGCAGCTGATGGTGTTCGCGCTGCAGCGCACGCGCTGTCGCGATCAGGCCGAGGACGCGGTGCAGGAGGCGCTGGTGGCGGCGCTGGAAGGGCTGCAGGGCTACTCCGGAATCTCCTCGCTCAGCACCTGGCTGTTCGGTATCCTGAAGCACAAAATAGTCGACGGCCGGCGCCGCCGGCCGCGCGAAGACAGCGTGGACATCGATCTGGATGAACTGATGCACGACAGACCCGGCCCCGAGCAGAGCTGCGCGAGCCGCAAAGCGCTCGCCGCGATCGATCGCAGCCTGGACTGCCTGCCGGGGCGGTCGGCGCAGGCATTCGTGCTGCGCGAGGTGCTCGGCGAGGAGACCGCGGAAGTGTGCCGCCTGCTGAGCGTGACGCCGACGCACTGCTGGGTGCTGGTGCATCGCGCACGCCTGCGGTTGCGCGCGTGTCCCGAGGTCGGGCGGATCGCGACCGAGGCCGACGCGTGAGCTTTGAGGAAACCGTCCGCACCCATGCCGCCGATCTGTACCGCTACGCCTATTGGCTTGCCCGCGACCATGCGCAGGCCGAGGACGTCGTGCAGGAAGCGCTGCTGCGCGGCTGGCGCGCGTTTCCGCGCCTGCGCGAGCGCGCCGCGGCCAAGGCGTGGCTGTTTTCCATCGTGCGCAATGAATACCTGCGCGCGGCGGGGAACCGGGCGCCGGACGCGGAAACCCTCGACGGTCTGGAAATCGCCGACGAGCGCCCGGAGCTCTTCGGCCTGGAGATGCGCGACGCGCTCGCCGCGCTGCCTGCGTCCTACGCCGAGCCGCTCGCGCTGCAGGTGCTCGGCGGTTTCAGCTGTGCGGAGATCGCGGACATGATCGGCGCGACCGAGGGCGCCACGATGACGCGTCTCACGCGCGCGCGCCAGGCCCTGAAACGCCTGGTCGCGCCGCGCGAGCACAAGGCGGGCCGCACATGAATTGCCTCGACTACCGCCGCCAGCTCCTCTGCGGCACGGGCGAGACCGACGGCATGCGCGTGCACCGGCTGCAGTGCGCGGGCTGCGCCTCGGAGTGGCAGGAGCAAGCGGCGTTCGAAGGCGCGCTGCGCGCGGGGCTCGAGGTCCCGGTGCCCGCGGGCTTCGGCGAGCGCATGGCGAACGCGCAGGTCGCTCGCCGGCGAAGGTTTCTCGCCGTCGCGGCGACGGCGCTGGTCGCGGCCGGCGCGGGCGGCTACGCCTGGCTGGCGCGCCAGGACCCGCTCGCACTCGCCAACATCGACTTCGTCATGAAGGAGGAGGCCAATTCCATCATGATGGGCGCCATACCGCACGCCGAGGCGCAGGCGGCACTCGCGGCGACGCTGCCGCTCGATCGCCTGGAGGGCCTTGGACAGGTCAAGCATGTCAGACCCTGCCCCTTCAACGGCGCGACGGCCTATCACGTGGTGCTGATGGTGCCCCAGGGGAAGGTGTCATTGTTGGTGATGCCATCGACGCGAATTAGAGGCCGGCACCATGCGGAGAAAGAAGGCATGCACGCCGAGGTGATGCCGGCCGGAAATGGCAGCGTCGGTGTCATCGGCATCGACGCCGCCGTGGTTGACAGCGTTGCGGGTGCGCTGAAGGCCTAGGCGGCCAGCTCGAATTCAGGCCCGCCGCGGATGCGCTCGAAGTACGAGCGGTGTGCGTCCGAACCCGCCGGCCACAGCTCGAGAAAGCGCCGTTCGCAGGCCGCTGCGTCGTACAAGATCGGCAGCGCGGCGAGGGCGCGCAGCCGCGCGAAGATGCGATGTTGGCTTACGGCAAGTTCGTCGCGATAATATCTGCGCATGAAGAACTTCGGCGAATCGTTCGCCAGCGCCGCCGGCGCACTTCTCGAGCGGCTCGCCGCGCACCTGCCGAGCCTCGTCGGCGCCCTCCTGCTGCTGGTCGTGGGCTGGCTGCTGGCGCGCCTGCTGCGCGTGCTGACGGTGCGCGCCATGCGGCTGGCGGAAACCCTGATCGAGCGCCTGGCAGGCACGTCGCGGCTGCGCGTCGGTCGCTCGGCCAAGGTGCTCGGCACCATCGTCTACTGGGTGGTGCTG
>Ga0224512_10005074_pt1 | contig 10945 bp, 6 predicted proteins | sample SF_May12_sed_USG_4_FD_169103 | JGI IMG/M metagenome (GOLD analysis project Ga0224512, IMG submission 169103) | Sediment microbial communities from San Francisco Bay, California, United States - SF_May12_sed_USGS_13 | ecosystem: Environmental > Aquatic > Marine > Sediment | place: USA: California...
TTGCGTCGGCTAGGATCTGCCAACGCCCTGAATACCTTATCGGCTGAATCTCGCTTCATGTGACCCTATAGTCACATATAACAAATCACCGATGTTGAAGCAACCAAAAAAGTGACTTTTAAGTCACATGTGTGTAACCAAGTGATATATAATGAAATACACATCCAGGCAGTCGATATTCGCTCTCCCACGCCTCGGGGTTTGGATGTGTTGCACGCTTTGCGCTATCATTTCAGTCATTACTACCAACCATTTGCACCTTGAGAACGACTCATGAGTGATATGGAAACCCAGCCAGCCATACGCGGCGCGGACAGAGAACTGGCAGAGGCGGTCCTCCATTATAAAGACGAGGGGGCCTTCCGGGATCTGTGTCGAAGCTGCAACTCGCTCGCCACTCATTGCGTAATGTCCTATTATCGACTACTCTCCGGCGCCGGGGATCCCGTCCCAAGACGAACCGACTCCTCGAAGGGCTCCGGTCCTGCCGGCAGGCGGAGAACAGGCGTCCCCCATCCGATAAGGGAGGTATCATGCGTAGCGTAACGACCTATGTTGTGGCATGTGTGCTCTTTATAGCGATTGGCGTAGCCTTCGACGGCGCGTCTGACGCCATAGCGGCAGGCGGCAACACGCAGAGCTGGGATCTCTCCGGGGTCAAAGAGATCGACATCGATGGGGTCTCGGGTGACGTGGTCATCGTCCCGACGGATGAAGGAAAGGGCAGCATCGAGCTTCGCTCCGATGTCCATCCCCAGGACGCCTTCGAGCCCGTCGTCAACCGGCGGGGAAGCGATCTACGAATCAGCGAGAAGTTTCACGGAAACTCGAGCGGCCCTATCCGCTGGACGATCCATCTGCCCAAGACAGAGAAGGCGCCATGGATCCGGATTTCGAATGCGTCGGGCAATCTGGAATGCGCCGATATCGCGGTGGGTATATCCTACCGGACCGCGAGCGGTGATGTCGAACTCTCCAGCGTGACATTGCAGGCAGATTCGAAGTTTGAAAGCGCCAGCGGAGATTTCACAATCCGTGGCATGACCGTCAACGAGGACTCCCGGTTCAACACGGCAAGCGGGGATCTCGTGTTGGAAGATCTCATTATAGAGAACGATGCCAGGTTCTCGACCGCCTCGGGTGACATCCGCATCGCGGGCTGCACGAGCGGAGACGACGTGAGTTACAGTTCGGCAAGCGGCGACGTCGAGGTGCGGAGCATTGAACTGGCAGGCGAGAGCACCTTCTCCTCTGCCTCCGGAGACGTGGAGGTGCGGTTTGATCGGCTGTCAAAGACCGGTTTCACCGCATCGTCGGCCTCGGGCGATGTCACTCTAAAGGTGAACGAATTTGGTGACGACTTCACCCTGGTGATGATCAAACGCAAGACAAAGGGAAAGATCTCCTGCCCCTTTGACTACACCGACCAGGGCGAGTTTGAAGAGCACGGCCAGACCTACCAGAGCAAGATCGTAAAGCGAGGGTCGGGGAAGCCGGTGATCACCCTGCGCACCGCTTCCGGCAAGGTGACCGTGAAGGACTGAAGTTTACGGAAGTTTATCGTGGCGCTGGACGCGTCAGGATCCTGACAGGCCACTCCCGCAGCGGGAGTGGCCTGCGCCAGGCCGACTATTTGAGGAGAATCATCCGATTGGTGAGTTGCTCCTCTGCAGATTGCAACCGATAGAAATACACACCCGAACTTATCGGGCTGCCCGCGGCATCACGGCCATTCCACGGTATGTCATAGACACCCGGTGGAAGCTCTTGCGCCAACAACGTCCGTACCAGTCCGCCATCGCTGGTAAAGATATCCAGACGGACTTTGGACACATGCTGGAGGCTAAAACGGATCGTCGTTCCCGGGTTGAATGGGTTGGGAAAATTCTGATGTAGCTCTAAATTGTAAGACAGCTTGTCTTCGATGCCGGTGGCGACACAGGCATCGGTATCGTCGTACACGTTGTCACCATCGTTGTCGAGACCGGTGCCGGCCACGCCGAGTACGTCCTCTGTGTAGCCCGGTGCCTCATTGCACGGCGAGTCGGGTATCGTCGCCGAAAAGGTGCCGGGATTCGCGTAGTACGGAGGCATGACGTGCTCGCCGACGGTCGTGAACACGGCCGGGTTGGCATCACCCGGATGGCATCCCGCGTTCCCACACACGGTGACAAAGTTGTTATAGTGGTGTTGGCGAAGACCCGCTCCGCTCACACCCGAGCCCTCGTCACGCCCGTGACAACCCAAGCAGCCGATCGGGTCGAGGCCGCCCTCTCCCGAAGATAGGTTGAGAGCGACGTCGCCTCTGGGGCCGCTCTTATGGCACACGTCGCAACCGCCGGGAACAAAGGCGTTCAGGTGTCCATCCATGAGATTGGTTCCCCAGGCCTGACCATCGCTCATAGAAACATAACTGCCCGAGTTGAAATCTCCGTGGCAAGCCATACAACCTTGGTCGTACCTTGGATACGCCGCCACTTCCATTGTCGTAAAGCCCAGCATCACCACCATCCCCAGCGTGCCGATCAAAGATCTGCAAAGCGCCGTCATATTCGTCCTCCTTACAAGGGTGTGAAGCAATAACTGGTAAGTTAAGAGTATTGTACCACATCCCGACATGGACAACTACTTGTTATTAGTTGACTTATGTCAACGTCGCTGCGCAGGTCGAAATCAAACAACAGTTGCGCAACTCGATCAACAGCCCAAATCAACGGTCGACGGCGGCTATCGCGGTCACACTGAGTGCGCGGCTAGCACCATGCCATGGCAGAAGTTGTCCGCACCCGGTTCTTCGCGTCACTTTAGCAAGACGAGTTTTGCGGTTCGCACCTGACCGCCGTGTTCCACCACCACAAAATAGACGCCCGAGCCAACGGGGCGTCCCCCCTGATTGAGGCCCTTCCAGCGCACCACCCGCTGGCCGCGTGACAACGGCTCGTTCGTTACATGACGTATCAGCCGTCCGCTCACATCGTAGATGTCGATTCGGGTGGGTGCATCGGTGGGTATCGTCAACAGAATCTGCACGTCCGGGTTGAACGGGTTCGGGTACACCGAGTGGAGAACAAAATCCCACGTTCGCGGCACGTTGTCGTCGCTTACCCCTGTCGGAAAAACCTCGGCGATCAGCATGCGGTGCTCGGATATCGCCCCGGGAAACGCGCCGTCCAGCGATTCCATGGTGGTCACCAGCGTATCCACCTGACCGGCCACGCTGGCCGCGGCACCTGGTTCGGGGGCGAACGACTGGTAGTGGAGGTCGAAAAGCACCGGCGGATTGTCCACCTGCACGTCGGTCAGGATCGTGTCCGTGCCCGGCTCGGTGGGTTGGATCGAGCCGGAGGGCAGGAACTCACCCAGAGGGACGGTGCCTCCGATGGCATAGCGAAAATTCATCCTGAAAGTGCCGAACGCGCAGGGGTCCACCGGTGTCTGCGCGTTGAAACCCCCCATGTTGAACGTGAACAAGCCGCCACCCGAGATGTCCAGCGAGTCGCCTTGCGCGAAGATCCCCGACGGGTTCACGATGGCGAAGGTGGCACTGGTATCGCGCGTGACGTGAACCCCGTCGCTTATCTCGAGCATGACGCGCGCCTGTTCGGTGCCCGCCGTCTTGAATGGCACCGGCCAGGCAACAAAATCCCCGAAGGGATTGGCCAAGCTCGACATCAGAATGGGGAAACCGTCTCCCGGTTTTCTTGACAGCCAAACGTCGGACGATACCAACGTGCACAGATCCGTCGCCGTCCACGAGACCGGGACAACATCGCCGACACACACCCGGATCCCCGGCGCCGGATCCGGAAAGCTCGAAATTGTTGGTGAGAAAAGATCGATAAAGAACTTGCCGCCGATCAGTTCGTGCAGAAAATTCCGGTTGGGGTCGTAGAACTGCACGCGGATCTGCGCCTCGGTACAAGAGGCAACCACGGGGACCGACCACTCGACCTTTCCCGTGTTCAACGTATCCGCGAATTCGTTCCATGGCCCCCACGTCGCCAAACCTTTGAGGCGCGAGCGATAGGCGATCCTCGCCCGACAGTCGCAGCTGTCCGGGGCCCCCCAGGTGGTGCCCCACGTGACCAGGACCGTATCACCCGCCTCGACCGAGCCGGAACCGGGCTCGATCAGACACACCTCGGGATCGACGATGGGCACCTGGAAGGTCGCGCTCTTTTCATTGAAGGGCAGGGCGAACGACGAAGCAAAGAATGGATTGGGCAAGATGAGCGCGCAGAAAGCCGCGCCGATTCCAGCGTCACCTCGACAAACTCCGCAAAGCACGGCTTGACGATGGGTTCGAGTTTGGCCACCAGATCGAATAGCAGGTTGCCTCGATAACGGAACGGACCCCGCGTAAACTCGAATACACGCTCGTCGTCGGTCGCCTGGGCGAAGTCACAAGGTATCTTGACATCGAAGTTCACCGAGCCGTTGTCCTGCGTGATGGCTTGGCCCCCCTGGGCATCGATCAGAGAATCCCCGTCGATGGAGAAGGTCGTGCAAAAGCCCAGGTCACCGCACAGATACAACTTGGTCGAGGGATGCGGATAGAAAAAATAACACCAGTCGGAAAGCCCCGACTTGGCGGTGTCGGCGGGATCTTCACTAAAGCAGAAGTCCAGGCTCACCCCCGGCGACCACGACAAATTGTTTATGCACGTGTCGGGGAATGTGTTACCACCCAACGCGATATTGAGAAAACACGGCAACGCGCCGTCTGCCCAGTACTTGGCACATGTGAGCTCGGGGTTGGTGAGCGCAAAGGGCGTAAACGGTGTATCGCACGGCCAGGAGATATCGAAGTGTGGGATCTTGGGAATGTAATCCTTCTTTTTGAATGTCTTAAATCCGACGTCGTAGTTGTACCGGTATAGCGCGCCAAAACGAAGCCCCCCGTCTGTTTGCCATCGGCTGTCGGGCCGTATGCCCTCGGCCTGGAGGGTGACGGGCAACACCGCACCCGGGTAGGCGAGACCGGCCTCCCAGATCGCCAACAGGTCGCCGGATGCCTTGACGTCCAGCTCTCCGGCGCTGGAATAATAGAACGCCTTGACGCCAAATCCCACGCCAGTGGGCTTGTAACCGGTGTCGAAATCGTAGGTAAAAGGCGAGGCCACGCGCGCCGAGAACGCCACCGGAGCCCTGGAGCTATCCTTGTCGTTGGGGTCGAAAGGGCACAGCCCGCCCTGCGCGCTTGGGGAAAGGGTTGAGAACCACGTGGTGATGGTAAGGGCGACATACAAGGCAACGGTTTTAACGAGGCCAGTATTCAATCTTGGTTTATACCTGCTCATGTCAACCCAGCCGCTCATGGCTGATACGTGAAGGAATGGCTCCAGGCCCTGTACAAAACGTTTCCTGTCGAGGGACAATAAAACTCGAGAAACACCCTAAATTTGGTACCCGAAGAAAAACACGTGATATTGGGGACGGTCCAATCGAGCGTTCTGGGGACGGCGTCTGCGACCTGTGGATCGATGTAGTCGAAGCACGCACTCGCCTCGCTGAGCACATCGACATCCCTGTACATGATGCGCAGCGAATCGTTGCCCGAACAGCAGCTAGTCAACGCGTTATCGATCGCGCCCCAGTTGATCGAGTACCTGTCGTTCTGCTTGATGGTGCCGTTGTGACCGATTGTTACTCCCAGTGTATCCTTGAGGGCCACAGCCACATTCGCCAAGGTGACCGGAATCGTGTAGATGGCATCGTCGCGGTCGGTGCCAAAAGACAGGTTCTGGTCGATCCAGGTCGTATCTTTGCCGGTCGGTGTACCCAACTCGATGTCCGGCGGCGGCGTCGGGCCACAGGTGTACGAGAAGATCAACGTATCCACATCGATCTCTGTACCGATGGTCACCTGCGCGTGCCCGGCGGCGCGAACCGGGCACAACGGAACCACGAAATCCTGAACGGTTTCACAGGGAATCGTAGCCGTCAGTATCCAGCTACCCGAGTAATCGGTCTGACAACTAAAACCCGATTGCGCTTTCCAGCACAGCGTGTCTGCGGGCGGCGCGTAGCGCACGCACAACGTATCCGTTCCCACGCGAAACCCCACCTCGGTTCTTATCGTAGCCACGGCTTTCAGGCGCACACAGGGATACGGCGCGAAATCGTATGTCAACGACACGGTATCGACAAGTGTCGGTGGAAAGGTATCCAGGTCGGCCAGGAGGAACGGGTTCTTTGTATTGGGAATCGCGATTAGCGCCGTGGCCGCCGATTCAGGAACGCTGGCAATGTCACGAAAATTGCCCTCGCGAAACCCTGCGATCAGGTAACTACGAAGCGCCGGTACCTGGCCCCAATAGCTGAGCGTGTCGTGAAAAATACTATCGAAGTTGATGCGGTAGGCGCTCTCCACCAGGTAGTTGTAATTCAACTCGATGCTACCGATGGTGGAAGAGTTGGGCGAAAAGGCAATGGCGGTGTCAAATGAGTTGCCGGGGCCGACGTCGTTGTCGTTCCACGTCACCTCCAGGTCTCCATCCAAGCGTAGCGTCACCGTGCCGCCCGTCGGAATGACCTTGAAAAACACCGAGATGGGGATGCCGGTCGACGATTCGTTGAAGCGGATCGTGGGATCGCCGCCCGCGCCGTTGTGCTGGATGGTCGTGGATGATTTGAGAACGATCGGTGTCTGGTCCGTCCCCGCCGGTGCGGAAAGCGGGGCGCAGAGATATACCGCGAGCACACAAGCCGATAAGACGGCCAAGTTCAAACGCGCAAACAAGTTTACCCCCTGGGGTCGGTTGTCGACACAGACTCCCCAGGGCTTCGCTCCAACCTCTCACCGTGGGCTTTGGCGAGTGGGCACAACCTAGTCGCCGTTCTTATAGCACCCCCGACGGGCGATGTCAAGCAACAAATTAATAGTTTAGTTGACACCAGCGTTCTAAGGCCGCGAGGCTCAGGATCGGCAGCCGCCTAAGTCAAAACGCACGCTCGACATCCCGGCGCGACGGTGTCCCTGCCGCTGCAACAAGGGGGGACGCAGGACCCGTACCGAGGACTGTACCGTGGCATGTCGATTGCTCCGTGACTAAGACCGCTTGTCCGTGAGCTTGCGGTCCATTTGGCGGAGAAGGCCGCCGATGGCCTAACCGTAAACGTTTCAACCTGCTAACATCACATAGGGAGGCTCATGCGGAAGTTTTTGCCGTGTGTGCTGGTGTCCTTTTGGATACTGCTGTCGCCCATCGCAAGTCAGGGTGCAACAACGCTGTACCTGCGTGACGATGGGACCTTTGATTGGCAGGACCCCATTGACACCTTGCAGATAGACTTACCCACGGCGACGGTGCTTGTGGACTACGACGTCACCGGCGCTCCGGGTATCCGCATTCAAAAATTTCTCGATTTCGGCAACCCTCGCAAGTTTCACGTGTGGAGCTGGGAAAACACGGGACCGGACATCGACATGAGTGGCGAGGTCTTTGTCAACTTCTTTACACGTACCGTGGGGGGCGATGTGGGCGAGAAGGGAGCCGTGATGGTCGCGCTCGAAGCCGACTCGAGCGGTGTGCCGAGGCCACTGGGTTCGCCGGTCTTGGTGTTCGAGGATCCGTGGCCGGGCACGTGGCAAATGCGCACCGCCGAGGTCACGATCGCATCGCATACCCTTCGCAGCGGCGACACACTGCGACTGATCATGTGGGTCGATGCGGCGAGTGGGGCATCGATTCACTTTGCCTACGACACCGTGCAGCAGCCTTCGCACCTGGTGTTTGGCGATCCCAGGGTGCTGGCGCTGGAAGGGGACCCCACGGACATCCCGCCAGTCGTACTACCTGGAACCTTGTCGGTGGAGTCTCTAAACATACAGGCCGAAGCCAACCCGCCGCCGGTCGTTCTCGACTCGCTCGAGATCGTGCGTATCGGTTCGGCGACGGATACCGACATCGACAGCGTGCGTTTGTGGCGTGACAACCCGGTATCCGATGACGCGGATTTCGTGCCGTCGGACGACATTCTGCTGGCAACCACGACCTATGCGGGGGGCGTGGCCCAATTTGCGAATCTCAACCACTCCATCAACCAACAGGTACTCTTTATATCGAATGACGTGTCGCCAAGCGCGCAAGCAGGACGAACCTTTGGTGTCATCATCCAAGATCCGTCCCGGGTCTGGTCGAGCGCGGAGGTCGTGGTGTCTGACGGAGCCGGCTGGCCACAGCCCGATACCACGGCGGTGACCACCATCGTCAGCCCAGCGGACACATTTTCGATCGTGGGGGTGAGCACGCCCTACGAGTTCGTCATGCTGGGGCAGAACCAGCTCGACGTGTCAGTGGTCGTTTTCAACGCCGGCCCCGATGACCTGCTGATAAATAGCGGCGGGCTCATCTTTACCTTGAACACCCCGAACGATCGCGCCGGTGACTATGCCGTGACACCGGTCTTGGGTAATGCGGACACGTTGCCGGCGTCGACGGCGCGCACGCTAAAGTACTGGGTCGACGTGCTCGACACGGCGCCCATCGATAGCACCATAATCATCGACACCTGGTACGACGTGCGGAACCTGCCCGGTACATGGACGGCCACGCGAACCGGCGCCTTGACAACCGACAAGTGGACGGTGATCGACACCACCAGCGCCATCGCGCTGATCGACTCGAGCGCAACTCTGTACCCGGCGAGCACCTTCGCCGGCGAGCCGTCGCTCACCCTGCATGTGGGGATCAACAACCAGTCGCCCACCGGTGTGCTGCTCTCCACCACGTCTGCCATCGAGTTCTCCGACGGCGTGCAGACATATCGGACGTTACTCGCCAACCCGACATACATACCCGGGGGTGCCAGAAACTTCACCATCACCTTCTCACCCGGCGCCGTCCCCGCAAGCATGGTCGCCCCGGCGTCCCACGACTTGCGGATCACGCCGATGGGCATCGATGATTTCGGAACGACGTATAACGACACCATCGTCACGACCAGCCGTAATAGCATCTTTGTCGACGCACCACAGATCCGCGTCAGCGACAACGACCTCGATGTCGAGACGGTGCTACCCGGAGACGGCAATCGCGCCATCCTGTCTCTCAACTTTGAAAACGGGTACAACAGCGACCAACGTCTCGACACGCTGATTGTCACCCATATGTCTATTGGACCGGGGACCCAGACCCAGCTCGACGCAGAGATCCGAAACGCACACCTCGTTGACGATGTCGACATCACCGGCACGCTGACCGCCGCCGACACGGTCGTCGCCACCACCGCGTTTGTGTCCGGTGCAGCCGTCTTTGCGGTGGCGGGGCGGTGGCAGTTGCCCGCGATGGCAAGTCGATCGCTTTTCGTCGCCGTCGATGTTGACTCCTCACTCACCCGCGACGGAGATGTGCTTGACGCCGCACTGCTGAGCCCGGTCGACGTGCGTTTTCAGGCGGGATCACTGGTTGCAAACGATTTTTCTCCACTTTACCCGCTCGACTCATTTGGCCGTCTTATTGTCAACGGGATGGCGGCCCACCAGATTGAGCTGCTGTCCACGAGGCCCGACACGCTCTTTTCCGGCAACACGGACGTGCCGTTGATGCGGTTGCAGGTGCCCCAAAACGGCTATGAGCCCGACACGTTGACGTCGCTATCCATCAACAACGCGGCGCCGGATTTTGCTCCCAGCGACATCGCCGCGCTCAAACTCTATCGGGACAGCGGAGATGGGGTGTTCGACGCCGGCACGGATCTCTTCGTGGGCACCCTCGTCTTCTCCGGTGACCGCTATCAGATCACGGGGCTTCAACAAGCGATAGACCCCCTGGGCACGTTTTTTGTGGCCGCCGACATTCCCCTCGATCCCGTGAGCGGGCATCACTTCCAGCCCGGGTTGCCGGTCATTGGCCTCGAGATGAGCAGCGACAACGATGGCCCTCTGGATAATGCAATGTGGTCGCCCAAAGTCTATGTCCTGCGCAAGATCGACAAAATCGACATTATGGAAGTGCCCCTTGTGGAGTACATCCCCGGCCCCGGTGATGTGGATGTCTCGATGCTGCTCGTGCAGATCGACAACAACACCGAGCAAACCGTCCGGCTCGAGACTTTGACGCTGGATAACGCGTCCACCGGCGCGGGCACGGTCGCCGAACTGGACGATACGTTCGCGGAAGTGCGTGTCCACGTCGATAACGGCGATGGCGTCGTTGGGGTGGGGGACAGCCTGGTGCGAGACGGTTTGGTCTTTTCAAATGGCGTTCTTACCGTCACCGGCGTCGACATTTCGTTTGCCGTCAACCAATCGAAGACATTGCTCGTCACCGCCGACATCGACTCGGTGTGCGCGCGCGATGGTGACTCGCTGCGCGTTGCCATTAGCTCACTCGCAGCGCTTCAATTCGACCAACCGGCCGTGAAGAGCGCGACGCTTCCCATTGAAACGTCAAGCGGCCGTGTACTCGACGGTATGCTGGCGCATCAGATTGCCATCTACCCAACCGTAGACAGCCTGGTCATCAACTCTGGCAACGACATCCTGGTTTTTGATTTTGGCCTTCCCGCAAACGGCTACGACAGCGACACGCTGCGCTCGCTCGAGATTCAGAATCTGGGATCCGCCACTTCCGAACATATCGTCAGGTTGGCGCTGTACCGCGACGGTGGAGACGGAGCCTTTGATACCGGCAGCGGCGACGACACCTACGTGGGTGATCTGATCGAGAATACGGCCAAAGTCGGGGGGCGATTTTACAGAATAGACAATATAAACCTGCCACTGGACCAGAGCTGCGGTGCGTTTTCTCGTTTCTTTGTGGCGGTGGATATTGGCGCTGACTTTGACGTTGGAGGATCGATCCAATTCGCCATCCCCATACTCGGGGTGGATTGCGCATCGCAAAACGACGGCCCAATCGATGTCGCGGCACAGAATCCCTCGATCCAGGTCATCCCCAAACCGGATCAACTGACCATATTTCCATACTCGGTCGGTAAC
>Ga0224512_10005075_pt1 | contig 10944 bp, 11 predicted proteins | sample SF_May12_sed_USG_4_FD_169103 | JGI IMG/M metagenome (GOLD analysis project Ga0224512, IMG submission 169103) | Sediment microbial communities from San Francisco Bay, California, United States - SF_May12_sed_USGS_13 | ecosystem: Environmental > Aquatic > Marine > Sediment | place: USA...
GGGGCACCCTGAAAGTGAGGTCTACCTCTCCAACCCCGCGGTGGCGGCCGCCTCCGCGGTGCTCGGCCGCATCGGCGGACCGGACGAGATCCCCTGACGGGGGACACTCCTGATTTTCTCGTCGAATGAAACAGGAGTGTCCCCCCTTTGCTCGACAGGCCGGCTGCGGGACCGTCGCTTGATGGCATCTCCTGCGAAAGCGAATCCCGACGTTCATGGCACCCGGTTCCCGGCGTAGCAGCCGCAGGAGGGGGGCGCAGTGAGGTAAAGCGCAGCCGTGCGGGTTCATCGCATGGCGAGCCACGAACGGAGCCCCCCTCCGAGGATGCGGAGCCGATACCAGGGGGACCCGGAGCGAGGCGTCGGAGCTACGACGGGACAGGCCCGTGGCTGAGAACCTCTGGACGAAGAGGAAACGACATGGTGCTGAAAGGACGGGCATGGAAATTCGGGGACGACGTCGACACCGACGTCATCATCCCCGCACGGTATCTGAACACCTCCGACCCGGCGGATCTGGCCCGCCACTGCATGGAGGACATCGACAAGGAGTATGCGGCGAAGGTCTCTACGGGGGATTTTCTCGTAGCAGGAAAGAACTTCGGGTGCGGCTCCTCCCGAGAGCACGCTCCCATCGCCATCAAGGCGTCCGGAGCCTCCGCCGTGATCGCCCGCTCGTTCGCGCGGATATTCTACCGGAACGCGTTCAACATGGGTCTTCCCATCTTCGAGGTTCCCCAGGCAGTTGACGAAATCGATGCGGGGGACGTTCTTGCACTGGACATGCGGCAGGGAATGCTGCGGAACGAGACGAAGGGTCGTCAGTACGCCATCGCCCCGGTACCACCGTTCATGCAGGAACTTGTCGCTGCCGGCGGATTGCTGAACTACATGGCGTCCCGGCGGAAAGGAAAATAGCGGCCATGCCCAAGGTCTGCGTGTTTCCCGGCGACGGGATCGGTCCCGAGGTTATCCGGGAGGCGCTGTCCGTCCTCCGGACGGTGGAGAAGGTTTCGGGGAAGAAACTGTTCGAAACCGAGGAGGAACTGCTGGGCGGGGCGTCCTACGATGTCCACGGCATTCCGATGACCGACAGGGCGTTGTCCCTGGCCCGGTCGTCGGACGCCATTCTCCTGGGGGCCGTCGGCGGGCCGAAGTGGGACCAGCTCCCCTTCGAGGTCAGGCCGGAGCGCGGCCTGCTGGAGTTGAGGAAAACCCTCGGGCTCTTCGCGAATTTGAGGCCCGCGAAGGTGTACGGGCCCCTTATCGATGCCTCGCCCCTGAGAAGGGAGCTCGTGGAAGGAATCGATCTCCTGGTCGTACGGGAGCTCACCGGGGGGATCTACTTTGGCGAGCCCCGCGGGATCAAGGTGATCGACGGCGTCGAGACGGGTATCAACACGGAGGTGTACTGCCGCCCGGAGATCGAGCGGGTCGCAAGGGTCGCCTTCGAACTGGGCCGGAAACGGACGGGAAGGGTAACCTCCGTGGACAAGGCGAACGTCCTGGAGGCGTCCGTGCTGTGGAGGAAGGTTGTCACGGAGGTGGGCGCGGCGGAGTTTCCGGACGTTGTCCTTTCCCACATGCTTGTCGACAACTGCGCCATGCAACTCGTCCGCAACCCGAAGCAGTTCGACGTGATCGTCACGACGAACCTCTTCGGCGACATCCTGACGGACGAGGCGTCGATGGTCACGGGCTCGATCGGGATGCTCCCTTCTGCCTCGCTCGGGGGAAACGTGGGACTGTTCGAGCCGATCCACGGGAGCGCCCCGGACATCGAAGGGAAAGGGCTGGCAAACCCTCTGGCCATGATACTTTCCGCGGCGATGATGCTAGAATATTCGTTTACCATGGCCAGGGAGTCCGCTCTGATCGAGGACGCGGTAGGGAAGGCGCTCGCGGACGGCTACCGCACGGGCGACATCTACCGCGAGGGACCCGGGGTTCGGCGGGTAGGAACCTCGGAAATGGGTGACAAGGTGCGGAAAGCCATTATGGGCAGCACGTGAGAAGGAGCAAGGGAAATGGCCACGAAAAAATATAACGTCGCCGTTGCGGGGGCGACGGGCGCGGTCGGGGACATGATGCTCCGGATCCTGGAGGAGAGGAAGTTCCCCATCCGGAACATCCGGCTGCTTGCCTCCGAAAGGTCGGTCGGGAAAAGGATCCGGTTCCGGGGGGAAGAGGTTCCCGTCGAACTCCTCAAGAAGAGCGCCTTCCGGGGAATCGACATCGCCCTGTTCTCGGCGGGGGCGTCCCGGAGCAAGGAGTTCGCCCCGGCGGCCGGGGAGTCCGGAGCGGTGGTCGTCGACAACTCGTCGGCCTTCCGGATGGAGCCGGACATCCCGCTGGTGGTGCCCGAGATCAACGGCGACGCGATTGCCCAATACCGGAACCGGGGAATCATCGCGAACCCGAACTGTACCACGATCGTCGCGATCATGCCGCTCAAGCCCCTGCACGATTTCGGGACGCTGCGGCGGGTCGTGGCTTCCTCCTATCAGTCGACCTCCGGGGCGGGGGCCAAGGCGATGGCCGAGCTCATCGCGCAGACGAAGGCGTTCGCCAAAAACGAAAAACTGGAAGTGGCGGCGTTCCCGCACCAGATCGCCTTCAACATTATTCCGCACATCGACGCCTTCCTCGAGAACGGGTACACGAAGGAAGAGATGAAGATGACGAACGAGGGGCGCAAGATCATGGGGATTCCTGACCTGCGCATCACCTGCACCACGGTACGCGTACCGGTCCTGACCGCCCACTCGATCTCGATCAACGCGCAGTTCGAGAGGAAAATCTCCCGCGAGAAGGCGGGGGAACTGATCGCGGCGTTTCCCGGTTGCCAGGTGATGGACGACCCGGCGAAAAACGTGTACCCGATGCCGCTTTTCTGCGCGGGAAAGGACGACTGCTACGTCGGGCGCATCCGCGAGGATGAGAGCGCGGAGAACGCCCTGAACTTCTGGGTGTGCGGGGACCAGCTGCGGAAGGGGGCGGCCCTGAATGCGATCCAGATCGCCGAGGTGCTTGTGGAAAAACATATCGTGCCTGCGGCGATTTGAGGGGATCCGCCGGATACAGACTCTGGGTTTCGCCGTGAGGGACCGAAAGAAAGAGGGGCCTTTCTTCTTCTGGGGCATGGCGCGGGAATGCACATGAGCGTCGGGAGTCTCGACAGGAGCCTCTTTTTCCTTATCAACCACAGCGCCGCGAACCCCCTCTTCGACCTCTTCTTTCCATTCGTCACCCGGAAGGGGTACCTTCTGTTCCTGCCGTACCTTCTCGCCCTCTTTTGGGTGGATTTCCGGAGGAGGGGGGCCGCCGCCAGGGAACCGGGTGCCGCCGGAGCCGCGATGGCCATCCTGGTCGCGGTGTGTGCCCTTCTGGTGAGCGACTGGTGGGGGAACGAAATCAAGCACCTTGTGGGCAGGAGCCGGCCCCCGCACGTGCTTGAGGGCGTGCGACTCCTGGTGGGCTCTGGCCGGTCCTACGCGTTTCCCTCCAACCATGCCGCGAACGCTTTCGCTTTCGGTGTGACGCTTCTCGTAATGACCCGGGGTCACCTCACGCGGGGGTTCTGCATCTTCACTTCTGCGATCCCCCCTCTCATTGCCTTCTCACGGGTCTACGTGGGGGTACACTATCCCCTTGACGTTCTGGCGGGTGCCGGGCTCGGGACGTGCGTCGGGTTGGGTGCCGTCGTCCTGAGCCGCCGGATCCGAGCCTGGTATGCCATCTCTCCTCATGCAACCGTTCTCGGCGTCGTGCTCGGTGCAGTATCCGCGTTCCGGATCTACTACATTTTGCACGGGCCGATCGATCTTTCGTTCGACGAGGCGCATTATTGGGAATGGTCGCGAAGGCTGGATCTAAGCTACTACTCGAAAGGGCCGCTCATCGCCTACTTGATCTTCTTCAGCACCTCCCTGCTGGGCGACAACGTCCTCGGAGTAAGGATCCCGGCCGTTTTACTCTCGGCGCTTGGGAGCGTGCTGCTCTTCCGGCTTGCCGCCATCCTTGGTGAGGGGAACGACTACGGGGGATCCTCGCAGGATCGTTCCCGCTGGTTTTCCCAAGGCAACCCCCAGGGGCTGGGCGCGGCTCTTCTGGCGCAGGCGATCCCCCTATTTGCCGTGGGGGGAGTCATCTTTACCATTGATTCTCCCTTCATTCTCCTCTGGATTCTCTCCCTCTCCCTGTTCTGGAAGGCCATATCCAAGGAAGGGAGGATGCGGGACTGGGTCTATGTGGGGATCGCCGCAGGCTTGGGGCTCCTGGCGAAGTACACCATGGTGTTCTTTTTCCTTTGCGGGTTCCTGTTTCTTCTCTTCACGGAGAAGCGGGAGCTCCTTAAGGGGCCGAAACCGTACCTTGCCCTTCTGACCGCCCTGCTCGTTTTCAGTCCCGTCATCCTCTGGAATGCGCAACATGACTGGGTGACCGTCCGGCACACGATGGGACAAGCAGGCGTCCGCGAGGGGGTGCAGGTCTCCCTGAAAACCCTCGTCGACTTCGCCGGTTCCCAGGTCGGTGTCATCACGCCGATCCTATTCTTTCTGATGATCCGGGCCCTCGTTGCGGAGTGGAGGGATGTTCGAGGAGGTTCCCGCGCGGCGCCGCAGTCCCTGCCGGGGGTTTTCCTGTTCTGGTTCTCCGCCCCAATCCTTGCCTTCTTTCTCGTAAAAAGCGCACAGGCAACAGTCCAGGCGAACTGGGCGGCTCCCGCATACGTCGGTGGCCTCCTGGCATTCTGCCGGCGCCAATGGGGGTCGGGTTGCGGCGAGGGGTCCGGGTTCCCGGCCAGGAAAACCTGGATCGCGGTCGGGGCCGGGCTGGCTCTTCTGACGACGGCCGTCATGCATTACCCGAACCTGCTTCGGCTTCCACCGAAGATGGATCCCACTGCACGCCTGCGGGGATGGAAGGACCTGGGGGACCGTGTGACGGCTGTCTACGATTCGATGCCTGCGGAGAGCGTGCTCTTCGTCTTCTCGGACCGCTACACCATCGCGAGCGAGCTTGCCTTCTACGTGAAGGGACATCCCAGGACCTACTGTATCAATCTGGGGCGCCGGATGAACCAGTACGACCTCTGGCCGGACATGAACGTTGAGTTGGAAGCGATTCGAACGAGAGACGGTCCGGGCAGACCCATTCATGGTATCTTCGTTCGGGCAGGCGAGGCGGAGATGCCGGGGAATGTCGCCCGGGCCTTTGGGTCTTGGGAGAAACGCGTGGTCCGGGCGGAAAGCCGGGGACAGGTCATCAAGGTGTATACCGTCTTCGTCTGCTTCGACTTCAAGGGATTGCGAACAGAGGAACCGAGGGTTTTCTGACGAGGCAATTCCGTGGCCTCCCTGGGTCACGGCGTGAATGGCAAGGAGGTGCCTGAGTGCCCAAGGCTGTGCTACCGCGATATTCCGTCGTGCTCCCCGTGTACAACGAGGAGGACTCCATCCTTCCTCTGGTGGAAGCGGTGGCACGCGCCATGGAGGGGCTGGGGAGGGATCCCTACGAAATCGTTTTCGTGGACGACGGGTCCAGGGACAGGAGCGCAGAGGTGATCCGGGAGCTGTCGGAGAAGCGTCCGGAGATCCGGCTCATCCGGTTCCGGAAGAACTTTGGACAGTCGGCGGCCATCGCGGCGGGATTCGAGCATTCCCGCGGGGAGATCGTAATCACGATGGACGCAGACCTCCAGAACGATCCTGGGGACATCCCGCAGATGCTTGCGACTCTCGCGCAGGGGTACGACGTCGTGTGCGGGTGGAGGAAGGACCGGCAGGACCGTGCCTTCTCCCGAAAGGTCCCATCGAAAATCGCCAACTGGCTCATCCGGCGGATGACGGGTGTGACCGTCCACGACTACGGCTGCACGTTGAAGGTCTTTCGGAAAGATGTGATCCGGAAGCTCCCTCTTTACGGGGGACTTCACCGGTTCATTCCCGCGCTGGCGGCGGACTACGGGGCGCGGATCACGGAGATGGTGGTGACGCACCACCCCAGAAAATTCGGGGAAAGCAAATACAACATCATGAGGACCTTTCCCGTCCTCATGGATCTGATGTTCGTGTTCTTCTTGATGCGGTTCTCCAGGAGGCCTTTCTACCTTTTTGGCGGGGTCGGTTTCCTCATGATGGCTCTTGGCGGGGCGATTCTCGCCTATCTGGTCGGGTTGAAGCTTTTTCTCAAAATGTCGATCGGCGGTCGGCCTCTCCTTCTCCTCGGTACGATTTTCCTGATCGGGGGAATCCAGTTGTTCAGCCTCGGGTTCCTGACGGGTCTTCTGTTCAAGTTCCACGTGGAGACGCGCGACGAGACAACCTACTCTATCCTGGAGCTGGTGGAAGGTGGGAGGCGGATTGAGAAAGGCGATTAAGCTCCTGGCTGGCCTTGGCCTCCTGGGTGCCCTGATCGTCAAGGCCGGGCCGGGAAATGTTCTGGATGGAGTACGCGCCGTCGGGTGGGAGACATACGCCTTCGCAGTGGTCCTCTATCTCATCGGTCAAGTTGCTTGTGCATTCAAGTGGCGCGCTATTGCGGTATCCATGGGGATCGTGGAGCCGGGATGGAAGTACCAGGCACTCTATCTGTCGGGGATGTTCATGAATGTATTCCTTCCCACTGCCATTGGGGGGGATGTGGGAAGGGCATACCTCCTCTCCGGACGGGACGGCTTCGGGACGGGGTTCGTTTCCGTACTGGCCGAACGGTACTTCGGGTTCGTGGTTCTGACGCTTATCCTGGCCGCGGGGCTGTACCTCCACGAAGGGTTCCTGCCGCTGCCCGCTGCGGGAACGTTGAAGTTCCTTCCTGTGGCTGTCATCGTCCTGCCGTTTCTGCTGCTGCCTTGGGAGAAAAGAATCCGGCGCCTGCTATTCCCGTCCCATCCTGAGGTTTCCCAATCCGTATCCGGGCTGCTCCGTAACGGGAGGCTCGTCACTCTCTCGCTCGTTCTATCGGCCGTCTTCTACCTGGCGTATATCGCCATGCACGTCTTGGTGGGAAATAGTCTGAACATCCCTGCCACCCCCTGGGAATTTGCCATTATCGTGACTCTGGCCTCGCTGGTGAGCATGATCCCTGTCTCGATCGGTGGCTTGGGGCTCCGTGAGGGGAGCTATATGTACCTTCTCTCCCTGCAGGGCGTCGAAAGCCCGGCGGGGATCGCCTTCGGCGTTGCGATTCTGGCGGTGTCCCTCACCCTCTCCCTCCTTGGCGGGGTTGTCCTGTTCGTCTTGCGGTCCGCCGGGAAGGTATAATGCGCCGTATCAAGCTGGCGATCTGTTACGACGGGACGGAGTACCAGGGGTTCCAGCTCCAGGCGAACGGGATCACCATCCAGTCGGTGGCGGAGGATGCCCTTTCCCGGCTCCTCCAGGAGCCTGTCCGCCTCCGGGCGGCCAGCCGTACCGATGCGGGGGTGCATGCCCGGGAACAGGTGGTCGATTTCGCCGACTCCGGGAGACGTTCCTTGGGTACAATCGTCCGCGGGGGGAACGCTCTATTCCCTCCGGATATCCGGATCCTTTCCGCCGAGGAGGCACCTCCGTACTTCAACGCGCGACGCGACGCAAAAGGCAAGGAATACCGGTACTTTTTCTACCTTGGTCCCGTAGCCTCCCCGTTTCTGGCGCGCTACTCGTGGCACCTGGGGAAACTTGTCGACATCGGCGCGATGCGGCGAGGGCTCGCACACATCGTGGGAAAGCATGACTTCTCCTCCTTTCGGGGACAGGGATGCACCGCAAGGACCACGGTCCGGGAGATTTTTCGCGCCGGCATCGAGGAGGAAGGCGTTCCGGGTCTGGTCTCCGTCCGCATTGCGGGCAGCGGTTTTCTCAGGCACATGGTGCGGAACGTCGCGGGGACACTCGTCGACATCGGCAAGGGGAAGAACCTGCCGGACTGGGTGCGCGAACTGCTCGGGCGGCGGGACCGGACGCTTGCCGGGCCCACCGCTCCGCCCCACGGACTGTTCCTGTGGGAGGTGGTGTACGGGAAAAGCCCGTCCTCCCGCCTGGCCGGGGGGGAGCGGGAAAACGGCTTTTCCTCTTGACGTTAGCGGTTGGCTGCGGTTCAATATATCTTTTGATTTTGAAGAGAAAGGTTTGCCCAGATGAAAACGACGTGTTTTTTTACGAAAGACGACGCGAACCAGAATTGGCACGTGGTGGACGCGCAGAATCAGGTGCTCGGCCGGCTCGCCACGCGGGTGGCGTCGATATTGCGGGGGAAGCACAAGCCCACCTATACGCCCAACGCGGACATCGGCGATTTTGTTATCGTCATCAACGCGGAGAAGGTGAAGCTCACCGGCAAGAAGATGACCGACAAGTCGTATTACCGGCACTCGGGGTACATCGGGGGCCTGAAGGAGACCACCCCGGAAAAGGTTTTTGCTTCGAACCGCCCCGAACGCATTGTCGAGTGGGCGGTGCGCGGAATGCTTCCCAAATCCCGGCTGGGGGACCGGTTGTTCACGAAGCTCAAGGTCTACGCCGGCCCTGACCATCCCCACCAGGCCCAGCAGCCGAGACCGCTGGTCGTAAACGAAAAGGAGAGGGCGTAAACGTATGGCACAGGCGAAGATCTATGCAACCGGCAAGCGGAAAACATCCATCTCGCGGGTCTACGTGAAACCGGGCACCGGACGCATCCTTGTGAACGGCCGCGAGTTCGAGGAGTACTTCCCCGTGCTGGCCCTTCGGGCCGCGGCGGTGCAGCCGCTGGTCCTCACGGGGAAGAGGCAGAGCGTGGACGTGGAAGTCAACGTCACGGGCGGCGGGCCTGCATCCCAGGCCGATTCGCTCAAGTACGGGATCGCCAAGGCGCTGCAGATCGACAATCCCGAGCTTCGGCCCATGCTGAAGCGAGCGGGCTTCCTGACGAGGGACGCGCGCGTCAAGGAACGGAAAAAGTACGGACGACCGGGGGCGCGGAAACGGTTCCAGTTCTCCAAACGGTGAGCGCGAAGGGCTTTTCGCCCAGCGAACGGTTTCGGAAGGGGAAGGCCGGTGGCGCCTTCCCCTTTTTTTTCGAGGAGGTTGGTCCATGACCAGGGTGGCCATATACGGGGCGACGGGGTACACCGGGTTCGAGCTCATCCGTCTGCTGCTGTCGCACCCCGGAGCGAAGATCACGGTCCTTACCTCCGAGCAGTATTCGGACCTTCCGGTGGACCAGGCGTTCCCCCCCTTCCGCGGGAGGCTGCCGAAGGTCGCCTTCGGAAAGATGGGGCAGGTGCGCACGGAAGAGGTGGATGCGGTATTTCTCGCTCTTCCGCATACCGTTTCCGCCCCCGTGGCCGCGGAGATTCTCCCGGGGGGAGCCCGGGTCATCGACCTGTCGGCCGATTTCCGCTTCCGGAGCCTCCCGCTGTACGAGTCCGTCTACGGGGTCCGGCACAAGTTCCCCGACCTTTGCAAGCAGGCGGTATACGGGCTTCCCGAAATCTACCGGGACGCTCTCCGGAAGACCCGGCTGGCGGCCGTTCCCGGCTGCTTTCCCACGGCGGTGATACTGGCCCTTTACCCGCTGCTTGCGGAAGGACTGGTCGATGCGGAGGGGATCGTGGCGGACTGCAAGACCGGGGTCTCAGGGGGGGGGAGGGGGCCGAATCTCGGCTTCCACTATCCGGAGGTCGAAGGAGGGGTGCGCCCGTACGGACTTCCCACGCACCGGCACAACCCGGAGATGGACCAGGAACTTTCGCTTGCCGCCGGGAGAAACGTGGCTGTTACCTTCGTCCCGCACCTCCTTCCCATGGTGCGGGGAATTCTCGCGACGTGCTTTGCGACGGCGCAAAGGAAGGTCGCGGCGAAGGACGTGGAAAAAGCCTACCGGAAGCATTACGGGAAGGAGCCGTTCGTGCGTCTCTGCCCGCCGGATGTCCTTCCCTCGACGAAGGATGTTTCCGGGAGCAACTTCTGCGACATCGCCGTCCGGTTCGACGAGAAGAGCCGCCGAGTGATCGCTGTTTCCGCGATCGACAACCTGGGGAAGGGCGCATCGGGCGCCGCCGTCCAGTGCTTCAATCTCATGATGGGCTTTCCGGAGGACGAGGGTCTCCGGAGGCTCCCCATGTTTCCATGAGTGCTTCCCCCCCCGGCGTCGCGGTGGTCATCCCGGCGAGGTACGGTGCCAGCCGCCTGCCGGGGAAGCCCCTGGCCCAAATAGACGGTCGCCCGATGATATGGTATGTTTGGGAAAACGCAAGGAAATCGATGTGTGCAACGCGCGTGATCGTGGCCACCGACGATGAGAGGGTCGCCGGCGCTGTGGGCGGGTTTGGCGGTGAAGCGCGGATGACATCCTCCGCGTGCGTCTCCGGAACGGACCGTGTGGCCGAGGCGGCGCGGGGGCTTTCGGAGGAGATCATCATCAACCTGCAGGGCGACGAGCCGATGATGGACCCGTCGGTGATCGACGCCGTTGCCGGCCCTCTCCTCTCGGACCCGGCGGTCTCGATGGCAACGGCTGCCATCGTCCGGGAGGACCCGGAGGAGTTCCTCCTTCCCTCCGTGGTCAAGGTGGTGGTCGACGACCGCGGAGACGCCCTGTACTTTTCCCGTGCGCCCATTCCCCATTACCGGGATGCCGGGTCCGGCAGCTACCGGAAGCACCTCGGGATCTACGGATACCGGAAGGACTTCCTGCTCCGCCTTTCCACCCTTCCCCCCAGCCTGCTGGAGGAGGCGGAGTGTCTGGAACAGCTCCGAATACTGCATTATGGCGGGAAGATTCGCGTCCTTGATGTGATGTTCGACTCGGTGGGTGTGGACACCCTAGAGGATCTCCGTGCGGTGGAGCGACGGATATGCGCCCGGAAAAAACGGTAAAACCGAAGTACATTTTCGTGACGGGGGGGGTGGTTTCCTCTCTCGGGAAGGGGCTCGCCGCCGCCTCCATCGGGGCTCTTCTGGAAGCGAGGGGGTTGCG
>Ga0224512_10005076_pt1 | contig 10943 bp, 6 predicted proteins | sample SF_May12_sed_USG_4_FD_169103 | JGI IMG/M metagenome (GOLD analysis project Ga0224512, IMG submission 169103) | Sediment microbial communities from San Francisco Bay, California, United States - SF_May12_sed_USGS_13 | ecosystem: Environmental > Aquatic > Marine > Sediment | place: USA: California...
GGTTGGTCGGGTCCTCGGTGGTCAGCCGGCATTGCAGCGCATGGCCGTTCATCGCGATTTGATGCTGCGGCGGCACGCCGGACTCCTCGGCGCCGATGCGCGCGCCCCGGGCGATGCGGATCTGCGCCTTGACAATGTCGATGCCGGTGATCTCTTCGGTCACCGTATGCTCGACCTGGACGCGCGGATTGACCTCGATGAAATAGAAATCGCCGCTGTCGCTGTCCATCAGGAACTCGACCGTGCCGGCATTGCGGTAATCGGCCGCCTGGGCAAGCCGCACCGCGGCGTCGCAGATCTCGGCCCGCCGTCCCTCGTCGAGATAGGGCGCCGGCGCGCGCTCGACGACCTTCTGGTTCCGCCGCTGCATCGAGCAGTCACGCTCGAACAGATGCACCACATTGCCGTGATGGTCGGCGAGAATCTGCACCTCGACATGGCGGGCGCGCTGGACCAGCTTTTCCAGGAAGACCTCGTCGCGGCCGAAGGCGGCCCTGGCCTCGCGGCGGCCAGCCTGCACCTGCTCGGCCAGTTGCGATTCATCCTCGATGACGCGCATGCCGCGCCCGCCGCCGCCCCAGCTCGCCTTCAGCATCAAGGGATAGCCGACCTGCTTGGCCAGCGGCTTGATCTGTTTGATATCGGCAGGCAGGGCGCCGGTGGCGGGCATCACCGGGATGCCGGCCTTCTCGGCCAGCTCGCGGGCCGCGACCTTGCTGCCCAGCTGCTCCATCACTTCCGGCGGCGGGCCGACGAAGGTAATGCCGGCCGCCAGGCAGGCGCGCGCGAAATCCGGGTTTTCCGACAGGAAGCCGTAGCCGGGATGGATCGCGTCGACATGGGCGTCATGGGCGACGCGCAGGATATCCTCGATATCCAGATAGGCCTGGACCGGCTCCTTGCCCTGGCCGATCAGGTAGCTCTCGTCCGCCTTGAAACGGTGCAGCGCGAAGCGGTCCTCGTGCGAATAGACGGCGACGGTGCGCAGGCCGAGTTCACTCGCCGCGCGGAACACGCGGATCGCGATCTCGCTGCGGTTCGCGACCAGCAGCTTGCGGAAGGGTCCTGGGCCGGATGAACGTCCCGTCCGTTTTGGCAAAGGTCGTCTCCCCTGTCTGATCGCATTGCCCGGTTATAGCGCTTCCGGCACCGGCAAGAAACAGTCTCCAGAGTGGGGCATTCCCTACCCGGCGGGCCGGTCGTCACGGGTCGCCGGCTACCGGTCGAGGCGGCGGCTGAGCGGGCTGTCCTCGACCGGCCAGATTCCGGTTTCCACCGCGCGGCGGCCCTCGAAGACGAGGTAGCTCTTGCCGCCGTAATGGGGCAGCGGCCGTAGCAGCGCCGCAAGGGCCTCATCGTCATCCGCCACCACCACCAGCAGCGGCGCGCCGCCATCCCGGCGCGCGGTCCACACACGGGCCGTTCCACGGCCGGCGAGACTGTCCGGCACGCCGCCGATCCCGGCGCGGGACAGGAAGTCCTTCACTTGCGGCGTGATGCCGATGACCAGCAGCGGCGCCGCCAGCGACAGCTCCGAGGATTGGGCGGACTCGAACCGCGCCGGCGTGTCGAGAAGCCGTTCGGCAAGCTGCCGCGCCGTCGCATCCGTATCGGCCCCCGCTGCGAAAACCGTCACCGCATCCGCCGCCAGGGTGACGTCGCGCAGGATCGGCGGCGCCTCGCCCGGCAGCAGCCGGCGGAAGAGATCGTGTTCGGGATCGACATGGACGGCCACCGGCCGGTCCTGCAGCACCACGCTGGCGGTCATCGTCGCCTTGTCCAGTACGATCCGCCGGCGCACCGGGCCCGCCGCGGTCTCGATCACGACCGGGATGCCGAGCCGGTATGAAGGGTGATCCTGACGGAGTGTCAGCGCAACCCGGAAACCATCGCCCTCCTTTGTTGCCCGGGCCTCGTCGAGGCTGAGGCGCGGCGCCCCCGCCTGCTCCAGCCACTGCTGGAAGAACCAGTCGAGGTCGCGCCCCGCCGCCGCCTCGAAGGCCTCGCCAAGCTTGGCCCAGCCGGCGATGCGGAAACGCTGCTGCCGCCAGAACAGGCGCAGGCCCGCGGCAAACGCCGTGTCGCCCAGCTCCTGCCGCAGCATGTGGAAGATGAACGCGACCTTGTTGTAGCCGACGACCTGCCCGGCATCGTGGCGCTTGCCGGCAAAGGCGGTCACCGGAACGTCGCGATCAGCTGGCAGCGCGGCGTAGTCGCGCAGCCAGGCAAGGCGCATCTCTTCGGCGCGCCCGGCGCCTTCCTCGGCCGCCAGCGCATAGTCCGCCATGTAGGTCGTCAACCCTTCGGCCCAGTTGCCGGTCGCGTAGTCGACGGCGACGCCGTTGCCCCACCAGTTGTGCAGCACCTCGTGCGCCAGCGAGCGGCCGCGGATGAACGGCAGCGGCAGCACCGTGCGGCCGATATAGGTAAGGTTCGGAAACCCCAGACCAACCGGTAGCGGCGACGAGATGACATGGAAGTCCGGGAACGGATAGGGGCCGATCTCCTCGCTGTAACGCCACAGGAAGCGGCCGGAATCGCTCAGGTAGTCGGCGGCGAGACCGGCCAGCTCGGCATGGAACCAGGTGCGGATGCGGATATTGTCCTCACGCCGTTCCGTCACCGTGTAGGGGCCCGCGAACAGCGCCGGCGGCTCGGCCGGATAATCGGCTGCAAAGACGGCGCGGTTCGTCCTCTTGCCGAGGATCTCCTCCTCCAGCCGCCCGGTGGCCACGGCGCGGTGCGGCGCCGGCACTGCGACGTCCAGGCGATAGGCGGTCCAGTCGTCGCCGGTCACCGGGATCCAGCCACTGTAACCCGAAAGGTAACTGCCCTCCGGGCCGGAGACGGCCGACGGTGTGGCGCCGCCCCCGCCGTCCGGCGGCAGCGGCGGCACCACGCCGCGCAGCCGCAGCTCGACCCGGTGCGCGTCCGTATCGGGCAGCTTCACATTCCAGGCGCCGCCGGCGCCCGTGAGCTCGGCAGGCCGGCCGTCGAGCAGCAGGCGCTCGACCTCCAGCCATGAGGCAAGCCCGAACTCCAGCGCGGTTCGGCCGCGCACGGTGACGATATCCGTGACCTCGAGTTGGCCGCTGTCCGGATCGAGCCGCGCCTCGATGGCGTGGTGCACGGGTGCGGCGGCATCGCCGGCGGCGAGGCCAGACCCGGTGGTCAGGGCGACGAAGAGTGCGGCGGCGCAGAACAGCCGGATCATTGAGGCGTCTCGAACGAGGTCGGGAACTTGGCCACGACCTCAATCTCCTCACCGTCGCGCCGGATGACGAGCGGCAGCCAGGTGCCGGGTGCCTGGCGCTGCACGATCTCGACCAGTTCGCCGACCTTGGCGACCGGGGCGCCCGCGGCCGAGACCACGATGTCGTCGACCTCGATCGCCGTCGCCTCGGCAACGCTGCCCTCCATCACGTTGGCGACCCGCACGCCGTCGTCCGTCGTCGCCACCAGGACTCCGAGCCGCGCCTTGGGCGCCGTGGCGACAAGGCGGCCCGTGGGCTCGATCACGAAGACCGCATCGGCCAGGTCCGCCGCCGGCCCGTCGCAAACCGCCTCGCGGTCGACCGGCAGCAGGACGGCGGCATCGGGGATTCCCAGGTCGGCCAGCTGGTGCGGGATGCCGTAGCGGTGCTCGATGTGGCCGCGGCCGATGATACCGACGACCAGCGCTACAGGCTGGCGCCGCCGCGCCGCGGCCAGGGCCTCGGCCATGGCCCGGTCCCAGGTCAGCTGCGCCTCGACGAAGCGCGCGAACTCCTCGCTGTCCATGACGGATGCGACGTCCGGCTCGTCCGGCGGGGCTTCGGCCTCGCTCTCCGCCGCGTGCGGGTCGTCCCCCTCCTCTGCCGGCGCATGCGGATCGTCGACTTCCTCCGCCGGCGCATGTGGATCGTCCGGTGCCGCCCCTGCCGGCGCGTGCGACTGCTCGAACAGGTAGATTTCCACCAGGGATTCGCGGTACGCGGTGCTGGCCGGGGCGGGATTCGACAGCCCCTCCCTTTCCCCGGCCGGAATCGCGGCCCAGCCCTCGCGCCGGACCCTGGAGACAAGCTCCCGCTCGACGTTGAGGGCGATCATCGGGACCCGGTTCTGCCGCGCGAAATGGAACAGCGGCAGATAGAGCGCCGGGTCGAAGCCCCAGACCGCCGGCCAGTCCACCGCCTCGAGGAAGGCCTTGGCATCGAGTTCGCCGTTCACCCAGCGGTCGAGGACCGGCTGGACGCGCCGCGGGAAGCTCTCGAAGCCGAGGACCATGTTCGGGTTGCGGCCGTGCAGCGCCGCCAAGGTGTGCAGCTGCCAGCGGTGGTGCTCGGCGTTGTCGTGGGCCTCGCCCAGAAGGACGACCGGGCGCCGCGCCAGCGCGGCCGTAAGCTGGTCCGTTGCGAGCGTCGCCGTGGTCGCGGGATCGAGCCACGTGCCAACCGCCGCGCAAGTCCGGCTGTCCGGATCTTCGGCCTCGTGGGCGCGGATCGCCAGCGCCATCACGACGGCGGTCAGGGAAGCGGCGAGAAGCGCCCGCCATGCGAGGCTGCCCAGGCGGCGGGCCGGCTGCGGCCCCGGTTGGTGTGACCCGCCCATGCCGGTCACTCGCGGGCGCCCGGGGTGAGCGTCAGTGTCACCCGCCTGCCGTCGCGCAACACCACCACCTGGACCGGCGCGTCGACCTTGAGGCCGTCGAGCGCATGCGAGTAGTCGTAGATGTTGCCGATCGTCTGACCCGCCATCTCGACCACGATGTCGCCGTCCTTCAGCCCCGCCGCCGCGGCCGGCCCGCCCTTGGCGACGCCGGAGATGCGGGCGCCGTCCACATCCGTCTGGGTGTAGTCGGGAATCGTGCCGAGATAGACGCGCGACGTGCGCCGCCGCGGCGACGCGCCGGCGGGATCCTGGCGGATGTAGTCCGGCGCCGCGTCTTCGGTCGCAAGGCTGCGGGCGATCAGGGCGATCAGCCGCGCCACCTGCCGCATGCCCGCGTAGTTGAGCGTGTCCGGCGTGTCGCGCGGCGTGCTGTACTCGGCGTGCGCGCCGGTAAAGGCGTTCAGCACCGGCACGCCCTTGAGGTAAAAGGCCGTCGCGTCGGTCGCCATGAAGGCGCTGTCGCTGGTGACGATATTGAGCCCCACGGGAACGTTGCGCTTCTCGATCTCGCGCGGCCACACCGAGCTCGAGCCGACGCCCTGCAGGCTGAGCTGCCGGTCGAGCCGCCCGATCATGTCCATGTTGAGGTAGGCGGCGATTGCGGGATGCAGGCTGTCGCGGTCCGCCGCGCCGGCGAAGCTGCGGGTGAAATGCGTCGACCCGAGAATGCCGAGCTCCTCGCCCGACCACGCCGCGAACAGGATATCGCGCTTCAGCGGCAGCTTGCCGCGTGCCTTCAGGTCGGCGAGGTACTCGGCGATCTCCAGCAGCGCCGCGACGCCCGAGGCGTTGTCGTCGGCGCCGTAATGCACCTGCCCCTTCTCCTCGGCGCGCGCCAGCGACTTGCCCTCGATGCCGCGTCCCAGATGATCGACATGCGCGCCGACCACGACGACTTCGTTGGACGGCGCATTGCCGGCCATCAGCCGCGCCAGCACGTTGCGCCCGCGCCCGGTCTCGGGCACGAGGTCGATCGCGGCGGCAACCTTGATATCCGGCAGGGCGAAGCCGGCCACCGCATCGCCGCCGTCGAGCGCGGCCTGCAATGCGTCCAGGCGTTTGCCGGCGGGCGCCAGCATCGCATCGGCGAGACCGTCGGAGACCGAGAGTGCGGCGAGGGTGGCGCCGGCCGCGGCGGCCTCGAACGACAGCGGCACCAGCTGGTCTCTGACCGCGGCATTGGGGCCACTGGCGACGATGATGCCGAGCGCGCCGCGCGAGCGTGCTACCGCCGCCTTGTAGCCGAGCTCGGCATAGCGGTGCAGGTGCTGGCGCCGCTCCGGCGCGATGTCCTCGGGCAGGTAGCGCAGCAGCAGCACCCATTTGCCGGCGACGTCGAGTTCGCCGTAGGAATCGTAGGCTTTGCTGGCGCCTTCGGCGGGCGCGACGATGCCGTAGCCGGCAAACACGATTTCGGCCGGCCCGGCCGGGCCGGGCGCCGAGAGCCCGAGCGGCCGCCAATCGCGGTCGACCACCGGGTGCTCCGCGATGCCCTCGACCGAAAGGCTGTTTTCCTTGCCGAGCGACACTGCCGAGACGAAGTCGAAATTCTCGAACCAGCCGCCCGAATCGCTCGCCGGATCGAGGTCCAGGGACTGGAAGACCGAGGCGACGTAGGCGGTGGCGCGGCGCTCACCCGGTGTGCCGGTCAGGCGCCCCTCCATGTCCTCTGAGGCGAGGATTTCAACGTGTCCCCGCAGATCGCCGGGATCGATCGCGGCCCTGGTCTTCGGGGGTTCCGGGGCCGCGTCGGTCGGCGCGCCGGCCGGCGCCGTGCCGTCGAGGCCGAGCAGGCGGCGGGCCTCGGCATCGTTCCAGCCGGCGATGAAGATCTGCGGCTTCCTGTCCGGGGTGCGGCTGCTCGACCATGACAGAAGCGTGCCGTCCGGCGAGAACACCGGCAGGCCGTCGAAGCCGTCGCTCCAGGTGACGCGCACCGGGGCGCGCGCACCCGCGGTATCGACGATGTAGAGCTCGAAGTTCTGGAAGCCGTGCAGGCTGGTCGCGAACACGATGTAGTCGCCGGACGGGTGGAAGTAGGGCGCCCACGACATCGCGCCGAGGCTGGTGACCGCCCGCTGGCCGGTGCCGTCGGCGTTCATCGTATAGATTTCGGCGCTGCCGCCGTCCGGCGTGAAGCGGCGCCACACGATCCGGCTGCCGTCGTGGCTGTAGAACGGCCCGCCATCGTAGCCCGGCGTGTCGGTCAGCCGCCGCACGCCGGTGCCGTCGGCGCGCATGACGTAAAGGTCCATGAAGTACGAAGGATCGCGCTCGAGGATCTCCTGTTCGGCGGCGCTGAGCGTGCCTTCATAGGCCTGCCGGTTGGAGGCGAACAGGATGTGCGCGCCGTCCGGCGACCACGAGCCCTCGGCATCGTAGCCCGGCGCGTTGGTCAGGTTGACGAGGTCGCCGCCGGAGGCCGGCGTCTCGAAGATGTCGTAGTGCGGATCGAAGCTCCACGAATAGCGCCGGCCGGTGGCCGCCGCGCGCGCCTTGAGCTCTTCCGCCTGCTTGGCGAGCGCTTCGGGGTCGCGGTGGGTCGAGGCGAACAGCGCCTTGCCGCCGTCGGGGTGGATCCAGGCGCAGGTCGTCTTGCCGGTGCCGTTCGAGAGCCGCCTTGTGTCGCCGGTGTCCAGATCCATCAGGTAGATCTGATAGAACGGGTTGCCGGGCTCGCGCTCGCTCTGGAAGATCAGCTGGGTGCCGTCGCGGCTGAAATAGCCCTCGCCGGCGCGCGCGCCCTCGAAGGTCAGCTGGCGCACGCCCGACAGCAGCGCCGCCTCCTCCAGCCCCGCGGCCGGCGCCGGCGACGCCATGAGGGCGCCGGCCAGCGAGACCAGTATGCCCGCGCCGCGCCGCAGGCCCGTGTTCGATGCGCATTCCACCGTCGATCTCTTCCCTGACCTGTTGCTGCGGACAAAACCTCCCGGCGTGTGCGCCGGGCCGCCCCGAGTGTACCACCCCGGCTGGCGCCGTGCTGCCGCTTCATGTGCACCCTGCCGCGGTTTTTTCAAGGCTCGGCGGTGGCGCCGGGCGGGTCAACACCGGTCGCCGCCGCGCCGACTCGTGCGAAACAACCCCATGCACCGGTGTTTTCCGCGGGTTTCAGGAGGATGTTATGGAAAATGGGCGATGCGTGTGGAGCATCTGGCGCCGCCCGCCGGTTCCGGCTGGCGCTTTATCCGTTCAGTTGGACTCGGGTCCGGCCGGCGGCGCGACCTCATACTTCGAGACGGCGCTTCGCGCCTCCTCAGCATGAGGCTCCAACGCCTGTGCCCTCATGCTGAGGAGGGCCTTCAGGCCCGTCTCGAAGTATGAGGTCGCTGCGGCGCCGCCCGCCGGTGCGGCTTACAACCCGCACACCGCGCTGTTCATGCGGATCAGGCTCTGGCGCGGGATCAGGCTGGTCATCTGCAGCGCGATGTTGACGTTCTCCTGCCAGCCGCTGGAAGAGGCGTAGCGGGCGCCGAGCAGCTCCGCCGGCGCAACCTCATGCCACGGAAGCTGCTCGAACAGCTGGAAGAACAGCGCCGTCTTCAGGTATTCGCGCGGGAACCAGTAGCTGTTGGCGGCCAGCGCGACGCGCTCGAGTTCCGCCACCTCCAGGCCCTGCGAAGCCCCCAGCTCCAGCAGGCCGAGCATCGCCGCGCCGTGGTTGCAGTCCTGGAAGAGCGCCGGATTGTCGCAGCACGGCCGGTAGGTGCGCGCCGCCACTTCGGCGACCAGCGCCGCCTGCGCCGGGTTCAGCGCCAGCGCCTCGACGCTGTCGAAATAGGCCGCGCCGTTCGGCTCGCGGCCGAGGCGCCAGCCCGCGGTGCTCGCGAGCCGCGGCAGGTGCGCGCCGGCGGTCGGGCTGTCCGCGTTGAACGGTGTCCTTGTCGCCAGGCCGACCGGCCACAGCAGGGTCAGCAGGTCGGTGGCCGCCTGCGCGCTCAGCCGGATCGGCGCGTCGGACGGCCCGGCCAGCAGCGCCGCCATCCACGGCTTCATGCCGCCGCGCCTGGCGTAGACGGCGCGCAGCTTTTCCGGCACCAGGGCGCCGGCGGCAATGATCTTCTGCAGCGCGTCGCCGAAGGAGACGCCCGTCTCGATGCCGCCGGGGGGCAGCACCGCGTCCATGACGTCGCGGAACGGGGCTCCGGGTCCGCCAAAGCCGGCCCACATCCGGTAGCCGCCGGCGCCCAGCACCGTGCCGGCCGCAAGACCGGCCAGCACGCCGAACACAACCTCGCGCCGCTCGCGTGACGCCATCAGGTGTTTCCTTCTCATCGTAAGGCGGCCCAGTTTGGCACGACTGGCGTTAATACGTGGCTAATGGGCGCATCGCGGAAGGCATTACCCCTATGTGCGGATAAGAGCGCCGCGCCCGCGGCATCGGGGCGCAGGGACCGGCAGCACCGTTGTCAGGGTCGCGCCGCCGCCGTACGCTGGCGCGGGATGCGCGCTTGAGGTGACGATGTCCGGACCCGACCGCAACGATGCAATGTGGGTGCTGGCGCTGGCGCCGCCGCTGGCGGTGCGGCTGTACGGGGACGGCACCGAGGCGGCGCTGCAGCGGCTGCTGCTGCTGGCCGTGGCGCTGGGCGTCTTCCATGCCTGGGCAGCGCTGTTCGCGCGCCGCGGCGGCCGGCCGCTCGGCCCCGGCCTGCCCGCCGCCGCCCTCGCCTTCGCCCTCATGCTGCCCGGCCCGGTGGCCTGGGGCGGGGCGGTGCTTGCGCTCAGCTTCGGCGCCGTCCTCGGGCGCGAGGTGTTCGGCGGGCGGGCGATCCTGCCGCCGGCGCTGATCGGCCTCGCCTTCGCCATCTTCTCGTTCCCGGACGGCGGCTTCGAGGCGCGGGACATCCTGGCGCTGCCGCCCGACCCGCTGTTCGCGGCGTCGTGCCTGGCGGGGGCGGCGGTGCTGATGGCGCGGGGCGCGCTCGCCTGGCAGGTCGCGGCCGGCGCGGCGGTCGGCGCGGCGGCGGCGGGGCTGCTGATCGGCGAGCCCGCATGGTGGGAGCATTACGGCCTCGGCGCCTTCGCCGCCGGAATCCTGTTCCTGGCGGCGGCGCCCGAGGGCGCGGCGCGGGGATTTGCCGCGCGGCTGCTGCACGGCGTGCTGGTGGGGGCGCTGGTGATCGTCATCCGCCTCGCCAACCCCGACCAGCCCGACGGTGTCGTGTTCGCCTGCCTGCTGGGCGGGCTGTTCGCGCCGCTGTTCGACCGGGCGCTGGCCTGGAGGCCGGGCCATGGCTAGGGGTGCAAGCCCGCTCTCGTGGTGGCGGAGGTTCCTCGCGCTGCCCAACGACAGCCCGGCGAAGACCGTCGGCGTCGCCTTGGCCGTGGCGCTGGTCTCATCGCTGGTGGTCTCGGTCACGGCGGTGACGCTGCGGCCGCTGCAGGAGGCCAACCGGCTGGCCGAGAGCGCCGCGCAATTGACCGGCATGCTGGAAATCCTGGGCGGCGGCGTTCCCGAGGCGCGCCTCGTGGAGCTTGCCAGCGGCGGCTATGTGGAGCGCGACCCGGGCACGCAGACCGCGCTTTCGGCCGAGCGCGACCGCGCCGGGCTGGGCAGCCGCGAGGACGTGGCCACGGTCTTCGAGCTGCGCGACGGCGGCGGCGCGATCCGGCTGGTGGTGCTGCCGGTGCGCGGCGCCGGCTACCAGTCGACGCTCAAGGCGTATCTCGCCCTCAAGGCGGATTTGAACACCATCGCCGCGCTGACCTTCTACGAACAGGACGAGACACCCGGCCTCGGTGCGCGCCTGGAGGACGGCGCATGGCAGGCCCTGTGGCAAGGCAAGCAGGCCGCCGATGCCGCCGGCGTCATCCGCATCGAGGCGGTCAAGGGCGCGGCGACGGGCGTGCACCAGGTCGACGGCATCTCGGGCGCCACCCGCACCAGCACCGGCGTCACCAACCTCGTGCGCTTCTGGCTCGGCCCCGACGGCTACGGGCCGTATCTCGACCGCCTGCGCAGCGAGGCGGCGCCATGAGCGACAGCCGCCGCACCCTGGTCGACCCGATTCTCGTCTCCAACCCGGTGACGCTGCAGGTGCTGGGGATCTGCTCGGCGCTGGCGGTGACGACGTCGCTGTCCACCGCGCTGGTGATGAGCGCCGCGCTGATCTTCGTGCTGACCCTGTCGAACGGCATCATCAGCGTGATCCGCAACCACGTGCCAAGGTCGATCCGGCTGATCGTGCAGATCACCATCATCGCCTCGCTGGTCATCGTCGTCGACCAGGTGCTGCAGGCCTACATGTTCGCCATGAGCAAGCGGCTCAGCGTGTTCGTCGGGCTGATCGTCA
>Ga0224512_10005077_pt1 | contig 10941 bp, 11 predicted proteins | sample SF_May12_sed_USG_4_FD_169103 | JGI IMG/M metagenome (GOLD analysis project Ga0224512, IMG submission 169103) | Sediment microbial communities from San Francisco Bay, California, United States - SF_May12_sed_USGS_13 | ecosystem: Environmental > Aquatic > Marine > Sediment | place: USA...
CCCACCGGATGGAGGTCTTGTCCCGTACCAGCGGCACCAGGGCGGTCCCGGATTCGGCCAGGCACAGCTCACCGACCGGGTTGTGATTCCAGATTGCCTCCAGAAACCCGCGCCCCGGGAAAGGACCCGTGTCGGAACTCACCGGGCTGAAATCGAAAGCCGGTGAGGACCAATCGGCGTGCACGGTCACCATCGCAGTCGCACCATCGGCTCGATCACACCTTGCGGTTTTCCTCCGCCGAGTACGGCCGGGTGGGAGAATTCCTGCAGACTCTCCCGGGCCGGCCGGGTGATCAGACCCAGCTGATCCAGGGAGGCGATCATCCCAACTCCCACCGCTCGCGGAGAGCCGTCCCACACCTTGACGGCTACCCCTAGCCGGTTCCGGACGGCCACCCCGAGACAAGCTTCAGCTCCGTGTTTGGCAGCTGCATCCAGCCACGCAGCGATGTGGGCTGCCGGTTGGCTCGGATCGCTGGTCAGGGCGGGCCGGCGGTGCATCGCCAGCCAGGCGGGGGCGAACCGGGTTTCACCGGCCAGCTTTGCGTAGGCGTCCGCCATGGAACGGACATTTGCCCGAAACGCCGGAACTCCGCATCCGTCGACTCCGACTGCACCGTGGTCGTCGCCCAGCACGTCACGCATGGTCGCCGCGATTCGTTCCTGCAGCGGGTGGTGGGGATCGAGGTAGGCGCCGGTCGGCCATCCGGTGGCAACACAGGCTCGCAACATCGCGGCGTGCTTGCCCGAACAGTTGTGCCAGATCGGTCGCGGCTCCCGGTGCCCGTCTGCGACGAGCCGCTCTAGAGCACCCTCCCCAAACGGCCAGGCGGGCGGGCACTCGAGAGCAGTTTCATCGAGACCGACCTCGGCGAGCATATGCCTGACAACGGCGACGTGAACCGGCTGGCCGCCGTGACTGGCGCAGGCGAGGGCCATGTGCTGCGCAGACAGGTTTGCGCCCGACTCCTGGGAGACCGTTGCCTGAAAAGGTTTGGCGGCGGATCTCAGGAAAAAGGGACGGTCGAAGTCACCGGTTGAGGCAAGCAACCGCCCGTCGACACCGACGGCGGCAACCGCCCCGTCGTGGACTGCTTCGACCAGCCCGCTGCGGACGACCCGAGCCAGCACAGGGAGACGGACTCAGCCGACCGGGAGTTCGTCCGGATCGACTTGCCCTTCCTTGTACCGCCGCATGATCTCAGCCTGAATGGCGTCGAAAACTTGCTGCACGGCCTTGCGGCCGGTGGAGATCTCCTGCTCGGTTTCGGCGAGGACTTGTTGGATGTCGGACAGCTCTTCGGTCTCGCAGGCGGGCAGCCGCGAAAGGAAGTCATCCTCCAAAACTCGATCGATGTGCCGGCGTCGCTCCTCGGGCAGGTCGGGAGCGAGCATCTGCGGCACTCGCTGTTGCTGGCCGCCGGCCCGCTCGCCCGCACCGAGAATCTCGGGTAGAGCTTCGATCAGCGATCGGGTTTCTTCGCCGCTCCGGCGATTGAGCTCGAAGGCCAGGAGATCCATGCGTCCATGCAGCAACCGGCGGTAGAACGACAGCTCGGTTTCGACCTCGTCGGCCATCCGGCGGCGGTCGCGCAACTCGGGTACGGAGCTGGTTTCGAGATCGGCCAGGAATTCTGGATCGAGCAGGATGTCTATGCGACGCCGTTGTTCCATAGTCATCGTGTTACCCGCACGCAGCTTTGAGGGTGAAATATGGGTTCATAGGTGATCCGCCTCCCGGATGGATCTGAAAATGCACATGTGGCGCTCCTCCGTAGGCGTTGCCCGAGTTCCCGTTATAGCCGATCACGTCGCCTTTCGAGACATACACACCCGACGAGATGCCCGGACCCCAGCTGCTCAGATGTGCGTAGTAGTAGCCGGTCCGGTTCTCAGCAGTCAACCATACGGAGTTGCCGCCCAGCGAGTTGGTATATGCTCGCACGCTCCCGCTGACCACCGCATAGACCGGTTGTCCCATCGGAGCGAATACGTCGGTGCCCTTGTGACTGCGGCCGCCGGAGCGAGGAAAACCCCAGTCGTTGATGAAATACACGGCCCCCGGACTCATCGGACAGATGAAGCCCGGGGTCACGCTGCCGGGAACTCCCCCGGCCGCCCCTTTGGCACGGGCGGCCGCAGCCGCCGCCGCAGCTGCCAGTTGGGCGTCGTATTCCGACCGGAGCTTCCGGCATTCATCGCTCAGCGTTCGGTAGGCCGCCTCTTTCTTGTTCATCGCCTCTTCCATGAGCGTGGCGACGTCGAGCGCTTCCTGGTTGAGCACCGCCAGGCGCTCCTGGTCGACCTTCAACTCGTCCTGCCACCGCTCCATGTCGTTCTTGAGAGCAGCCAGGTGGTCGAGCGAGGAGATGTCTTCTTCGGTGACGACCTCGAGAAACTCCTGACCGGTCAAGACTTCGTCGACCGAAGACGAAGACAGGACGAACTCGGCGACCTGGCTGCCGCCGTCCATATACATCTCAACCGCCCGGCCGACGACTCGCGCCCGGATGTCGGCTACATCCCTCTGCTTTTCTTCGATGCGATCGCGCAGCTGCAAGACCCGCAGACTGACACTCTCGAGCTCCTCGTTCACTTCGTTGTAGCGCTCCAGGGCGTCGGCGGCGCGGGCTGCAGCCGCATCCCATTCATCGAGGGCGGCCTTCGAGGTGGCGCAAGCCGCGTCGACCTGCCCCTTGGTGACCGAGGCCGCAGGCAGTGCGGATCCGAACACCCAGAGCAAGACGAGGGGGAAAACCAGGAGGACGCGGCGCGCCCGTAACCAATGCATGTCGCCCATCAGAGTAGTGAGATCCGGGTCTCTTGAGAAGTCACCGCCGGCTGTCTACAGCAGCAAGGTGATAAACGGCGCATAGACCAAGGCGGCCAACACGGGACCATCCAGTGCAACGAAAGAACCCTCGACGGCGTCGGTCAAAAAGATCTCGCCCACTCTGATGAGACTGCCCATGGAAATCCCGGACACCAGCCCGACCGCCGTCAGGATCCCCACCAGGAACATCGAAACGAAACTGAGATCCCAGATGAAGGAGGCGGCCACCGCGGTCAGCACCGTAGCGAGGACGGCTCCGGTGAGCGGATCTAACGATGGGGTTTGGGCACGAGCGAGCAGGCCGCCGACCGCCTTGGCGATGATCACCACTGCCAGGAAGACCCAGATCAGATCCTGACCCAGAACGGTCTGGATGCGGACCAGCACCAGAGATCCGACGGAGAGCGCCGTGGCCAGCGCCACCGTCGAAGTCGAAACCAGGGAGACCAGGCTGCGGTGTCGGGCGGAAGCCACGCCGGCGATGAGGGTGATGATGATGGCCAGCCCGGCGGCCACCCCGAGACCTATCCCGCGGCCGGCCGGGACCAGTTCTGCTACCTCGAAACCGTAGGTAGCCAAACCTCCGGCCAACACCGAGAGCAGGACGGGGACCCGGTAGGGTCGCCAGGGCTCGTCCTCTCCGGTGATATCCCATGCCCAGAGAGCCCCCACCCCGACCAGGACGGCGACGAACCAGGCGGGCTCGGCGAAGGCATTGGCAACCAGCAACGCTCCGGTCGCCAGGCCAACCTGAATGCCGCTGACGGTGAGTGTCGTATCCGCCCCGCCGGACACGGGTGGGAGCAACGCCACTTCATCGAGACGACCAACCGGATCCTGGGTCTCGGCCGGTTCGCCGTTGAGCCACACCCGGGCGTGTCCGAGGCTGCGCTTGAATTCCTGCCCGTAACGATCGGCGGCTTCCTCTAACACATCGCCGACGGTGTCGGCGTGGATCTCGACCTCGGAGGACCCGGCCAGTTCTCGGAGGTTGGCAAAGAGGCGAAGGCGTGCCATGACCACAGAGGTTAACGGCTGAAGACCTCTCTGGCCGCCGGTGGTGGGTCCAGTCTTTCGTTTTTCGTTCTTGTTTCGTACATTGGCCCTATGCACATCGCTGTTGATCGCGACACCGGTGACCCACCTTTCGTCCAGGTTCGATCCCGCATCGCCACCGCGATCCGCAATGGTGAGCTGGGGGTGGGAGAACGATTGCCGACGGTCCGGAGTCTCGCCGATCAACTCGGGCTTGCTCCCGGTACCATCGCCCGCGCTTATCGCGAACTAGAAGCGCAGGGCCTGGTCGACACCCGCGGCCGCCACGGAACGTACGTAGCCGACCCGGCCGGGGACCAAGCCCTGCACCGCCGGGAGCTGGCGGAATTGGCGGGAGCCTATGCCCGGACGGCCTCCCGTTTCGGGATCCCGGCCGCTGTTGCCATGGACCTCATCGATCATGCCATGCGCGGCCGGGACTGATGGTCACGAGCCGGGAGCATCCTCCTCGATCGCCGGCACCGGCGCCGCTGTGGCCGCTTGCCGGGCTCCCAGACCGCTGAGGATGTTGATCCCGGTGGCGGTCTCGATCTGTTCGGTGAGTTTGATCACCGCCGCCGGGAGTTGACTCATGACATCAGGGATCCCCTGCGCCCCATTCCCGGAATCGATGACCGTGACCTTGTCGATCGAGACCCCCTTGACGGTGTCGACGATCTGGCCGAGCAGGTCGGGCAGCATGTTGAGCACGAAGATGTTCTGGGCGTCATCACCTGCCGCCTGATACTGCTCGATGAGGCGCTTGAACACCTCGATCTGGGCGGCACCATCCTCGATGATCTTGGCGGCCTCGCCCTTGGCCCGCAGTTCCTTTGCTTCTTTCTCGGCCCGGGCCGGGGTGATCACGTCGGCTTCGAGCCGGCGCTTCTGCAACTCGATCCGTTCGGTCTCCAGAGATTGCTCGGCAACGGCCTTGGCCTTCTCGCCGGCCACCTCGGCCTCGCGCTCCTTGGCGACGGCCAGCGCCTCGAGTTCTGCCTCCCGGACCCGCAGGGCGTTGGTGCGCTCGACGATCTCGAGGTCGGCATTGACCTGGGCGATCTCCGCCCGGCGTCGGGCCGCGGCCTCTGCTTCTTGAGCTTCGGTCTGGCGTTCCGCTTCGGCGACCCGCGCCTCCATGATGACTTGCGCGGTGCGCCTGCGTCCCACCGAGTCGAGGTAGTCAACCTCGTCGGTCACGTTCTGGATTTTCAGCACGTCGAGGTCGAGCCCGAGCGTGCGCATATCGTCGTCTGCTTCATCGATGAGCGTCTGGGCGAACTTCAGGCGGTCCTCGTTGACTTCTTCCGGAGTGAGGGTGGCCAGCACCCCGCGCAGGTTGGCTTCGAGAGTTTCCTTGGCGATCTTCTGCACATAATCGGTTGGACGAGCCAGGAACCGCTCGATGGCGTTATCGAGGACGCCTTCCCGACTCGAGATCTTGATATTCCCGACTGCCTGCACCGACAGCGGGATCGCACCCTTGGAATAGGCGTTGTGCACGTTGACGTCGATGGCGATGGTATTGAGCTCCATCCAATCGACCTTTTCCAGCAGCGGAATCCGCAGCGTTCGACCACCGCGCAGCACGCGATATCCCGATTGGCCCTCTTTCCCTCTCCCGGAGATCACTGCCACCAGGTTGGGCGGACAGATCACGATGAACGATCGAACACTGATGAGCACCAGCGCAATCGCTACGACAACAATCACGGCCACGGTGATGACTACGTCCATATTGCTACCTCTCTAAGAAAGCTCTCGAAACGAGGACACCCGGGCGGTGCCCTCGCCGACTTCAACAACCACAACAGATTCACCGACCCCGAACTCGCTCTCTTCGGAGGGGTCGAAGGGGATGGCGGTCAGGTTGATCGTCTGACCGTCGACCTCGCAGGTGATCCGGCCCTTCGAAGCGACCGAGATCGGCACGGTCACCCGGCCGACGGCGCCGCTCAACATGGTGTCGTCAACCTCGGTGGAGACCGACGAGGTCTTCAAGTAGCGAAACACGCGGTTGTTCAGGCTCGCTGCGAAGAAGCCAAGGGCGATCGCCACGATCAGAGTGATTGCGGAATTGGTTTCCAGGGCGTCCAGGATCAAACCCGTTGCGCCGAAGAAAGCCAGGAAGAACACGATCGAACGAAACGACAAGAGCGAGAGCACCGCAGCCGCGACTCCTTCGCCGACCCCGCCGGCCGAATCGAAGTCGGCATCGACATCCGCGTCGACATCGAAGTCCGCATCCACGTCGCCGTCCTCTCCTCCGAAGAAGACGAAGAAGAGCAGAAAGGGCCAGCCGACAATGGCAGCAAATGCGAATACAGCGGTCATGACTACAACGCTACTCGGTGGTCGCGACCAACCCGACCGAATAACCGCCGCGACAGGGCAGTCCGCCACCATCAAAAGGCCATCCGGCCCTCCAGATACAAGGGTCGCAAGCAGTATCTTCGCTAAGGAGGACCAGGGGACGCAGTGAGCGCCCCGCCGACGATCGGAGGCAGCATGTCCGACAAGCAAGCCGATCTGGCCGGACCCGGAATAGGCAATTACGACGACCTCGCCAAAGTCTTGCCCGACGACTACTTGTCGCTCCTCACCCCCCGGGAGACCATGCAGGCTTTGTTCGCGGCCAAGCAGTACATCGAGGAGCACCTGGCTTCGGAGCTCAACCTGATGATGGTGCAGGTGCCGCTCATCGTTGATGTCGACAGCGGTGTCAACGACGACCTGGACCGGGACGGGTCGCGTACCCCGATCGGATTCCACATCTCCAACGACCACGACCAGCATCCGATCGACGCACAGATCGTCCAGGCTGCCACCAAATGGAAGCGCGTCGCCCTCAAGCAATTCGGCATGGAGCCGGGCGAAGGTCTGCTCACCGATATGAAGGCGGTCCGCAAGGATTATTTCCTGGACCATGATCACAGCGCCTACGTCGACCAGTGGGACTGGGAGCAGGCGATCACGGCCGACCAGCGCAACCTGGATTACCTCACCGGCACCGTCCGCAAGATCTGGAGAGTCATCAAAGGGGCGGAACAACATGTCATGGATTTGTTCCCCGCCTTGCGGACCGAGAAGTACCCGGATCTCCCCGATGAGCTCACCTTCCTGCATGCCGAAGACATCCTGGGCATGTACCCGGACCTCCCGCGCAAGCAACGGGAGACCGAGGTTCTGCAGAAGTTCCCGGGTGTCTTCATCTACGGGATCGGATGGACCCTCGAGGATGGCTACCCCCACGAGATGCGCGCCGCCGACTACGACGACTGGATCACGCCGACCATTTCCGAGGACGGACGGCCCATGCACGGTCTCAACGGCGACATCCTGGTGTGGAATCCGGTCACCAAACGGCGTCATGAGCTGACCTCGATGGGCGTGCGCGTCACCAAGGAGACGCTGGTGAAGCAACTCGAGATCACGGGTCAGACAGGCTTCCTCAGATTGCCGTATCACCAGGCGATCCTGAACGACGAGATCCCGCTCTCGATCGGCGGCGGCATCGGGCAGTCCCGGACCTATATGGCCCTGTTGAAGAAAGCCCACCTTGGTGAAGTGAGCGTCACCGTGTGGCCGCAGATCCTCAAGGACCTCTGCGCCGAACGCAACATCTTCGTCCTCGAGTAGAGGGAACCCACTCGGCACAGCTCACGTCGGAGCTATGTGAAGAAGGCACTTCTCGCGGTTTTGATCTTGGCGTTCGTGGCCGGTTGTTCAACGTCGGTTGATCCCATTGAGACGATCACCGGTCTCAACGATGCCGCGCTACCGGCCGGCCACTCTGCTCGAGTTCTCCGAACAGGGCTAGCAGGCGATCGCCGCGATCCGCTTCATGACACTCCGGCTACCCGCAGGATCGCTGTGGCGATCTCTACCGGGACCTCTTCCTGGAGGAAATGGCCTCCCTCAGTCCTGGTCACGGGTGCGTGCGGCAGCATCCGGGAGATGTGATTGCGAACCCCTCCGAGAACCGGATCGCGATCACCCCAGACGATCTCCGCCGGACCTTTGTATTCGCGCACAAATCCACCAACGCGCCGCAGGGCCGGGATCGAGGGGTGATCCATGGAGTGCGGGACCATACGGGTCATGGCCAGGGGAGCCTGATTGTGCCGTCGGTCCCGCAACGGATACCGGTAGGCCCGGGCCACGGCTCCTCTGATACTGGATCGATCCCCCGAGACGGCTCCCAGGGCGATCTGCGGGAAGCCCAGCAAGCGGTAGGCGATATCGCTAACCACCGGCAATTGCCCGAAGCGATGAAAGGCGGTCGCTTTGAAGTCTGGCTTGGGTTCGCTGAGTGCCGTGTTCAGAACCACCAGCCCACCTAGCTTCTCTGGCCGGTCGGCCATGGCCCCGACGCCTATCGCCCCGCCCCAGTCCTGTACCACCAGGACCGGATTGTCGAGGTCGAGCGCATCCACCAGCTGCCCGAACCAGCTGATGTGATGATCGAGCGTGTGCTCGGCGGTCCCCGGCTTGTCGGAGAACCCCAGGCCGACCAGGTCGGGCATGATCACCCGCACCGGTCGGCCGGTCAGCGCCAGAGCTACCTTCCGGTACAGAAAACCCCAACTCGGATTCCCATGCACGCACAACACCGGGCGGCCCTCGCCAACCTCCATCACGTGATTGCGGTAGTCGCCCGCCTGAATGACGTAACGGCGGAACGGCACCATTGTGTCGAGCCAGGCCGGAAGCGGGGGGGCAGGGAGGCTCATGAGGTCGAGATAACGCCCAGGTCTCGGCCGATCCTGGTGAAGGCGGCAGTCCCGTAGGCGAGGTCGTCTTCGGAGTGAGCGGCGGAGATCATCACCCGGATCCGGGCGGTACCCAACTGCACGGTCGGGTAGGCAATCGCCTGGGCGAAGACCGCTTCTTCGGCAAAGAGACGCCGGGAGAACTCCTGGGCGAGTTTCTCGTCTCCCAGCATCACCGGGGTGATTGGTGTTGCGCTGTGGCCGATGTCGAAACCGGCCGAACTCATTGCTTCCTTGAAGGCCCTGGAATTGGCCCATAGGCGGTCGACCAACTCGTTGGACTCTTCGAGAATCTCGACCGAAGCGATGCAGGCGGCAACGTCGGGGGGCGTGGCGGCAGATGAGAACAAGAACGGCCGGGCCCGCTGGTGCAGCCAGTCGATCAGCGACCGGGGACCGGCCACGTAGCCGCCCATGACCCCGAAAGCTTTCGACATCGTGCCGACTTCGACCTCTACCCGGCCGTGCAGACCGAAGTGATCGACGATCCCGCGCCCACCCCGGCCCAGGACGCCCTCTCCGTGCGCATCGTCGACCATCACCATCGCCTCGAATTCATCTGCTGCATCGGCTATCCGGTCGAGGGGCGCGATGTCACCGTCCATCGAGAACACGCCGTCGGTGATGATCAGAATGCGTCGCGCCCCTTCCGCCCGCGCCTCGCCCAGCTTGACCCGCAGATCGAACACGTCGGCATGGGAGTAGATCTTGCGAGCCGCTTTGGCGAGTCGCACGCCGTCGATGATGGACGCATGGTTGAGGGCATCGGTGATGATGACGTCTTCCTGCTCGACCAGGGCGGGGATAACGCCGGTATTGGCAACGAATCCCGACTGCAACGAGATGGTTGCCTCTACGCCCTTGAAAGCGGCCAGCTTGGCCTCGAGCTCATCGTGGAGGGTCATCGTTCCGGCGATGGTCCGGACGGCCCCGGGACCGATCCCGTACCGGTCGAGAGCCGCCTTGGCGGCCGCTACCAGCCGCGGGTGGTTGGCCAGGCCGAGGTAGTTGTTCGAACAGAAGTTGAGAACCTTCTGGCCGTCGACCATCAGCCAGGATCCCTGCGGACCGTCGATGTGCCGGATGGTGTTGTAGAGGCCACCGTCTTGCAGCTCCCGCACCTGCGCGGCGAGGAACCCGGTCTTGTCCATGTTCAACTCCTCCCCTTCAACTGAGGGGCCCGTCGGCATCGGCCGGGTCGGGGAACATCACCACCTTGCCACACTCCCCCGTGGCCATCAGGTCGAACGCGTTCTCGAAGTCGTCGAGAGCAAACCGGTGCGTAATCAGCGGCGCCAGGTCGATGGCTCCGGAACGCAGCAACCCGCGCATCTTGTACCAGGTGTCCCACAGCTTGCGACCGACGATCCCGTGAACGCTGGCGCCCTTGAAAATAATGTGATCATCGAGGTTGAAGCTGAGATCTGCCGAGGTCAGGCCCAGCAACGCTGCCTCGCCACCGGGTTTGAGGGCCCGAAACCCTTCGTCGATCGCGCTCGGCGCTCCCGACATCTCCAGGAGCACGTCGACACCTTCCCCCTCGGTTGCGTCCATGACCGTCGAGAACACATCCTGCTTCCTCGGGTTGATGGTGAGATCGGCCCCCATCGTCCAGGCCATGGAGAGGCGATAGTCGCTGACGTCGGTGGCGTAGACCGAACGGGCTCCCAGCGCCCGGGCGGCGGCGATCGCCATCACCCCGACCGGTCCGCAGCCGGTGACCAGCACTTTGCGGCCGGCCACCAGCGGAACGGAGGCGGTATGGACCGCATTGCCGAAGTTCTCCTGCAGCGCTGCAATCGAATACGGCATCTCGGGAGGATCGACCCAGGCGTTGATCGCCGGAACGGCCACGAACTCGGCGAAGGCGCCGTCCCGATGCACTCCCAGGATCTCGGTGTTTTCGCAGAGGTGTCCCTTGCCGGTCCGGCAGAAGCTGCACCGGTTGCACACGACGTGCGACTCAGCGGAGACCAGTTGGCCGACCTCCGGTCCGTCGGCATTGGCGCCCTTTTCGACGACCACTCCGCAGAGTTCGTGGCCGATGGTCAGGGGCAGTTTCACGTGATCCTGGGCCCACGGATTCCACTCGTAGATATGGAGATCGGTGCCGCAGATGGAGGTGGCCTTCACCTGGATCAGAACATCCTCGTCGCCCACTTCGGGCGGGGGCACGTCCACCATCTCGAAGCCAAAACCCGGACTCTTCTTCACTATCGCTCGCATGGCTGCTCAGGCTAGCGGTGAGGGCGGAAGCATGGATTACCCGCCGCCTGCGTGCCACGAACCGGCCAGAAGGGA
>Ga0224512_10005078_pt1 | contig 10940 bp, 9 predicted proteins | sample SF_May12_sed_USG_4_FD_169103 | JGI IMG/M metagenome (GOLD analysis project Ga0224512, IMG submission 169103) | Sediment microbial communities from San Francisco Bay, California, United States - SF_May12_sed_USGS_13 | ecosystem: Environmental > Aquatic > Marine > Sediment | place: USA: California...
AGCCTTGAGGCACCGAATGCCGCGCGGTTCTTACCGACCGATCTGCCGGGTCGTGACGATTGTTGCCCTTGTTCATCATTCGCACGCCGCGGTGCTCGCCGGGCGGTCCTGACAAGGCCTTCAATTGTTTACCGAAGCCGTTGACCATGCCTGCCGATGCCGGAGATAGCTGTTGCTCGAGATGCGCGTCCGTCGCATCGACTGCAATGTCCGGGGCAGCGGCTTCAGCTTCCTGTCGGTGGCAGGGGCTCGCCGGTCTCCAGCAGGGACTTCAGGCCGGCGATGATCCAGGGCCAGCCGCTCCGGATGCCGTCATAGACGACCGAGTTCTCCGGAAAGCGGTCGTGAACAATGCGTAGTCGAGACTGGCCGGCGAGAGCATCGATATGAAAAGACACGCGCGACGGCGTTTCGTGTTTGGCATTGTCGTCATACAGGACATGCCACGAGATCACGAGCTTGTTGGGCGGTTCGGCCTCCAGCACTTTTCCATCCACGGCAATGGTGCCGCCGGGTTCGTACCGGTAAGTCACGGGATCGCCCGGCTGCCACGTCGACTCGACGTACGTTGCGTGAAAATACTGCGACGTAAACTCGGCTGTCGTCAGTGCGTCCCAGATTTTCTCTGCGGGCGCCCGAATGTAGGTTTCGTAAACAAACTCAGGAATCGTCATCGTGTTGCTCCTCCAATACTTTCTTCAACGCACTGACAGCCGCGAGCTGGGCTGTTGAGTACTTGGCGATCCAGCGCTCGGCCACCGCCTGAATGGGCACGGGGTTAAGGTAGTGATGTTTCTCCCGCCCTTCGAAAAGGGCTACCACCAATCCGGCGTTCTCCAGAACGGTGAGGTGTTTCGATAAACCCTGCCGCGTGATGTCCACGTTCCGGCAAAGTTGCTGCAAGGTCTGGCCATCCGCGTCGAACAGCCGATCCAGGATCAAGCGCCGATGAGGATCGGCCAGGGCCTTGAACACCTTGTCCATGCCGCTGATTATATGCAACCATAAGGTTGCATGTCAATACAGTGATGGCACGGAGTAGCCGGCCCCCGCCGCTGCGGGGGCCGTGGACCGATCGAAACCTCGCAGGCGCAGGAACCAAGCGATACGGCATGGCCCGATCATTTTCACTGACGAAGTCGATGGCCGGTACCTGGATGGCAGGCAGGTGACGTTTACGCACGGCAGGTTTTCTTCGAGCCCGGAACAGCTGGCGCAGCGCCAGGCGCAAGCAGCAAACCGCGCGTGAATAATTTGTTACGCGAGCAGCAAACTTTTGTTACCTTTACCTGCGCACGTAAATCGCATCTAATCTTGCATGATTGGCCTCATGTTGATGGTGGCGTGGGTATGCACTGGAATCCTATCGGGGGGGTGAAGCGTGATAGTCAAAAGCAGCAACAAGTGGACGCATAAGTCACAGCCGCGCTGCAGCGCTGTAGCGCGCGCGGTCAAGTTTCACAGTCATGCAAGACGCGGCCACTTGCTGGCGGCTGCCGTCGTTTCCAGCGCACTGGCAATGCCGCAGGAGGCGCCTGCACAGCAGCAGGGCAGGGTCCTGGAAGAGATCGTCGTGACAGCTACCAAACGGGCCGAGAGCCTCCAGGACATTCCGATCAGCGTAACGGCGCTGGGCGCGGACAGAATCGAGGAGCTCGGCATCGCCGACTTCGAAAGCTACGCTCAGATGCTGCCCAACCTCTCTTACAAAAGCGTGGGCCCGGGTACCGCCACGCTGATCATGCGTGGGGCCGCAGACGGTGGCGATGGCAACGCCTCGGGTTCACAGCCGAGCGTCGGCCTGTATCTCGACGAATCGCCCGTCACCACCATTGCGTCAAATCTCGATATTCATATCTACGATATCGAGCGCATCGAGGCGCTGGGTGGACCGCAGGGAACATTATTTGGTGCAAGCTCTCAATCGGGTAACCTGCGCATCATTACGAACAAGCCCGATCCGGAGCAATTTTCTGGTGGTGTCGACGTCGGCGGATTCGGCATGTCGGACGGCGAACCCAGCTATTCTGTGGAAGGATTCGTCAATGCGCCGATCAGCGACACCGCCGCTATACGGCTCGTCGGCTGGTACCTTGACGAGGGTGGCTACATCGACAACGTACCGGGATCGCGTACCTACTTGTTGGAAGGCGGGTATGGCTATAACCCGAATAATTTTGGCAGAAGTACGACAATAGATAACTCGAGCCTCGTACAGGAAGACTTCAACGAGCTGACGAAGATCGGTGCGCGTGCGGCTCTGCGCGTCGACCTCAACGACAACTGGACGGCGGATGCCAGCGTCATCTACCAGAATTTGGAAACGGACGGCACCTGGGACCACGACCCGGCGGGCGTCGGGGAGCGCAGCATTCAGCGTTACTTCCCTGACTTCAGCGACGATGAGTTCACACAGGGCAACATCACGCTGGAAGGCGAGATTGGCGACAACCAACTCATTTATTCAGGCACGTTCATGGACCGGGATGTGCAATACCAGGCCGACTACTCGGAATACGGCGATTATGCTTATGGCGACGGCGCTTACTGGGTGCCTTACTATGTCTGCGACTACAGCGCCACCGGTCCGGATATCGCTACTCAATCGGCCACGGATTGCACCAGCCTCGAGGAGTACTACCAGGAAGACAACCAGTACGAGCGCACGACGCACGAACTGCGCCTGCAGTCGATCGGCGACGGCGCCCTGCAATACACGGTAGGCCTGTACAGTACCGAGATCACGCACGACTACAACCAGGAATGGATTCAGCCGGGCATTGCGCCCAGTCAGGCGGTTCCGGGACAAGCACCAAATACTTTTTTCCGCACCAGGCAGTCGCGCACCGATGAGCAGACTGCCGTATTTACCGAGATGACCTACGATCTGACGGATTCGGTGAGCCTGACTGGCGGTCTGCGGTGGTTCCAGAACGATTCCAAGCTGTCGGGCGTCGTCGGCTGGGGACCGAATCTCTTCGGCGATGCGGACACATCGGTCGACGCAAGCTACGACGACGACGACTTCATCTATAAAGCCAATCTGACCTGGCGACTGGACGACGATCGCATGGTCTACGTGACGGTCTCGGAGGGGTATCGGCCGGGCGGATTGAACAGGGACCCCGGTCTTGCGGCCGTTGGCGCCTCCGAGTACAAGCCCGATGTGCTGACGAATTACGAGTTCGGCTGGAAGCTGATGCTCGCGGGCGGGCGCGTGCGGCTTAACGGCGCGATCTATCAGTCCGACTGGGAAGACGTGCAGTTCACGATCTACGATTTCGCACTATCCGCGTGCTGCGGCTCCGTCTATAACCTGGCGGACGCGGAGATTACCGGATTTGAAGCCGATATTACGGCGCTCGTATCGGATCAACTGACGCTGTCGGCGGCGCTGTCGTTCAATGACGGTGAAACCAGCTCCGACTATGTGTTGCCTGCCGGGCGAGGGACGCCGGTACCGAAAGGAACCGAGCTGCCAAACGTTCCGGAGTGGAAAGGCAACGTCTCGGCACGCTACGAGTTTGAATGGTCGACGTTCGACGCTTACTGGCAGGCTGCCTGGATGTACACGGGCGAGAGCTTCAATGAAATTCGACCTGATCAAAGATCTGCGCAGGACTCGTACAACATCCTGAACCTGAGGGCCGGTATCAGCAAGGACGATTGGGGAATTGACGCCTATATCAACAATGCGACGGATGAAGCCGCCAATATCTATGTCGCCCCAAGGCCGTACGAACCGTCGATCACGACGAATCGTCCTCTTAGCTATGGCTTGAAGTACTGGAAGCGTTTTTAGTTACGCTTGCTGCGACTCGTATCAAAGGGGTGACGCATGTCACCCCTTTTTTTCCTCTGACATACATCCGCGAGCGTATTTGCCAGCGGCAAGTCCTTCGTGTGAAGATTAATTCGAGAGTCAGGATTTCAATTATCGAAGAATGTGATGAGCGCAAAATCACAAGTGCAAACCGGTGATCTGCAGACGGCCGTAAGACAGGCAATGCAGTTGCTGAGCGCGGGCGAGGCCGGATTGGCCAGGGAACAGGCGGAAGAGATCCTGCAACGCTACCCCGACGAAATTAACAGCCAATTCGTGGTCGCGGCGGCTGTTCGGGCCCAGGGCCACAAACAGGACTCGCTACAACGATTGCAGGCTGTGGTAAAACGTGCGCCCGATTTCCCGCTGGCACAGCAGGAACTCGGTTTCGCTTATGCGGACGTCGGGCAGCTGTATCCGGCAATCAAGGCGCTGCAGGCAGCCGTCGGAATTGAACCGAAATTGCCGGCGAGCTGGAAGCTGATGGGAGAGCTGTTTCTCGTCGACGGGGACGAGACCTCTGCGAACGAAGCATTTCGACAACACCTCCTGGCCTCCAACGAAGATCCGAATCTGGTCCAGGCTGTCGAACTTTTCAAGAAGGGCCGATTGGGACAGGCGGAACGGCTTTGCCGGGGGTTTCTGGACGAGAACCCCACGAACGTCACCGCGATCAGATTACTCGCCGAGATCGGCCTTAAAATCGGCGTCTACGACGATGCCGAAAACCTTCTGGAGCGCTGCCTCGAGCTGGCGCCAGACTTCCGGCTGGCACGGCTGAATTACGCACATGTGCTCGGCAAGCGGGAAAAACTCGAAGACGCGCTGGCACAAATCGATCAGTTGCTCGAAGAAGAGCCGAATAAGCCGGCTTACCTGGCGCAGAGGGCTGCCATATTCGTCAGGATGGGCGATTTCGCAAAGGCGGTTCCTTGTTATGAGTACTTATTGACGCATTTTCCCGCGCAGCCGAGCATTGCGCTGAGTTACGGCCACGCGCTAAAGACCGTCGGCGAGCAGGACCGGGCCATCGACGCATACCGCCAGGCAATCAGCTTGCGCCCCAATTTCGGCGACGGCTACTGGAGCCTTGCCAATCTAAAGACCTTTCGTTTCGCAGACGAAGAAATTGCCGCCATGCGCGCGGAGATCGAAAAAGACTCCTGCCCACGAGTCGATCATTTTCATCTTTGTTTCGCGCTCGGCAAGGCGCTTGACGATCGCAAGTCATACGACGAGGCGTTTCAGTATTACCAGCGCGGCAACCGCATCAAGGAGAAGCTAGAAGCCTACGACGCGGATACGACAGAGAGAAACGTTGAGGAAACGATCTCGGTTTGCAATAAGCGGCTGTTCGAGGCGGGAGCGGGCCATGGTTACCCCGCGGCCGATCCGATCTTCATCGTCGGTCTGCCAAGATCCGGTTCGACGCTGCTCGAACAAATACTGGCCAGCCATTCCCAGGTCGATGGCACCAAGGAGCTTGTGCAGATCATCGCTATTGCGCGGCGTTTGGGCGGCCGGCGCAAGAAATCGGAACAGTCGAACTACCCGGAAGCTTTGTCCACGCTGGCTGCCAGTGAACTATACGAACTGGGCGAAGAGTATATCGATCAAACCCGCATTCAGCGAGCAGCAGCACCGTACTTCATTGATAAGATGCCCAATAACTTCTTCCACATCGGATTGATCCATTTAATCTTGCCGAATGCAAAGATCATCGATGCCCGACGCCATCCGATGGCCGCATGTTTCAGTGGCTTCACCCAGCTCTTTGCGCGCGGGCAACCTTTTACCTACGGACTAACCAATATTGGCCGCTACTACCGCAGCTACGTTGAACTGATGGATCACTGGGACGAGGTACTGCCGGGCAAGGTCCTGCGTGTGCAATACGAAGATGTTGTCGCGGATACCGAAGCGCAGGTGCGGCGCGTGCTTGCTTACTGCGGGTTGCCGTTCGAACAGGGGTGCCTGGAGTTTTACCAGACCAAACGCGCGGTACGCACGGCGAGTTCGGAGCAGGTGCGCCAGCCGATTTACAGCGGCGCGCTTGAGCACTGGCGCAACTATGAGGCGCATCTCGACGAACTCAAGGATGCCCTAGGCCCGGTGCTCGAACGCTATCCGATCGGCTAGTCCTTGGCCGCAGATCTGGCCTGTGCAACGCGTTCGCTGCGCTCCGGCGAGTCCAGAATGGTTCTTCGCTTTTTTTCCCAGCGACCCAGATCCGACTCATTGTCCTCGAGCGCGACGAGCAGACCCTTGGTCGCGGCGACGGCATCCCGACTACCTTCGGCGGCACGCCGCGCAAGCATGCGGGCAACGTCGAGCGCCGCACCGGTATCCGCAAGATGCGAAACCACGCCCGCCTGGAGAGCCGCGGCGGCACTGAGCCGTTCACCGAGCAACAGGATGCGCCGCAGCGCCTGGCCGCTCAGCCGCGCATGCCAGCGTCTCACGGCCTCGGGATTGTAGAGAAGACCTAAACGAGCAGCCGGCACCTCGAAGAAAGCGTCCTCGGCCGCCACCAGGAAATCGCAGGCGAGTGCTATATCGACGGCACCACCCATACAGGGTCCCTCGACAGCGGCGAAAACCGGGGCCGGCATTTCGCGGAGCTGGATTACGGCCTGCTCGATGGCATCATCGATCGCGAGATCATCGATCGTGCCCGTAAGATCCGCGAAGTCTGCGCCGGCGCTGAATGAGCCGCCCGCACCGGTAACAATGACCGCTCTTGCGTCGTTTTCGATAGCCGCAGCAAGTTTTTTGTTCAGGGCGTTCAGCAGCGCGTACGAAAGCGCGTTCTTGCGTCCCGGGCTGTCGAGCACGAGAACGCAAATGCCATCTTTGACCGTGCTGGAAACTCGGGCTTTGCTAGCCATTAGTTTTGCTCAGTGTTGCTGGTCCGCGCAGCGCGATTTCCCAGTCCGGGATCGCGTTACATCGCGTACCCGCCGCTGACGCTGATAACCTGTCCCGTCGTGTAAGACGACTTGTCCGACGCGAGTAACAGCACAATCGGGACGATGTCCTTCGGCACGCCGTGACGCCGCAGGGGGTATCGTTTCACGACTTTGGCGAGCGTCTCCTCGTTCTGAAATATCCGGCTCTGGTGACTGCCTTCGTGCCACAGGCTTTCGGCACCCGCATCTTCTGCGCTCTCGGGCAACGTCAGGCCCGGGCAGACGACGTTGACGTTCAGGTTGTATTTTCCGAACTCCCGCGCGAGCGCCTTGCTCATTGAAATGATGCCGCCTTTGCAGGCACTGTAGACGGCTTCGCTGTATTCGCCGACCCGCCCGGCATCGGAACCAATCGTTATGATTTTTCCGTATTTGTGTTCGATCATCGACGGCGCGACCGCCCTGATGCAATTGATCGGACCCCATAGATTGATCGCAATCTCGCGTTCGAAATCGCTGACGGGTTTGTTGAGAAACAGGTCGTTCGCCGTCCACCCGGCATTATTGATGAGAACGTCGATCTGCCCGAAATGCTCAAGCGTCTGTTGTGCCATATCCTCGATCTGTTGCGCATCCGTGACATCGGCTTCGACGAATAGTGCCTCGCCGGCGGCCGACTTGTTCAGTTCATTGACTACGCGCTCGGCTTGCTCCTTATCTACATCCGCGACGACGACGTTCGCGCCCTCGGCTGCAAAACCCTCCGCAATCGCTTTGCCGATATTCGATGCGCCGCCGGTAACGATGGCTGTTTTGTTCTTCAGCTGCAGGTCCACTATTTTTTACCCTTTTTGCTGCGTTCCTGAAAAGCACGCAGGCGCTCGTTGATTTCATCGCTCGCTGCTTCGCGGTTCTTCTGAAAATAGACCTGTTCGAGCCATAGCGCTTCCGCAATAGGCAGGCCAAGCCCTTTCGTGGCGACTTCCTTGATCGTCGGCACAGCGTTTCTGCCACCACGGCAGATCGCCTCAGCCAGGTTGATGGCTTCCTCCATCAGTTTGTCCTCGGGCACGACTTTTTGCACGAGGCGCAATCGCAGCGCTTCCGCGGCGTCAACCGATTCGCCCGTCAACATCATCATAAGCGCATCACCCAGACCTATAAGGCGCGGCAACGTCTGCGTGCCGCCGCCGCCAGGCAGGGCGCCAAGCAATACTTCGGGTAGCCCGAAAACGGCTTTCTCGGACGCAATGCGGAAATCGCAGCCGAGTGCGAGTTCGCAGCCGCCGCCGAATGCATAGCCGTTAACGGCGGCAATCGTGGGTTTGCTAATCTCCATCGATGCCGGGGTCACCCAGGTACGATGCCTGTCTTCGGCGCTCCAGTGCAGAAAGTCGGGCGCTTTCTTGATATCGATGCCGGTGGAGAATGCGCGGCCCTCACCGGTATACACCAGGACGCGAAGATTCTCATCTGCCTCGAACTCCTCGAGGCGCCGCCGGTGCTCCCGCATCATTTCGAGATCGAAGGAATTCATCGCCTGCGGTCGTGAGAGGGTCAGTATCGCGACTTCGTTACGCTTTTCCCACGTCAATGGTTCACTCATGCTCTGTATCCGTTCAGTCAGGTATCTTTGTGGCGGCGGACGAACGCCGCGATGTGTTCATTCAGGGCATCGCTCGCTTCAAATTGTATGCAGTGGCCCACGTCATCGATGATTTCGAGTTCGGCGCCCGGTATCGCGTCGGAGATCATTTTCGATGCTTTGGGCGGACAATAAGGATCGTGCTCGCCCGCGACAACTAGCGTCGGGCAGCCAATGGCGCACAGCACCGGCGTCAACGGATTTTCGCCAAGGCTCAGCATCGCGTTACACGCGTTCACATAGCCAGCCGGGTCCCGGACCGCGCCGACCCGCAGTTGCTTGTACTCGTTGATGAGTTCCTCATTATCGGTATAAAAGCATCCGCGCGCGTCACCGTCATTGGTCTTCGCGAGGCTCTCGAGTCCGCCGCCCGTGACCTGCTCGATACGATGATGGAAAAACTCCTGCCCGGCGCGGCCAACCGAACAGGAACTCGCGACCAGCACAAGCCCTCGTGTCAGTTGCGGAAAGTCGAGGGCGAAGCGCTGCGCAATGACGCCGCCCATCGAGAAGCCGACCAGCCAGGCCGGTCCGGTCCCGAACGCACTGAGCAACTGCCCGAGATCGTCCGCGAACTGACGCACCGTCCCATCCGCCGCGCCGGTCGGACTGCTGCCGAAGCCACGGATATCGTAGGCGACGACGCGCATGGATTGTTCGAGGTGTGCAACCTGCCGCCACCATACCTCACGGGTTTCGGACAGGCCGTGAATCAGGACGGCGCTTGGCTGATTGCTCATTGACCTTTCAGGGGTTTGATTATCCCCTCACTAAGAGCCTCCATGCGCTCTCCGCGGCCCCCTGCCCGGAACGACAGCGTTACTCCGTGCAGGCCCATCTTCTCGAAGCCGCGAATCCTTTCCAGGCATTCCTCGGCAGACCCGACGAAAGCCAGGTAATCAATGAGTTCGCCGGACACGACACGCTTGTGGCCCGCGTGCTGGGACATGTGCTCGAGGCGATCGTATGCTTTTGCCGCCGCTTCAAATTCGGGTTTGTAGGGCTTGAGGAAATCCGGCAGCTCCTTCCAATGGTTGAACGTTTCGGCCTGTGACGCGACCCAGTGGCTGACATCATCGCGTGCCTGTTCGCGATCCTCATTCAGGGAGATATTGGCCCACAGATGCAGCTTGATATCGTCCATCGATCGGCCAGCCTGTTCGGCGCCCTCCCGGATCAGGTCAATTTGCCATTGCGTGAATTCCTCGTTGGCCCCGCCCATCAGGATGACACCGTCTGCAACCCGTCCGCTCAATCTGAGCATACGCTGCTGGTTCGCGGCGATGTAGATGGGAATGGGCCCCTTCGCGGTCACCATGTGGTAAGGCCCTTTTTCTCCGCCCGGCACTTCTTCGCCCGAGCAGAGCTTACGAATAGTAATGACCCTTTCTTCCATCTCCTTGATGGTCGTGGGCTTCAGGCCTATCGGGAAGACGCCTGTCCAACCGGTGCCCAGGCCGATGATGGCACGACCGTTGCTGACTTCGTTGAGTGCCGTAAATGCGTTCGCGAGAATACTCGGGTGCCGCGTGATCGGATTGGTGACCCCCGTAGAGAGCAGGATCTTCGATGTATTGACGGCGCACAGAGTGAGCGCCGTGAAACAGTCTTTCATTGAAAGCTGCACGTCGGCGATCCAGACGCTGTCGAAACCAAGGGCTTCCGCCTGCTGCACGACCTCGACATTGTGAAGAATCGGCTCCCGCGGGCTAATCCCAAGTGACAATCCAACTTCCATCTCGATATGCTCCTATTAATGTTGTTTTTGTGCGATTGCGTGTCACAGTATGCTTGCGGCAACGCATGACTTCAATACGACCACGGACTAAGAGAGGGCGATGACGCGCTGGATCGAAGCGGACGAGATAGCGGGTTTCCTGGAGCCCGGCATGACGATTTTCGTCGCCGGGGGTACGGCCGAGCCCCGGGATAGCCTGGATGTATTAGAGCGCTATCCCGAGCGTTGCGCGGGCATCCGATTCGTGTCGGTGTCCATCCCCGGCATCAATCGTTTCGATTTTTCTGCATTGCATCGAGATACCAGATCGACAGCGTTCTTTGCTACGCCTGAGAACAGGGCGTCGATTCAGTCTGGCCATACCGAATTCATTCCGCTGCAGTACAGCGCTATCTTCGACTACCTCAACAATGAGCTGAATATTGATGCAGTGCTTGCACAGTTTCCTCCTGCTGCGGGCGGCAGGATATCTCTCGGATTGTGCGCCGACTTTCTTCCGGCCGTGCTCGACAAATCCCCACTGGTGATTGCAGAGATCAATGCAAGACAGCCGGTTCCTGCGGATTCGCCAACCTGCTCGCCTGACAAGATCGATCTCGCCATTCGATGCGACCGACCGGTACCCGAATTTCCGAGCCAGAACGCAGACGATGCCAGTGTCGCGATTGCGCGTCGGGTCTCAGAGCTGATCAACGACGGCGATTGTCTGCAGATTGGAATCGGCGCGATACCGGCCGCGGTGCTCGACGAACTCACGAACAAGAACGATCTCGGCGTTCATTCGGGCATGATCTCGGACGGTGTGATGGCTCTGACGAAAGCGGG